>WNFO01001360.1_pt1 | contig 21179 bp, 16 predicted proteins | sample 5400251 | NCBI WGS metagenome assembly WNFO01 (sample SAMN13153354, study PRJNA577476) | soil metagenome | isolation source: 100 cm saprolite under Madrone tree | place: USA:California | collected 2016-06-14
GCTGTGGGTTTGGATTGGCGCGCAGGTGCAGCCGGCGACGAACCAGGCGGCGGGTGTCTACACGGGTTCGATCGTCATGACGGTGGTTTACTAAGCGACTGGAGTTTGGCGTCGAGCTGATGGCGCGCCGGCAGGGGACTCATATTCCTCTGCCGGCGCTGTCGCAAGGAGACGCACTCAGCCTATGAAACGCACATGGTGGATCGTGATCGGAGCGATGCTCCTCGGCGTGCCGCTACTGGCACAGGGCAAGCCGCTCACCGTTACCGGAATACGTGGCGTGACGTTCGGCGCCGTGTTGCCCGGTGTGCCGCGCGTGGTGTTGCGCACCGATCCGGCCAACAGCGGCCAGTTCGATCTCAAGGGCCCGAAGAGCAATGTACTGTTGTCGTTTGTGTTGCCGCTCACGATGACCGGACCAGCCGGAGCACAGATGCCGCTCATCTTTGGAGCCAGTGACGCAGGTTACTCGCTGACTCAGGCGATCGGGAGCCAGGTGGGATTCGATCCGAAGCAGCCGTTCACGGCGGTACTGCCGAACAACGGCCGAGCCTCGGTCTTCGTCGGCGCCACGGCCAATCCGGCCACGAATCAGCGTGCCGGTGCCTACACCGCGACGATCATCCTCAACGTGACGGTGCTGCCATGATGCGCCCCATCGTCCTCGCCGGCCTGCTCGTGCTTACCGGCGCGCCCCTCACCGCGCAGGGCGTCATGATCGCGCCGCACGCGGTGTTCATCGATCACAACCAGCGCAGCGGATCGGTGCTGCTCTACAATCCGGGCACCGAGCCGGTCGAAGTCAGCATCTCGACGATCTTTGGCTATCCGACGACCGACTCGATCGGTCGGATCCAGCTCGACACGTTGATGGCCGATTCGACGAATTCGGCGCTCGGCTGGATCCAGGCGTTCCCGCGGCGTTTGACCGTCGGGCCGCGCGAGCGCCAGACGGTGCGCCTGCTCGCGCGTCCACCGGTTGGCCTCGCCGACGGCGAGTACTGGCTGCGGCTCAGGATCGCGGCCCAGGCCGGGACCGTGCCGATCACCGGCGTTTCGGATACGACCGCCATCCAGGTGGGTCTCAAGCTCGAGGTCCGCACGATCATCGGCGTGAACTACCGCAAAGGTGCGGTGATGACGGGTGTCGCGCTGTCGAATTTGCGCGCCCAGGTCGTCGGCGACTCGGTGATCACCCGCGCCCGGATCGAACGGCGCGGCAACGCAGCGTTCATCGGCATGATTCGCGAGACCCTCGTGGATTCGACCGGCGCGGTGCGGGCGCAACGCGTTGGGGATTCGCTCGTCACGTCGTACCAGTCTCCGATCGGCGTCTATTTCACGATGGAGCCACGCCTCGCCAGCGCGATCCCGGCCCCGGGACTGCCGCGGGGCCGCTATTGGTTGCGCTATGAAGCGGTCGCCGAGCGCGAAGATCTCGATCCCAAGGTCGTGCTCAAGGCTCCCACGGTCCGTGATTCTGTCCAGCTGATCGTGCCGTGAAACGGGCTCTGCTGTTGGCAGTGTCCGTGACGTTATGTGCGCGTGCTGAGGCGCAGTCCGGAGCGACCATCTCGGCGGACGCTGTAGTCGTGACGGTCGGTATGACGATCGCGACCCTACGTGACCTGAACTTCGGCACGGTCATCAAAGGGGTCGCGACGACAGTGCTGCCGACCGCCGCTACCGCGGGCGCATGGCAAGTCACCGGCAGCTCGAACGCGTTCGTGATCATCAGCTTCACGCTGCCGGCGCAGCTGACCAACATCCAGGCGCTGCCGGGCTCGACGATGCCGATCATCTTCAGCGGCGTATCGGCGATCTGGCGGCGCGCGACGAACAATCCGGTCGGCGGCACGATCTTCAATCCGGCGGCGGGGGTGGTCGGCCGGTTCGGTCCCAGTGCGAATCCGACCATGTACGTGTGGTTGGGCGGGACCGTGAACCCCGCCATCACGGCGAAGCCGGGGATCTACCAGGGGACGGTGATCGTCTCCCTCCTGTACCAGTAGACCATGTTCGCTCTCTTGGCGGCCCTGAGCCTCGGTGCCGTCGTGCCCCAGGACACCGTACCTGAGCTGGTCGTGATCGACCTGCGCATCGGCCGCATCACCGGCACGACGGTGCAGGCCTATCGCGTGCGCTCCGAGGTGCTGCTGCCGCTGTCACAGTTTTTTCAGCTCGTCGAGATCCGTCATCGCCTCACCCCGGATGGACGGCTGGAAGCGACGGTCGATCCAGGCAACCTCCGCATCAGCGAGAATTCATTCGCTTCGAGTCGCCGGAGCTGTACGTCGGCAGCGAGCGTTTGGGCGACTTGCTCGGCGTGATGTTCGCCGTCGATTGGTCCGATCTCAGCGCAACGGTCATTGATCCGAGCCCCCTGCCGATCGCGGGGCGGTTGCGGCGGGAAGCGGCGCGCGAGGCCTACCTGCGGCGTCCCGATGGCATGCGCGCCGACGTCACGTTGGGTCTGCAACGCCCGTCCTGGGATGGCGTCGTCCTCGATTACTCGCTCTTTTCGCCGTCGAGCGATCCGCTTGCCGGTTCGACGTATGGATTCGGACTGGGCGCGGACGTCGGCGGCGGATCGCTCGAGATGCTGGCGCAGAGTGTCGGTCCGGCGGAGCGGGGCCAGCTGCACGTCGATGCCTCGTGGACCGGCGTCTGGCGGGAGAACCGCTGGGTCAAGCAGCTGCGGTTCGGCGATGTCGCGTCCACGGGCCCGCGCTCGCGTGCGCTCGAGGGCGTCTCCATTACCAACGCCCCGTTCGTCCGGCCATCGCTCATCGGATCGCTGCGCTACGGCGGCGCGCTCGAACCGGGGTGGTCGGTCGAAGCGTATCGCGGCGGCGACCTCGTCGCCTACGATTCGGCCGACGCGTCGGGCGCGTTCCGCATCGACCTCCCGGTGCGCTACGGCGAAAACCCCGTCGACTTCGTCGCCTATGGTCCGTTCGGCGAGATCCGCGAATTCAACCGCACCTATCGGGTGCTGACCGAGCTGCTGCCCGCCCGTCGGTTCGAGTACGGGCTGTCGGCAGGCCGCTGTCCGCAGCCGTCCTTCACCTGCAACGCGACGACGAATATCGACCTGCGCTACGGCGCCACGGCGCGCTGGACTGTGCAGGGTGGACTGGATCAGTACTGGCGGGACTCGCTTCCCGATCGGACGCACCCCTACGCGGCGCTGGTCGGCAATCCGAGCAACGACTGGGCGATCCAGAGCGAGGTGGTCGGTGGGGGACTCGTGCGCGGCGCCCTGCGGTACGAGCCGTCGGTCGATCTCCGGCTGGAAGGCGAGTACGTGCATTTCGCGCCTGATTCGGCATCGGTGTTGGCGGTGCCCGGCCGCCGCGCGCAATGGACTGTCACGGGATTCTTCCGTCCCAAGACGAGCCACGGGTTCTTCTTCTTCGACGGACGGTTCGAGCGCATTAGTACCGATGCTGGCGCCCTCACGCGCACACGCCTGGACGCATCAATCCAGACTGATGAGATGCGCTTCCTGCCGTACGTCCGTACCGAACATGGGCAAACCACGGCCGGAGTGAGCGGTGTGACCAACCGTGAGTACGTCGGCGTCGCGACGTTTGTGATGCCACAGGCGCGTTGGGGCAGGTTCCTGAGCCAGACCCTGCTGCGGACCAACACGGAGATCGAACGACAGGCCGGCCTGGTCTCCTGGTCGGCGTTCGCCGCGCACCCACTCGCGCGCGGCGTGCGTATCGAGGTGGGCGCCAATTGGCTGCGCGGCGATGCCGGACTCACCTACACCGTGACCGTGACGTCGTACTTCTCGGCGATGCGCGCCGTGACATCGATGCTCGCGCCTCCGGGTCAGCCGGTCAGCGCCACGCAATTCCTTCAGGGGTCGGTACTCTGGGATCGGCGAACCGATCGGCTCGGCGTGGCCCCGGGTCCGTCACTCGAACGTTCCGGCCTGTCCGGGCGCGTCTTCATGGATGTGAATGCCAACGGCATTCGCGACGCCGGCGAACCGGCTATCGCGAACGCACGCGTGCTCGTTGGCTCGATGTCGGCACGCACCGACTCGAGCGGCGCGTATCGCGTCTGGGATCTCGTGCCGTTTGAGCCGGTCATCGTGAGTCTCGATTCGGTGTCGCTCGACTCGCCGCTGCTCGTGCCGCTGTTCGCGCGGACGAGCATCGTCCCGGGACCCAATCGCTTTCGGAGTCTCGATATTCCGGTGGTGGAAGCGGGCATCATCGAGGGCCGCGTGGTCCGCAACGGTGCTGGCGTAGGGGGCGTGACGCTCATGCTGACCGATCGACGCAGCGGCACCCGGCGCCCGCTCGTGACCTTCAACGACGGGGCCTTCTATCTCATGGGTGTGAAGCCGGGGGATTACGAGCTGACGGTGGAGGAGCAGGTGCTCGACGCGCTCGCCGTGGATGCCGAGCCGGTCCGGTTCACCCTGACACCGACGGCGAACGGCATCGGCCGGTCGGACCTCGAGGTGCGGCTCAAGTCGAGGTTTTAGCCGCTTCTGCTACCTTCCGTACCACGCCCTCGAGTTTCGCGAAGTCGTACGGTTTCACGAGCGAGGGCACGCCAGCGTCCCGCAACAACGACGACGTGTCGCTCGCGAACGTATCGCCGGTCGTGAAGATCAGGCGGTTCACCATCGCCGGATGCTCGCGGCGCAGGCGCTCCAGGAACTCCCCGCCGCTCATCCCGGGCATCCGGACATCCGAGACGATCACGTCGAAGCGCTCGCGGCGGAGCACGCGGAGGGCATCGCCTCCATCTTCGACCGCGATAATGTGCATGCCCCGGCGTTTGAGAAAGCTCACGACTGCCCGGCGCAGGCCCTCTTCGTCGTCGATCAACAGCACGGAGAGTGCGTCGCCCGGTTCCCGCGCTTCCTCGGGTATGGGCATGGGAGACGGTGTCGAGCGTTGTCGCGTGCGGGCGTCCCGCGGCAACGTGAGCGTGAAGGTCGCGCCGTTTCCCGGGACGGAGTGCACGGCAATCCGGCCGCCGTGGTCGTGCGCGATCCCGTAACAAATCGACAAGCCGAGTCCCGTCCCTGTGCCTTCCGGCTTGGTCGTGAAGAACGGATCGAAGATTTTCTCCTGAATGTCGATCGGGATGCCGGGCCCGGAGTCGGCGACCTGAAGCTCCACCCCTTCGTCGCCGGCCGCCATCGTCCGGATCGAAATGACCCGACGGCCCGGCACCGTGGTCAGCGCCTGCTCGGCGTTGATCAGCAGGTTCAGCAACAGCTGCTGAACCTCCGATCCGTTGGCCCACGCTTTGGGGTTCGCCGCGTCGAGCTCGAGATTTACGGTGATGTTGAGCGTGGTCAGGTAATACGATCGCAACGCGAAGGTCCGGCGGACGATTTCGTTCAGCTCCACGAGGGTCCGCTCCTTACTTCCAGCGCGTGCGAACGCCAGCAGGTTCGAGGTGATGCGGCCGATCCGCGTCGCCTCGTCGTACATCATCTGGACCGTCTCGCGCTGGTCGGGCGGGAGCTGATCGAGCAACAGCGTTTGCGCGAATCCCGAAATGATGGCGGCGGGGTTGTTGATTTCGTGGGCCACGCCGCTCACGAGCTGTCCCATCGCCGCGAGCTTCTCGGCTTGTTGCAGCTGCGTCTGCGTGCGGCGCTGCTCCGTGATGTCCCGCACGAGTACGAGGACCTTGGGGATGCGGCCGCCTTCGCGCACCGGCGAGAGCAGGACCTGGCCGGTACCCTCGCTGCCGTCGGGCCGCTGAAACGGAACCTCGAAGCGGCGCAGCTCGCCATCGAACGCCGCGGCCAGATTCTCGTGCGCGATACGGGCCCCCGTTCCCTCGAGCCACCCCAGCGCCGAGCGCCGGCCGCCGCTCTCCCGGGCGTCGCCGGGAGCGGCGTTGACGAGGACACGGCCCGACGAGTTTTCGTCGAGCACCCGGCCGTCGCGGTCTACCACGGTGATGGCGTCGGGGACCGCTTCCATGAGCAGGCGGAGATTGCGCTCCGCGGACGCCGTCGCGCCGAACGCGCTCATCAGCGATCGGGTCTGATTGGCGACCTCGTCCTCGAGGACCCGCTCGTACCGCCGATCGACGCCGAGGGAGTAGAGCACGCGGGCGGCCACGATCGCCATCCCGACCCCGAGGATGACGGCAACGTCGGGTTCGGGTCCGGCGCGCACGAGGGCGCCAATCGCCATGCCGGTCATGCCGGCGAGGCTGATCACCAGGGTTACCACGCGCGCCGCGGTGCTGGGACCGGGCGTTGCCGGGCTGGTCCGCAGAAGATGGTAGGTGTAATCCGGTGCGACGGCCGCCGCGGCCGCGATGAGCAGGAGCCCGGCGTCCCACGTGAGATCGAGCGGGCGCCCCGCCTGCGATGTGCCGCCCAGCGCAGCCACCGCATAAATCAGATTGCCGACCGCAAAAACGATGACGCCTGGAAGCACGAGGGTGGTGGTGGCGGCGGCGGGAGATACTGGCCGGCGCAGCATCTGTATCAGAATCATCCAGAGCACCGCGACGGCACCGATGGACCAGCCGAGGCTCGTCAGGAGTCCCGCCGTCGCAGCGCGACCGCTGATCAGTGGCTCGAGGAGATACTCGTAGACGAGCGCACCGGCAGTGAACGACACCAGCACCGTATCGAGAATCAGCTCGGGGTCCGCGCGGCGGGTCGGCTGGCCCCGGACCAGCGTCATGACGCCCACGAGCAGGCACGCGTAGATCCCGAGGAAGCCCACATCGGCCAGTGATGGATACGAGGGCGCCGCGCCCCGCCAGAGGTCGTAGTAGGTCCAGACCAGTTGACCCGCCAGGAACGAGGCGCAGCCTGCACCGATCCAGCGCCACGCGCGGCGTTGCTCGGCTGCGCTCATGCGCCGCGTGGCGGCGAAACAACAGTACGTGGCGAAGGCCGCCGACCAAGTCCAAGAGATGTCGGCGAGGCTGTGAACGGTCCGCCGGTCGACTGAGGGGAACGCGTAGAGGACTACCATCGCCACCAGCGACACAATGGCGATGCTGACCAACACGCGACCAGGCCGGCTCAGCGGCATCATCTCAGGACACTCCGGGCCTAAATTATCCGCATTATGTTTGCCCGCCAATGAACATGCTCGGGTGGATGCGTGCGCCGAAGGAATCGCTTGCCCAGTGGGACGAATTCGTCGCGCTGGCAGCGGCCGTCCGCGCCGACGGGCTGACGCGCACCCTCGTGTGCGGCATGGGCGGCTCGAGTCTCGTCGCCGACGTGCTCGCCGCAACGTTCAGTGCGCGCGACCTGCACGTGCTGGACAGCACCAATCCGGCAGCGGTACGGGCGGCGGCGACGAGCGGCGAACTGGCTCGGACCCTGTTCGTCGTCTCCAGTAAGTCCGGCAATACCGTCGAAACACTCGCCTTCTGTCATCACTTCGCGGCCCGTGCGCGACCTGAACAGTTCATCGCCATCACGGAAACCGGCAGCCCGCTCGACGGCATCGCTCGCGCGCGAGGGTTCCGGGCGGTTATTCCACATCCGACCGATGTCGGGGGCCGCTTCTCCGCGCTCACGGCAGTGGGTATGGTCCCCGCGGCGCTGAGTGGAATCGATGGCCGCACACTCCTCGAGCGGACGCGGCGCGTGGACGTCGCTGCCGCCCGCGCGCTCGGCACAGCGATCGCGGACCAGGCGAAGCGCGGGCAGGACAAGCTGCGGATGGACCCGCCTCCTGCGATCGGCGCGCTCGCGTCTTGGATCGAGCAGCTCATTGCCGAAAGCTCCGGCAAAGATGGACGCGGCGTGGTTCCCATCGTTCAGGATCCGGTGCGGAGCCGGTTGCCTGATTCACAAACGGCGGGTCCGGAGCTGTTCTCCGCCGATCCGCTCGATCTCGGCGCGGAATTCCTGCGCTGGGAGTACGCGACGGTCGCGTTGTGTGAAGGGCTGGGCGTCAATGCGTTCGATCAACCCGACGTCGAGGAGGCGAAACGGCTCGCGAGGGCTGAGTTGGATGGTACAGGAGGGGTCGGGGCGCAGCATGCGGCGTCCCTACCAACTCTGATGCCGGGGCAGCTCAGACGGCAGGCTCGGCCGGGGGACTACGTCGCCATTCTCGCCTACGTGCCGCCCACGCCGGAGATCTTCGCGCAGCTGCAGGAGCTGAGGGCTGCCTGGGGCCAGGCACTTGGTTGCGCTACGACACTCGGCATTGGCCCGCGCTACCTCCACTCCACCGGTCAACTGCACAAGGGCGGACCCAACACCGGTCTGTTTCTTGTGATCACGACGGATATCGCCGAGGATCTGGAGATCCCGTCGATGGGTTGGACATTCGGCGAGCTGCATCATGCCCAGGCGCGCGGCGACATCCGGGCCCTGCTCGCGCGTGGCCGGCGCGTCGCCCACGTGCACCTCTCGAGTACTGCGGAGCTGTCGCAGCTGAAGCCGTGACGGCGTTCATCTTTCATCTCATTCCGCACACCCATTGGGACCGGGAGTGGTTTCTCCCGCGTGCCGCATTTCACGCGCGCCTGATTCTGATGCTCGACGAATTGATCGAACGCATGCACGCCGATCCCGCCTTCCGGACGTTCCTGCTCGATGGGCAGACGGTGCTCGTCGAGGACTACCTGCGCGCGCGTCCCGAGCGCGAGAACGACGTGAAGGCGCTCGTGAAGACGGGACGCCTGCAGATTGGTCCCTGGTATGTGCTCGCCGACGAGTTGGTCCCGTCGGGGGAGTCGCTGATCCGCAACCTGCTGCTCGGCACGACGGATGCGGAACGTCTCGGCGGACGACTCGACGTGCTGTACTCTCCGGATGCGTTCGGCCATCCCGCGGTACTTCCCACGGTCGCGCACGAATTCGGTCTCAAGTACGGCGTCCTGTGGCGCGGCCTCGGCGGCGAACCAAACCAGGAGAGCGATTTCTTTCGCTGGCGCGGGCCCGACGGCCGGGAGATCCTGCTCTGGCATCTGCCACCCGAAGGCTACGAGATCGGGGCCGCCTTGCCCGGCGCGGGAGCACGCCTGCCCGACATCTGGACTCGGGTGCGCGCTACGCTCGTACAGCGCGCGGCGGGCAAGCACATTCCGCTCTTTGTCGGCGCCGATCACCATGCGCCCCATCCCACCCTCGCGCGTCTGCGCGATCTGCTGGCCGACCTCGAGCCCGCGAGCGCGTTCCGTGTGTCGCGTCTCGATGAATTCTTCCAGGCGGCCGAGAGCACGCCGGCGAAACCGATCGCCGGTGAATTGCGGTGGTCGTACGGCTACACCTGGACGCTGCAAGGCGTGCACGGTACGCGCGCGCCGCTCAAGCGCCGGCACGGACAGATCGAGTTGTGGCTGGAGCGTCTGGCCGAGCCGCTCGTGGCGCTGTCTCGCCAGGCGGGCGGGCGGGATCGCCGGCCGATCCTCGAGACCGCCTGGCGCACGCTGGTCCGGACGCAGTTTCACGATACGATCGCAGGCTCTACGGCCGATGCCGTCGCAGCCGCTGCCGAGCACCGTCTCACCGAAGTGGCCGCGTACGCCGCCGAGCTGACGCGCGGCGGACTCATGGACCTCGCGGGACACGACCCCGACGTCCAGCGCGAGCGTACAGATGGCAGCGAGCCAAGGCTGGTGCTGTGGAATCCGGTGCCGCGCGCCCGCGGCGGTGTCACGGTCGCCGATGTCACCGTGTTTCGCCGCGACGTGTTGGTGGGTCCACCGTCAGAGGGCCGGCTGCCGCGGCAGGGCCGGGGCTATCGGCCCTTCGCGCTGTATGGGCAGGAGGGACAAGCGATTCCGGTGCAGGTGCTGGCGCAGCGCGTCACGGAGGAGCGAACCGACGCCGCGCGTCACTATCCGAATCAGGACGAAGTCGATCAGGTGCGGATCGCGTTCCGCGCACCGCCCGTTCCCGGTCTTGGCCTCGCTGTCCTGAGACCTGGCGCCCCGGTGCCGGCGTCTCGGAGCGAAGACGTGCGGGTTCGGGGACGTGCGCTCGAAAACCGCTTCGTCGAAGTGATGCTCGAGCCGAACGGCGCGCTAACGCTGGTGGACCGCCGCCGCAGCGAACGTTATGGCGACCTGCTGCGCCTCGAGGATGCCGGTGATGCGGGTGACGCATACACCTACTGTCCGCCGGCGCGCGACCGCATCAAGCAAAGCCACGGTCCGATCGCGGTGCGACGGCTCGCCTCGGGCCCGCTCGTCGCCGCCCTCGAAGCGCGCTGGGAAGTGCTCCGCGGGATCGATGCGCGCCTGGTCGTGCAGCTGTTCGCCGACAGCCCGCTCGTCCGAGTCACGCTGGACATCGACAATCGCAACCGCTACCACCGGCTGCGCGGGCGCATGGTCACCGGCCTCGCCGGAGTTCCGGTGACCGCGGGCGCGGCGTTCGGTGCCGTGGAACGCAGCGCCGTGCGCGTCGATCCGGCCGTATACCCGCGGGAAACACCAGTCCGTACGGCGCCCGCGCTGCGCTTCGTGGCAGCGGCTCGGGGCGGCCGCGGCCTGGCCGTTCTCGCGCCTGCGTTCTTCGAATACGAATGGACCGCGAAAGGCGATCTGCTCCTCACGCTCTTGCGCGCGATCGGCGACCTCTCGCGCGCTGATCTGCCGACTCGGCCGGGCCACGCCGGCTGGCCGACGGCGATCCCTGCTGCCCAGTGTCTCGGCACGAGCCGGATCGAGCTCGCGATCGTGGCGGTGAGTGCGAGCGACGTGGATCGTGGGGACGCGCTCCCGCAGCTGTGGGAGGACGCGTTCTTGCCGCTCCACGGCCTCTGGCTCCGCGACGCCGGCACCCTCACGCCGGCCCCGGTGAACATTACCCTCGAAGGTACGGGGCTCGTCTTCTCGTCGCTCAAGCCCGCCCAGATCGGGTCGCCGATGGTGCTCAGGTGTTACAACGCCACCAGTCGCAAAGCCGCAGGCGCATGGCGGTTCGGCAACGGTGTGAAGACGGCGCATCGGGTACGCGCTGACGAGCGTGAGGCCGTCGCGCTCGTGCTGGAGCAGCGGGGCAATATCGTCCGGTTCGTCGCCGAGCCTCACGAAATCGTTTCGATTCTGGTGACGTGATGCAGGAACATCATTTCTCGACGTCCCGGTCCGCGCGGTACTTCACCCTGGGTGCACCCGAGCGCGCCGGCGACCTGTGGTTTGTGTGTCACGGTTACGGTCAGCTCGCGGCCCGCTTTCTCGAGCGCTTTCATCCCCTCGAAGCGGACGGGCGTTGCATCGTCGCCCCGGAAGGACTGTCCCGTTTCTATCTGACTGAGAGTCCCACCGAACGCCGTGTCGGCGCGAGCTGGATGACACGCGAAGACCGGCTGCATGAGATCGACGACTATGTCCGCTATCTCGACGGCGTGTGCGCGAAGCTCGCGCCGCGAACGGCGCGGGTGACGGCGCTGGGATTCTCGCAGGGCACGGCGACGGTCTGCCGGTGGGTCGGTTTGGGCTCCTCGCGCATCGATCGCTTGATCGTGTGGGGCGGAGAAGTGCCCCCCGATCTCGATCTGGCGAACACGCGCGTCGCCGAGCGATTACGCGGCTCGAAACTCACGCTGGTGTTTGGTTCTCGCGATCAGTTCTTCACGCCCAAGATCGTCACGGCGACCGAAGCGCGCCTGCGCGAGCACAAGATTCCGTACGAGCTGGTCCCGTTCGAGGGCGGGCACGAAATCGATGAGTCGACGCTGCAGCGACTGATTTAGCATCGCAGATTCGGATCGAGCACATCCCGCAGCGCGTCCCCCAGCTGGGTACATGCGATCACCACCAGGACCAGCGCGAGGCCCGGCGCCGTTGCGACCCACGGCGCGTTCACCAACGTGTCACCGCCCGAAGCGATCATGTTGCCCCATGACGGTGTCGGCGCCTGGACGCCGAGGCCGAGATAGGAGAGTCCCCCTTCGAGGATGATCGCGTTGCCGATGCCGAGCGCGGCGGCGACGATGACCGGAGTGAGCGCGTTGGGGAGAATGTGGCGCGCCAGAATGCGGAGACGCCGGGCGCCGACGGCGACGGCCCCCTCGACGAAAGGCCGCGTGGCGAGCGACCGCACTTCGCCGTGCACCAGGCGAGCAATTCCCATCCATCCGGTCAGTCCCAGCACCGTCACCACGAGCGCCGTACTCGGCTGCCACAGCGCCGCGAGTAACAGCAGGAGCACAACGCGAGGCACCGCCAGGGCGAAGTCCGTGAGTCCGAGCAGGGCGACCGATACGGGCCCGCGCCAGTAACCGGCCAGCGCGCCGACCACAACGCCGACGGCCAAGGAGATCAGCACCGCCAGTACGCCGACGCCCATCGAGACGCGGGCGCCGTACACCAGCCGCGTCCAGACATCGCGGCCGAACCGGTCCGTGCCGAGTGGATGAAAGACGCCATGCGCGTCGCTGGACAGCGGGGGAATGAACCGGGTCGCGACGATGTCATGTTGTCCCACGGGATCGCCGTTCGTCACGAGCGGCGCTGCAAGGGCGCACACGACGACGACGAGCAGGACGACAAATCCAAACGCCCCGCGCCGGTCCCGCAGCAGCCTGCTCAAGACGCCGCGCTCCCAGCCCGGACACGCGGGTCGACCCACGCGGCCAGGACGTCGGCGATCATGTTGCCGGCGACGACGAGAACGGCGCTGATCGCCGTCGCGGCCATCACGACAGGATAGTCGCGGGCTCGGACGGCCTCGACGAGGACGCGACCGACACCCGGCCAGGCGAACACCGCCTCGATAAAGACGGCGCCAGAAAACAACGCCGGCAGCGAGAGGCCGAGCATCGTCACCAGCGGCGTGAGCGCGTTACGGAGCGCATGGTGGCCCACGACGCGCCGCGGTTTCAGGCCCTTAGCGCGGGCGGTCATGATGAACGGCTGGCTCAGAGTGTCGAGCATCGCGCCGCGCACGAACCGCGCGGCGCCTCCGATTCCGATGAGCGTGAGTGTCGCGAGCGGCAAGGCGAGATGCCGCAGCCGATCGATCAGCCAGCTCGCGCCTTGCAGGTAATCAGAGTCGAGTCCCGCTGTCCCGAAGGCCGGCAGCGCCCGCGCCCAGTACGTGAAGACCAGGACCAGCATCAGCCCCAGCCAGTAACCCGGCATGGCGAAGAGGGTGACGGTCGAGACGGAGAGAAGCGTATCGAGTCGCGACCCGCTTCGAGCCGCCTGCACGGCGCCGATCGCGAGACCGATCAGGTAGCTGAGCACCAGCGACAACGCGACGAGCCATGCGGTTTGGCGCCAGGCGGTGGCGAGGATGGCGCGCACCGGCTGGCCCTTGGCAATGCTGCGTCCCCAATCGCCCCGCGCGAAACGACTCAACCAGCTCGCGAACTGCGCCGGCAGCGGGCGGTCGAGCCCAAGCGCCGTACGCTGAGCCGCCCGCTGTTCGGCCGTCGCCGCCGGCCCCAGCATTATGTCGATAGGATCGCTTGGTGCGAGGTGCAACAGCAAGAACGTCAGCGTCACGACGCCGAGCACGACGGCAAGACCGGCGAGCAGACGGTGTCCGAGCCTGGCGAGCATCGGCGGGAATCTCGCGCCGCCACTCGTGCCCCGCTAGAATCCGTGCGTGTCGCGCGTGGTCGTGCCCATGCTGCTGGCAGTGGAACTGCTCCTGACGTGCGCGTGCGGCGACGAGGCTGTGCGCCGCGGCGCGACGGTCTTGTTCGCTTCCGGGGCCGATCTCCAAAGCATCAACCCACTCCTCACCCTCCACCCGCTCGCTCGCCAGGTTCAACGCTACGTGTTGCTCACGACGCTCGCCCGCTACGACTCGCTGCTCGTGCCGCGGCCCTATCTCGCGCGCAGCTGGCGCTGGTCGGGCGGTGGCCGAGCGCTGACGTTCCGGCTGCGGACGGACGTGCGCTGGCACGACGGCACGGCGACGACCGCGCGCGACGTTGTCTGGACCTTGCAGGCGGCGCGCGATCCGGCAACGGGTTATCCGCGGTTCACGGAGCTGCAGACGTTGACGTCAGTCGCTGCGTTGGACGATTCGACCATCGAGCTGCGATTCAGCGGTGCGGCCGTGCCTCGAGCCGGAGCCGATCTCCCCGACGTCCTCACCGATCTTGCGATCTTGCCTGCGCACCTGCTCGACAGCGTGCCCCACGCGCGGCTGCGGGACGCCTCCTGGAACGTCCATCCGGTGGGCAACGGTCCCTTCCGATTCGTGACGCACGAGCCCAACCGGCGGTGGGTGTTCGCGCGGAGCGCTGACTTTCCTCGGGACCTGGGTGGTCCGCCGCACGTCGATCGGCTGATCGTGGTGATCGTCGACGAGCCGATGGTCAAGCTCTCGGCGCTGGTGGCCGGTGAGCTCGACTTCGCGGGGATCAGTCCCCAGCACGCCGCGTTCGTGCGTCGTCATCACGAGCTCGCCCTGCGCGAGTATCCGCTGATTTTGCCGTACGGCCTCGTCTTCAACACGCGCCGGCCGCCGTTCAACGACCCCCGCGCGCGACTTGCTGCCGCGCTGGCCATCGATCGGCAGGAAATTGTCGACGGCTACCTCTTTGGCTTTGGGACGGTGGCGGAGGGACCGGTACCGTCGGGGGTACCGCACTACGTCGCGCCGCCGCACGTCCCGTTCGCGCCCGACTCGGCGCGGCGCCTCGTGGCGGCCCTCGGCGCGACCCCACGCTTCGAGTTGCTCACGGTGGGGAGCGGCGAGGCAGCACTCGAGCAGATGCTGCAAGCGCGTCTCAATGCGGTCGGCTTCGACGTGACGATTCGCCAGCTCGAGAACGCGACGTTCCAGGACCGTCTAACCGGAGAGCGTCACGATTTTGCCGCCGCGGTTACGGGGATTCCGGGAGACCCGGAGCTCGGCTACCTGCAGGCACTCGGCAGACTCACGGGCATCGCCGTGCCCACCGATCCCATCGCGGCGCAGCGCGTCTTCGCGGAGCAGCTCCCCGTGGTCTGGCTGTACCACGCGCGCGGCGTGCAGGCGATGAACAGCCGAGTGCAGGGCGTCCGCATGGACATGCGGGGCGAGCTGCCGACTGTCGCCGCCTGGCGCGTGCAGCCATGAGACGTCGCGATCTCCCAACCGCGTTTCACGCGACCGCCCCCTTGCGGCTGGACTTTGCCGGAGGGTGGACCGATGTCCCGCCGTTCTCGGCGCGTGAAGGCGGAGTTGTGGTGAATGGCGCGATCGCGTTACGCGCGCACGTGGAGCTGCAGCTGGGTGGGAAGCTGCTGCGCCTGGTTTCCGAGGAGCTCGGCGAAACACTCGAATGCGCGAATTCCGGTGGACTCCTTCCCCACGGCAAATTGCCCTTGCTCACAGCTGCGCTGCGCCGCTTCCCCGTGCTGGGTGGTTTCACGCTGACGACGCGATGCGACGCCCCTCCGGGCTCGGGACTCGGCAGCTCGGGCGCGCTCGGCGTCGCGCTGGTGGGTGCGTTGACACGCGCGCGCCAGGAGACGTTGAGCGGAAAGGACGTCGCGGACCAGGCCTGGCAGGTCGAGACCATCGAGGCCGAGCTCCCCGGCGGGAAGCAGGACCAGTATGGCGCGGCGCTCGGAGGCTTTCATCGCCTCAGCTTCCGCGATCCCGACGTCGGCGTAGAGCCCGTGACGCTCGATTCGACATTCGCGGCCGCGCTCGAGCGCCAGACGCTCATTTGCTACACCAACAAGTCGCGAGTCTCGGGAGGCACGATTTCGCGCGTGATGGGCGCGTACGAGGGCGGCGACCGCAAGGTGACGGGTGCGCTGCACGGGTTGAAGGAAACGGGTCACGCGATGGCCGAGGCGCTGCGCGCCGCCGATCTCGCGCGTGTCGGTACGCTGTTGAGCGAGAACTGGACGCATCAACAGGCGCTCGATCCCGGCATGCGAACCGCTGAGATGGCGCAGCTCGAGGCCGCTGCCTCCAGTGCTGGAGCCCTCGGCGGGAAGGCCGCAGGGGCCGGCGCCGGCGGGTGCATGTTCTTCGTGATGCGCGGTGACGCGCGTGAGGCCGCGAGCGCGGTCGCCGGTACCGGCGCGAAAGTGCTGCCCCTGGCCTGGGCACCGGAAGGAGTGCGGACGTGGTGACGGCGGAAGAGCTCGCCGCGCGCGCGCAGGAAGTCCGCGGCTCGGCTGACCTCGGGGCGCTGCTCGCCCATTTGCGGGAGCGAGCGCGGCCGCTGCTCGATCGGATGCCCGTCGTTCCGGAACACAAGGCGCAGCTGACGGTGGATGGCGGCTTCTGTCCCGATGACGGCACCGCGCTCACGTTCGATCCCTGGAGCCCGGACGAGCACCGATGTCCGCGCTGCGGCAAGACGTGGCGCGGCGAGCGCCACAACTGGAGTTGGGCGCGCTCGCAACATCTCTGGCTCGCCGAGCGCGCGGCGCACCTCGCGACGCTCGCAGGGTTGGGCGACGAGACGGACGGTGCGGCGGCGGCGCGCGCGCGCGACATCCTCAACGCCTACGCGCAGCGCTATTGGCGCTATCCCAATCGCGACAACGTGCTCGGACCCAGCCGCCTTTTCTTCTCCACGTACCTCGAGTCGTTATGGACCTGCAACTTCGTCGCCGCGGCCGCGCTGCTGCGCGCCTGTGACCAGCTCGACGACACGACAGCACGTGGTGTGAATCAGGTGGTAGAAGAAGCGGCGACCGTGATCGGGGATTACGACGAGGGCTTCTCGAACCGGCAAACCTGGAACAACGCCGCACTGGCGGCGGCCGCCGTCTGGTTCGAGGACGAGGAGCTCGCGCAGCGCGCCATCGAAGGCGAGACCGGTCTCATCGCACATCTGGTCCGCGGATATGGGCGCGACGGCATGTGGTACGAAGGAGAGAACTACCATCTGTTCGCGTTGCGAGGCCTGCTCACGGGGATCGGATGGGCGCGGCTCGCCGGAGTCGATTTCCGCGATGATCAGCGACTCGCGGACCGTCTGCACGCTGCGCTCCAGGCGCCGTCGTTGACCGCGCTCCCGGATTTCACGTATCCGGCGCGCAAGGACTCGCGCTTTGGCGTTTCGCTGGCGCAACCCGGATATCTCGAGCTTTGGGAGATCGGCTTAGCGAGACTCGGGAAACAGGACGACCTGCTCGGTTGGTTAGCAGCGCTTTACACAAAGGCCGAACCGCCACAGGTCGAATTGATGGAGTCCTATCTGCACGAGGCACCCGTGTCCCGCGTCCCGTGTCCCGTGTCCCGTTCGACGCTCTCGTGGTGGGCCCTGCTCGAAATGCTCCCCGAGCTTCCCGCGAGCGAGACCCCGTGGGAGCCGCACACGGTCTTGCTCGGGAGCCAGGGCCTGGCGGTCCTGCGGCGCGAGGATCGATACGTGGGTGTCGAATGCGGTCCGCAGGGTGGAGGCCACGGCCATCCCGACCGGCTTCAACTCATGCTGCACGCGGACGGCGTCTACTGGCTGCCCGACCCGGGCACGGGCTCGTATGTCGCGCACGATCTGTTCTGGTACCGTTCGACGTTGGCGCATAACGCGCCGCGCCTGGATGGCGAATCGCAGCCGCGCGGCAACGCCAGCTGCGAGTGCTTCGACGACGAGGGAGAGTGGGCGTGGGTCCAGGGGCGATTCAACGACCTCGTTCGCATGGTGGCAACCGGGCCCGCCTACATCGTAGATGTGACGATGTTGGCGGGCCGGGAAGACCATCTGCTCGAGCTCCCGTGGCACATCGCGGGTCGCGGTGCGGTGGAAACGCGGGGCCGATGGGTCAATGACGAGCTGCCGGACGAATTCGTCACGCGCGTTCAGCGCTTTGTTCCGGACGCGCCTGGTCCTGTCGTGCTGTCGCACGTCCAGCAAGGAAGGGGCCTCACGGCCCATCTCAGCTTCGACGGCGCGCTCCTCGAGATGGAAGGGCCGGGCCTGCCGGGCGAGCCAGAACGGGCGAAGTTCTACGTCGTGCGCGCGCTCGGCCGCAACCCTCGCCTCATCACCGTGCTCGAAACGCACGAGGATCAGCCCGCGATCCGCGCCGTGCGCACCCAAGGCGATGCGGTCGAGATCGAGACCGCCGCGGGCGTGGAACGACACCGGTTCGGCGGCGCGGAATGGACCGTCGAGCGGGAAGGGCAGGAGGCGGTGGTGTTGCGCGGACGGCGGGAGCAAACGCCTCCGTTCGCGCCGCTGCTCGAGATCGATCTCCCCACCCCCGCGACCGCTCCGGCGTTCCGGGTCGGAGGCCCGCCGCCCCTCGACGGGTCACTGGAGGGCTTCGACCTGTCGGAACCGCTCGAGCTGGGACTCGAAGACCAATATCGGCGCAGCGAAGATGCGTATCCCGGTCCCGACGATTTCTCCGCGGTGGCGTACGCGGCGTGGGACGAGTCGGCCCTGTACCTGGCGGTGGTCGTGACCAAACCGGATCTCGTGCTGCGGGCGGCGGCCGCGCCGCCGCTCAAGCTCGACAATGAGCCGGACGAGATCCATTCCGATGGGCTGCAGGTGTATGTCGGCGCGGCCCGCCGTCACTCGGGTGAGGCCGGCGCAGCCCCGGTTGGCTACCTCATTATTCCGAATGAGGGCGCTCACTCCGTTCGTGCCCGCGTGACGAGCGACACGCACGGGACGCAGGGAGGTGGGGCGGTGGGCGGCGGTTGGCAGCGTACCGACACCGGGTACTGCGTGACTGTGGCCATTCCGTGGCCCGCCGGCGCCTATCCCCACCCAGGCGGCCGCGTGAGCTTCGACCTCATCATCAATGAAATGCTGCCCGGCCGCCTGCGGCGTGTGGGCCAACTGGTGTGGAGCGGCGGCGGCGGGTGGGTCTGGCTGCGCGGTGACCGGCAGGATCCCGCCCGCTTCGGGATTCTCGAGCTCGTGGGATGATCGTCGTCGTCCTGCACGAGCCTCAGGACCTCGTCAACATCGCGCACGTCGTGCGGGGAATGAAAAACTTTGGCCTGCGCGATTTGCGGCTCGTGAATCCGCGCGAGTACGAAGCCTACCGGGTGGAGGGCATCGCCCATCAGACGCAGGACGTGCTCGGGCGCGTGCGCACATACGCGACGCTCGAGGAGGCGCTGGCCGACTGCGTGCACATCGTGGGGTTCACGGCGCGCGGACGGACGGCGAAGCGGAATCTGCAGCGCCCGCGAGACGCCGCTGCCGAGATCGTCGCGCTGGACGCGGGCGCGGGCGGACCGATCGCCTTACTCTTCGGGCGCGAGGACAAGGGGCTCTCCAACGAAGCGCTCGATCGTTGCCACCGCGTCGTCACGATTCCCAGCGATCCCGACTACGCCTCGCTCAATCTCGGCCATGCCGTCATCATCATGCTGTATGAGCTGGCACTCGCGCGGGGCGCCGAGGCGCGTCCGTTCAAGGCGCCGCGGCGGCCATCCGAGCCGGCCGACGCCGCGGAGCTCGAGCGGCTGTTTGCCGATGTCGCCCGGGCGCTGCATGCGATCGAGTTCTTCAAGACGCGGAATGCCGACGGCGTCATGCGGACGATGCGTGAGATCGCGCATCGGGCGCCGCTGGACGCTCGTGAGGTGAAACTGTTGCGTGCGATGGCCATCGAGGTGACCAAATACGGTGAACGACTGGCGCGTTCCGGGCTTCACGTCGACCGGTAGCAAGCGCCCCGACGCGCTGTTCGGGACCCCCGCGCGCATGACGCGGGCGGACGGCTGCCGCGTCTGGGACGAGGACGGGCGTGAATACGTCGACTTCGTCATGGCGCTGGGCGCCGTGGCGTTGGGATACGGACACCCCGACGTCAATCGCGCCGCCACGGCCGCGATCGCCGCCGGCGTCGTCGGCCCGCTGCCGCCCGTCGCCGAGGAGGCGCTCGCCGAGGCACTGGCCGAGAAGATCCCCTGGCTCGAGCGCGTGCGCTTTCTCAAGACCGGTGCCGAGGCCGTCGCCGCGGCGGTGCGCCTGGCGCGCGTCGCCACCGGCCGTGACGAGGTCTTGGGCTGCGGGTACCACGGCTGGCTCGACTGGTCTCAGGGCGCCACCGAAGGCGTGCCCGCGGCCGTGCGCAATCTCTTCGCCGAGCTCCCGTTCAACGACGTCGCCGCGGGGCGCAAGATGATCCGTGCGCGCGCCGGACGCCTCGCCGCGGTGGTTGTGGAGCCGGTGATCGTCTCCGAGCCCGCGCGCGAATGGCTCCAGATGCTGCGGGTCGAGACCGAACGTGTGGGCGCGATCCTGATCTTCGACGAGATCAAGACGGCCTTCCGACTCGCGATCGGGGGCGCCGTCGAGCGCTATCACGTGCAGCCCGCGCCCGACCTGGTCGTGCTCGGCAAGGCGCTCGCGAACGGATTTCCGCTCGCGGTTGTGGGCGGCAGGGCAGACCTCATGAATGGCGCGAGCCGCACCTGGATTTCTTCCACGCTGGCGACCGAGGGTGTGGCACTCGCCGCCGCGCGCGCGACGCTGGAGGTCTTCGCGCGCGACGACGTCTGCGGCCATCTCCATCGTATCGGGACGCGACTGCTGCACGGCCTGCACGAGGTGCAACGCGCGCACTCGGGCCTGGTGACCGGCGTCGCGGGTATTGCCGAGATGTGCTTCCTGCATTGCGCGACCGAAGACCTCTCGCGCGCCCTGACGTCGCGCGCGGCCGAGCGCGGTCTCCTGTTCAAGCGCACGGCGTACAACTTTGTCTCCCTGGCGCACGACGAGGGCACGGTAGACCGTGCCCTCGCCATGCTGCATGAGGCCCTGCGCGCGATCTAGAAGAGCGTGTACGTGCTCACGAGCAGGAAAACCACAATCGCCGCGATGATCACGACGGCGGTGTAGCCCATCGATCGATCCTGCGGGACTTTCATGAGCGTCGGCAGCCCCAGGTAGAGCAGATACAGGCTGTACAGCGAAACGATGACGCCGACCATGAGGAACCGGCCGTGAATGTTGAAGATGCCGGCCAGCCACATCGGCGTGCTCGCATACGCCGCGACCTTCAAGGCCTGGACGTCGTTCTTCTGCCCGCCGAACCCGGGCGCGAGCAGGCTGATGATCTGCGTCAGCGCGAACACCGCGGCCAGCTGCAGCACCAGCGAGATGCCAAACCAGGTAACCGCGCCGCTGATCGTGACGGACTCGGGCAGGCTTGTTCCCGCGATGCGCTTGCCGAAAAGCAGTCGCCCGACGGCGCCGGCCAGCGGCCCGATCAGCGCGAGCGGCAGGATATAGCGCCCCCACAGGGCGCCCGGTTTGCTGAATTCGGACTCGACTTCCTTGAATGTCGCCCGAGGCTCGAACAGAACGCCCCGCGCA
>WNFO01001049.1_pt1 | contig 21169 bp, 16 predicted proteins | sample 5400251 | NCBI WGS metagenome assembly WNFO01 (sample SAMN13153354, study PRJNA577476) | soil metagenome | isolation source: 100 cm saprolite under Madrone tree | place: USA:California | collected 2016-06-14
GTTCCGGCCGACAATCCGCAGTTCCAGGTGCTGGTGATGCTGGACGAGCCGAAGGCGCTGCCCGAAACCAAAGGCTTTATTACTTCGGGGTGGAATGCGGTGCCGACCGGCGGCAAGGTGATTGCCCGCATTGCACCACTGCTGGGAATCGAGCCGCGCTTCGATCTGCCGCCGTCCGACCGCCTTATTCTTGCGGCATCGAGGGGAACCCAGTAAGGCGTAGCACTCGCCGCGCCGGCCGGACTGGAAGACAATGAGACTTCGCGACCTGTTCAGCGATGACGCCACGATCGACCCGCAGGCGGAGGCGGCCGTGGTCACGGGTGCGACCGAGGTCACGGATGCGACCGAGGTCACCGGTCTTGCCGTGGACAGCCGCGCGGTGAAGCCGGGCGATTTGTTCTTCGCGCTCGCCGGCAGCAAGACCGATGGCGCGCGCTTCATTGATTCTGCGATCGCATCGGGCGCGGTGGCGATCGCGACCGATCATCCGCCGCCAGGCAATCGCGCCGTGCCGTTCGTCATGACGCCCAATCCGCGCCGCGCGCTGGCGCTCGCCGCGGCGAACTTCTTTCCGCGGCAGCCTGCGACCATCGCGGCTGTCACCGGAACCAGCGGCAAGACCTCGGTCGCCACCTTCACCCGGCAGATCTGGCAGCGGCTCGGTCACCAATCGGCCAGCATCGGCACCATCGGGCTGGTGTCGCCGAAGCGCACCATCTACGGGTCGCTGACGACGCCGGATCCGGTTGCGCTGCATCGGCAGCTCGATGAAATTGCCGGCGAGGGCGTCACGCATCTGGCGTTCGAGGCCTCATCGCACGGGCTCGATCAGTATCGGCTGGACGGCGTGCGCATAGCAGCCGGCGGATTCACCAATCTCACGCGCGACCACATGGATTACCATCCTGACGTCGCGCATTATCTTGCCGCCAAGCTGCGGCTGTTCCGCGATCTGGTTGCGGCGGATGGCGCTGCGGTGATCTCGGCCGACCATGATTGTTCGCAAGCCGTTTTCGATGCTGCGCGTGCGCGAAAGTTGCGGATCGTTGCGGTCGGCCGCAAGGCCGACGGTGCGGGCGAGGGCATTCGTCTGATTGAGGCTGACATCGACGGCTTTGCGCAGGAACTCACGCTTGAACATCGCGGGCGCCAGTATGCGGTGCGGCTGCCGCTGGTCGGCGAATTCCAGATCGAGAATGCGCTGGTCGCCGCCGGGCTCGCGATCGGCACCGGCAGCGAGCCCAAGGCGGCTTTCGCCACGCTCGAACTTCTCGAAGGCGCGAAGGGCCGGCTGGAACGGGTCGCCGAGCGCAACGGCGCGCCGATCTTTGTCGATTACGCGCACAAGCCCGACGCGCTGGCGAAGGCGCTGCAGGCGCTGCGGCCTTACGCCAAACGCAAACTCGTTGTGGTGTTCGGCGCCGGCGGCGACCGCGATGCCGGCAAACGTCCGCTGATGGGGGCGATTGCAACTGAATATGCCGACCGCGTCATCGTCACCGACGACAATCCGCGCCACGAAAATCCGGACCTGATTCGATCCGCGATCCTGAGTGCCGCCAAGGGGGCCAAGGAAATCGGCGATCGTGCCGAGGCGATCCGGACCGCGATTGCCGGTCTGGAGCCGGGCGATGCGCTGCTGATCGCCGGCAAAGGCCACGAGACCGGACAGATCGTCGGTAACAGCACCTTGCCGTTCAGCGATCACGACGCGGTTGCTGCCGCATTTGCACCGAGGGGCGCATGAGCGCGACGCCATTGTGGACCACGATCGCGATGGCGGAGGCGATGCGCGCCTCGATCAACGGTACGTTGCCGGAAGCGATATCGGGCCTTTCCATCGACAGCCGGACCATCGCGCCGGGTGAAGCCTATTTTGCGATCAAGGGTGACATCCACGACGGTCATGATTTCGTCGCCGCGGCGTTGAAGGCCGGTGCTGCGTTGGCGGTGGTGGAGGCCGCGCAGCGCGACAAGTTCGCGAGCGACGCGCCGCTGCTGGTGGTGGATGACGTGCTGGCCGGTCTGGTGGCCCTCGCTTATGCCGCGCGCGCGCGGCTCCATGCGCAGGTGATCGCGATCACCGGCTCGGTCGGCAAGACCTCCACCAAGGAGGCGCTGCGGCGCGTGTTGGACGCGCAAGGACCGACACACGCCTCGACCGCGTCGTTCAACAATCACTGGGGCGTGCCGCTGTCGCTGGCGCGATGTCCGGCGTCGGTGCGTTTCGCGATCTTCGAAATCGGCATGAATCACGCCGGCGAAATCGAGACGCTGGTGAAGATGGTGCGGCCGCAGGTGGCCGTGATCACCACGGTGGAGCCCGTGCATCTGGAATTCTTCGCCGGCATCGAGGCGATTGCCGATGCCAAGGCGGAAATTTTTAACGGACTCGAGCCCGGTGGTGCGGTGGTGCTCAACCGCGACAATTCGCAATTCGACCGACTGCAGCAAAGCGCCAACAAGCTTGGCATCTCGCGCATCGTCTCGTTCGGCGCCGACAAGGAATCCGACGCGCGTCTGCTCGAGGTGTCGCTTCACGCCGACCGTTCAGCCGTGCATGCCAATATTCTGGGGCATGACGTGACCTACAAGCTCGGCATGCCCGGCCGTCACATGGCGATGAATTCGCTGGCGGTGCTGGCTGCGGCGTCGCTCGCGGGCGCCGATCTTGCGCTCGCGGCGCTGTCGCTGTCGCAGATCGAACCGGCGGCGGGCCGCGGTGCGCGGCGCGCGCTGGAGGTCGCCAGCGGCGAGGCGACATTGATCGATGAGAGCTATAACGCCAATCCGGCGTCGATGGCGGCGGCATTGAACGTGCTCGGCGCCGCGGCGATCGGCCCGCAGGGCCGGCGCATCGCCGTGCTCGGCGATATGCTCGAACTCGGCCCCACCAGCGCGATGCTGCATCGCGGGCTGGTCGATGCCGTCAAGGCCAACCACATCGATCTCGTATATTGTTGTGGCCCGCTGATGCGCAACCTGTGGGACGCTCTTTCCACGGGCAAACGGGGCGGCTATGCCGACAGTGCCGATACGCTCGAATCGCAGTTGGTCGGTGCGATTCGTGCCGGCGACGCGATCATGGTCAAGGGATCGCTCGGCTCGAAGATGAAAACGATTGTGAATGCGCTCGAAAAGCGCTTCCCCGGCAAGGCCGCGCACGACAAAGCCGCGGTATGAGGCGGATTGAATGTTTTACTGGTTGTTCGAACTTTCCAACACCGTTCCCGGTCTGGGCATGTTCCGCACGTTTCTGAACGTGTTTCGCTACACCACCTTTCGCACCGGCGGGGCGATTTTCACCGGAGCTTTGTTCGTTTTCCTGTTTGGTCCCTGGATCATCGATCACCTCCGGCTTCGCCAGGGCAAAGGCCAGCCGATCCGCAGCGATGGCCCGCAATCGCATCTCGTCACCAAGATCGGCACGCCGACGATGGGCGGGCTGATGATCCTTTCCGGATTGGTGGTCTCGACGCTGCTGTGGGCCAATACGCTCAACCCCTATGTCTGGATCGTGCTGGCGGTGACGCTGGGCTTCGGCTTCGTCGGCTTCTACGACGATTATCTCAAGGTGACCAAGCAGAGCCATAGCGGCTTCGCCGGCCGCATCCGGCTTGCGATTGAAGCCATCATTGCGCTCGCTGCGTGCTACGCGCTGACCCGGCTCGGACGCGACCCGTTCTCGACCTCCTTGGTGATTCCGTTCTTCAAGGACGTGGTGCTGAATTTCGGCTGGTTCTTCGTGATGTTCGGCGCCTTCATCATTGTCGGCGCCGGCAATGCGGTCAACCTGACCGACGGTCTCGATGGTCTTGCCATCGTCCCCGTGATGATTGCGTCGGCAAGCTTCGGCATGATCGCATATCTCGTCGGCAACGCCGTGTTCTCGGATTACCTGCAGATCAACTACGTCGCCGGCACCGGTGAACTCGCGGTGTTGTGCGGCGCGGTGTTGGGTGCGGGACTGGGATTCCTGTGGTTCAACGCGCCGCCGGCATCGATCTTCATGGGCGACACCGGATCGCTGGCGCTTGGCGGCATGCTCGGATCGATCGCGGTCGCGGTCAAACACGAGATCGTGCTCGCGGTGATCGGCGGACTGTTCGTGCTGGAGGCGGTCTCGGTGATCGTGCAAGTGGTGTCGTTCAAGCTCACCGGCAAGCGCGTGTTCCGGATGGCGCCGATCCATCACCATTTTGAGCAGAAGGGCTGGACCGAACCGCAAATCGTGATCCGGTTCTGGATCATCTCGGTGATGCTGGCGCTGGCCGGCCTCTCCACCCTGAAGCTGCGGTGAGTATGTTGTATACTCTCCGTCGGCATTCCGGAGGCCGCGAAGCGGCAATCCGGAATCTCGAGATTCCGGGTTCATGCGGAGCCTGTCATCGGGCGGCGCTGGGCGCCGACCCGCTGGCATGCCCCGGAATGACGGATGCCAAATCATGATCCCCGTCACATCCTTCGCCGGCAAGACGGTTGCGGTGTTCGGCCTCGGCGGATCGGGGCTGGCGAGTTGCCATGCCTTGAAAGCGGGCGGGGCGGACGTGATCGCCAGCGACGACGGCGTCGATCGACTCGCGGAGGCCGCGCAAGCGGGATTCATCACCGCGGATCTGCGCAAAGTCTCGTGGGCGAATTTCGCCGCGCTGGTGCTGACGCCGGGCGCGCCGCTCACCCATCCGGCGCCGCACTGGACCGTGCTGGCGGCGCAACAGGCCGGCGTCGAGGTGATCGGCGATATCGAGTTGTTCTGCCGCGAGCGGCGGCGTCACGCACCGGATGCGCCGTTCGTCGCCATCACCGGCACCAATGGCAAATCGACCACGACGGCGCTGATCGCGCATCTGATGCGCGTCGCCGGTTACGACACCCAGATGGGCGGCAACATCGGTACCGCGATCCTGTCGCTGGAGCCGCCGCGCATGGGGCGTGTCCACGTTATCGAGATGTCGTCATACCAGATCGATCTTACGCCATCGCTCGATCCGACCGTCGGCATCCTGCTCAACGTCAGCGAAGACCACATCGATCGCCACGGCACGCTTGAGCATTATGCTGCCGTGAAGGAGCATCTGGTTGCCGGCGTGCAGCCGCAGGGCACCGCGATCGTCGGCGTCGATGACGGATGGAGCCGGAAAGCCGCCGACCGGATCGAACAATCGGGCAGGCGCGTCGTCCGCATCTCGGTGAAAAATCCGCTTGCCGACGGCATCTATGTCGAGCGTGAAACCATTGTGCGCGCATCCGGCGGCGCGCGCAGCGAGATCGCGCGGATCGGCGGCATCGGTTCGCTGCGCGGCCTGCACAATGCGCAGAATGCCGCCTGCGCCTCGGCGTGCGCGCTGGCGCTCGGCGTCAGCGCCGCCGTCCTGCAAAACGGCCTGCGCAGCTTCCCCGGTCTCGCGCACCGCATGGAGCAGGTCGGCCGCAGCGGCAACGTGCTGTTCGTCAACGACTCCAAGGGCACCAATGCCGATGCGGCGGCGCATGCGCTGTCGTCGTTTTCCGATATCTTCTGGATCGCCGGCGGCAAGCCGAAGCTCGGCGGCATCGCAGGTTTGAGCGAATATTTCCCGCGGATCCGAAAGGCCTATCTGATCGGGGAAGCCGCCAAGGAGTTCGCCGCAACGCTCGAGGGCAAGGTGACATACGAGATCAGCGAGACGCTCGAAGTCGCCGTAGCCAGTTCCGCGCGCGATGCCGAAGCCTCGGGACTCGCGGACCCCGTGGTGCTGCTGTCGCCGGCCTGCGCGTCGTTCGACCAGTACCGCAATTTTGAAATCCGCGGCGCCAGGTTCCGCGACCTCGTCACCGCGCTGCCCGGCGTCAAGCCGGTGGTGTGAGGACGCCAGCGCCTGAACGCTGGCAACCGCTCCATTCACAGCCGTCATCACCCGCGAAAGCGGGCGATCCAGTATTCCAGAGCAGTTGCGGCTAAAATCGCCAACGCCGCGGCGTACTGGATACCCTCCTTCGCGGGTATGACGGCTGTTGGTGTGGCAACGGGCTGAGCAAAATCCCGGGCAGACGCCACCGCTCCATCTCGTTCAAAACATTTCCAATTCGTTAACCCTTCGGAAACCATCATGGGCGACCAATGGGCAAGCCCTCTGCCCTTGGGAACGCCCATGCTGTCTCGTGAACAACGCAACCCCTTAAGCGAATGGTGGTGGACGGTCGACCGCCTGCTGCTGGCGGCGATTATCGCGTTGATGCTGGGCGGCATCATTCTGTCGCTCGCGGCCAGTCCGCCGGTGGCAACAAGGATCGGGCTCGATCCGTTTCACTTCTTCAACCGCCACGTATTTTTTCTGCTGCCGTCCTTTATGGTGCTGATCGCGGTGTCGTTCCTGTCGCCACGGCAGATTCGCCGCTCGGCGCTGATCGTGTTCGCGCTCAGCATCGCGCTGATCGTGGCGACGCTGCTGTTCGGCCCCGAGGTCAAGGGCTCGCGGCGCTGGATCACCCTGATCGGCCTCAACATCCAGGCGTCCGAATCCGCCAAGCCGGCGTTCGTGGTGCTGGCGGCATGGCTGTTCGCGGAATCGGCGCGGCGGCCGGAAATGCCGGCGACGTCGATGGCGCTCGGACTGTTGATGCTGCTGGTGTCGCTGCTGGTGATGGAACCTGACTTCGGCCAGACCATGCTGATCCTGATGGTGTGGGGTGCCTTGTTCTTCATCGCGGGCATGCGGATGATCTGGGTGCTGGGGCTCGCGGGCGCCGCCACCGCCGGGCTGTTCGGCGCCTATCTGCTGGTTCCGCACGTTGCAGGCCGCTTCAAGCGCTTCATGAACCCCGGGTCGGGGGATACGTTTCAGGTCGATACCGCCATGGAGGCTTTCTACAACGGCGGCTGGTTCGGACTTGGACCTGGCGAAGGCATCGCCAAGCGCAGCCTGCCGGACAGCCATACTGATTTCGTGTTCGCGGTAGCGGCGGAAGAATTCGGCATCATCCTTTGCCTCGCACTGCTGGCTCTGTTCGCCTTTGTCGTGATCCGCACCTTGTCGCGGGCCTACGCCACCGAGGATATGTTCGCACGGTTCGCGGCATCGGGCCTGGCGATCCTGTTCGGCGTGCAGGCCGCCATCAACATGTCGGTCAATCTGCAGCTGATACCGGCCAAGGGCATGACGCTGCCGTTCATCTCCTATGGCGGTTCGTCGATCGTGTCGTTGGCCTACGGCGTAGGCATGATGCTGGCGCTGACCCGGCTCCGGCCGCGCACCGAGGTGGAATCGATCAGCGACGCCAATGCGGCACCAAGCTACGCTTGACCTCGCGGCGAAGACGCGCTTTTCGTCATGGCGAGAACAAAGTGACAAAGCAATCACTTCGTCATGTAGCCGCCCGATTGCTTCGGCAATGACAGCTCGTCAATTTGCAAAGATTGCGCCAATGACCACTGCGCCTCTGATTCTGCTGGCCGCGGGCGGCACCGGCGGCCATTTGTTTCCGGCCGAGGCGCTTGGCGTCGAATTGATCCGGCGTGGCTGGCGCGTGCGCCTCGCCACCGACTCCCGCGCGCTACGCTACAGCGGATTGTTCTCCAAGGACACGATCGACGTGGTGCCGAGCGCAACCGTGCGCGGCCGCACGCCATGGTCGCTGGCCTACACCGGCGCGATGCTCGCCAACGGCACGGCGGTGTCGCTCAATCTGATGCGGCGGTTGAAACCCGCTGCCGTGATCGGCTTCGGCGGATATCCGACCGTGCCGCCACTGCTGGCGGCGCGGCTGTTCGGTGTGCCCGGCATCATCCACGAGGCCAACGCGGTGCTCGGCCGCGCCAACCGGTTCCTGTCGCGCCGCGTCAGCGCGATCGCGACCTCGCTGCCCGGCGTGCTCGACCGCGATCCACAGCTTGCGGCGAAAACAACCACCGTCGGCACGCCGATGCGTCCGGCGATCCTTGCCGCAGCTGCGGTGAAATTCGCTTCCCCCGAACCGACCGGTCCGCTGCGCTTGCTGGTGGTCGGCGGCAGCCAGGGCGCGCGCGTGATGGCCGATATTGTGCCGGGCGCGATCGAGCGTCTGGAACCGGCGCTGTGGAACAGATTGGTGCTTACGCAGCAGGTGCGCGAAGAAGACATGGCGCGGGTGCGCGCGGTCTATGACCGGCTCAAGATCAATGCCGAACTGGCGCCGTTCTTCAGCGATCTGCCGGCGCGGCTGGCATCGAGCCATCTGGTGGTCTCGCGATCCGGCGCCGGCACAGTGGCGGAACTTGGGGCCATCGGCCGGCCTTCGATCCTGGTGCCGCTGCCCGGCGCGATCGACCAGGATCAATTCGCCAATGCCGGCGTGCTGACGCAGGTGAATGGCGCGCTTCGCATTGTGCAGGCGGATTTCACCCCTGTCCGGCTGGCGGCGGAAATCTCCGCGCTCGCCGCTGAGCCTGCGCGGCTGACCGAGATGGCCGAAGGCGCCCGCGCCGTCGGCAGGCTGGATGCCGCCGAACGGCTGGCCGATCTGGTGGCGAAAGTCGCCGGAATCTAGGCGATTGCGCGCAAAATTGCCCCTTGTCATGCCCCGCGAAAGCGGGGCATCCAGTACCTTGCGCGGCTGATTTGAATTGGGGCTTCGCCGAATACCGGATCGTCCGCTTTCGCGGACGATGACGCCAAGGAACCGCCAAGGAACCAACCATGAGACTGCCGCGCGAGATCGGACCCATCCACTTCGTCGGGATCGGCGGCATCGGCATGAGCGGCATCGCCGAGGTGCTGTGCAATCTCGGCTACACGGTTCAAGGCTCGGATGTTTCCGAGAGCGCCAACGTCAATCGCCTGCGCGACAAGGGCATTGCCATCACCGTCGGCCACAAGCCCGAGAACGTCGCCGGGGCCGATGTGCTTGTGGTGTCGACCGCGATCAAGCGCGACAATCCGGAGTTGATGGCGGCCCGCGCCCAGCGCATCCCCGTGGTGCGCCGCGCCGAAATGCTGGCCGAACTGATGCGGCTGAAAAGCTGCGTCGCGATCGCGGGCACCCATGGCAAGACCACCACGACCTCGATGGTCGCTGCCCTGCTCGATGCCGGCGATCTCGATCCCACCGTGATCAATGGCGGCATCATCAATGCGTACGGCACCAACGCCCGACTCGGTGCCGGCGAGTGGATGGTGGTGGAAGCCGACGAAAGCGACGGCACGTTCCTGAAGCTACCGGCCGATGTCGCTATCGTCACCAATGTCGATCCCGAACATCTCGACCATTTCAAGACCTTCGAGGCGGTGCAGGACGCGTTTCGCAACTTCGTCGAGAACGTGCCGTTCTACGGCTTCGCGGTGATGTGCATCGACCATCCCGTCGTGCAGAGCATCGTCGGCAACATCGAGGATCGCCGCATCATCACCTATGGCGAGAATCCGCAAGCCGACGCGCGGCTGATCGATCTCACTCCGTTGGGTGGCGGATCCAGCTTCAAGGTCGAATTCCGCGATCGCAAGACCGATGTCGCGCATGAGATCGCCGACCTGGTGTTGCCGATGCCGGGACGGCACAATGCGCTCAATGCCACGGCCGCGATCGCGGTGGCACATGAACTCGGACTTGCGGATGAGACCATCCGAAAGGCGCTCGCAAGCTTCGGCGGTGTGCGGCGGCGCTTCACCAAAACCGGCGAATGGAACGGGGTCACGATTATTGACGACTACGGCCATCATCCGGTGGAGATCGCGGCGGTGCTGAAAGCGGCGCGGGAGTCCACCAACGGCAAGATCATCGCCGTGGTGCAGCCGCATCGCTTCACGCGGCTGCAATCGCTGTTCGAGGAATTCTGCACCTGCTTCAATGACGCCGACACAGTTGTCGTCGCCGAAGTCTATCCGGCCGGCGAGGTGCCGATACCGGGCATCGACCGCGACCAATTTGTGCTCGGCCTGCGCGCGCACGGCCATCGCGAAGTGATTCCGCTGCCGGAGTCCGGTGCGCTTGCGGGCGTGGTGCACGGCATCGCCGGCCGCGGCGATTTTGTCGTCTGTCTCGGCGCCGGCAATATCACGCAATGGGCCTACGCGCTGCCGGACCAACTGAAGGCGCTGGGGTGAGCGTGGCGATGCAATTAGGGTCGTCATGGCCGGGCATAGCCGTCCGAGGGACGGCGTCGCTTCCGCTCGCCTATGCCCGGCCATCCACGTCTTTACTGTGTGATTGTCGGATAGAGGTCGTCCCAATCCGGATTTGCCGTGAAGCCTTCGACGAATCCAGAGCGATGCTCAAATATCCGACGGACCAGATCATTCGTCACCCCGACGTACAAAATGCCGTTCGGGCGATTGGTCAGAATATAAACGTATCCACCAGCCATGCTGAAATTCTGCAAGACGTGGATGGCCGGGACAAGCCCGGCCATGACGAAATTGAATGCTGTGACGAGTTCGCATGACCTTTCCCGACATCACACCCGATCTCAAAGCCGCGATGCCGGACTTGCGCGGGCGGCTGCTGGCGAACCAGTCGCTGGCCGAACTGACCTGGTTTCGGGTCGGCGGCCCGGCGCAGGTGCTGTTCACGCCGTCAGACCAGGATGATCTGGCGTATTTCCTCGCGCGCTTGCCGAACGAACTGCCGGTCTATGTCGTCGGCGTCGGCTCCAACCTGATCGTGCGTGATGGCGGCTTGCCGGGCGTGGTCATTCGCCTCAGTCCGCGTGGTTTCGGCGAGAGCAGCGCCGACGGCGATATCGTCAGCGCTGGCGCCGCGGCGCTCGACAAGCGTGTGGCCGAAACGGCGGCCGCGGCCAATCTCAGCGGGCTGGAATTTTTCTTCGGCATTCCCGGCACCATCGGCGGCGCATTGCGCATGAACGCCGGCGCCAATGGCTCTGAGACCAAGGATGTTTTGGTCGAAGCCACCGGCGTCGGCCGCGACGGCAAGAAGCATGTGTTCGACAATGCCGGCATGAAGTTCATCTATCGCAGCAGCGGCGTCGATCCCTCGATCATCTTCACGGCCGCGCGCTTTTGGGGGCTGACGACCACGCCGGAGGTGATACGCGCGCGGATGGACGAGGTGCAGAACCACCGCGAAACCGCTCAGCCCATTCGCGAAAAGACCGGCGGCTCGACCTTCAAGAATCCGCCAGGCCACAGCGCGTGGAAGCTGATCGACGCCGCGGGCTGCCGGGGCTTGCGCGTCGGCGGCGCGCAGGTGTCGGAGATGCATTGCAACTTCCTCATCAACACCGGCGCTGCGACCGGCCACGATATTGAATCGCTGGGCGAAACCGTGCGCGCAAGGGTAAAGGCGCATTGCGGAATTGCGTTGAACTGGGAAATCAAGCGAATTGGGATCGAGCGAACCTAATGCGGATTACCATCCTTTTCGGCGGCACGAATACAGAGCGCCTGGTGTCGGTGGCCTCCGCCCAGGCCCTGCACGAGGCCCTGCCGGAGGCGGATCTGTGGTTCTGGGACGTTAGTGACACGGTGCATGAGGTTCAGTCTCAGGCGCTTCGCAGTCATGCGAGGCCATTCGAAGACCCGTTCAAACCCGGCACTCGCGGCATCGGACTGGAACAGGCGCTTGATCAGGCAAAAGCCGAGCAGCGCTTGCTGGTGCTTGCCCTGCATGGGGGCAGGGCGGAGAATGGCGAACTTCAGGTCATGTGCGAAATGCTCGGGATTCCATTCACCGGGTCCGGTTCGGCTTCGTCGCATCTCGCCTTCGACAAGATCGCGGCCAAACGCTTTGCCGCCATTGCGGGTGTGAAGGCGCCGATCGGCCTGAGGCTGGAAGATATCGACGCCGCGCTGGTCGAGTACGACAAACTAATTGCCAAACCGGTGCGCGACGGATCGAGCTATGGCCTGATTTTCGTCAATTCGACTCAGGACCTCGCCGCCGTTCGCAACGCCGCCAAAACCGAGGAGTATGTGATTGAACCATTCATCTCGGGCGTGGAAGCAACCTGCGGCGTGCTGGAGCAATCGGACGGCTCGGTTATCGCGCTGCCGCCAATCGAGATCGTCCCCGCGGAAGGTGGGTTCGACTACACCGCTAAATATTTGCTGAAATCGACTCAGGAAATCTGCCCTGGGCGTTTTGCACCGGAAATCACCGCGCAAATCATGGATCAGGCAGTCAAGGCGCACCAAGCGCTGTCGTGCAGCGGCTATTCCCGTTCGGACTTCATCGTTTCGCAGCAGGGGCCGATTTTTCTCGAAACCAACACCTTGCCGGGTCTGACCAAGGCTTCGCTCTATCCGAAAGCACTCAAGGCTCAGGGGATCGAGTTCGTCGATTTCCTGCAAGGTCAGATCGCGCTGGCGGCGAAACGCGCGCATAAGTAGTTCGAATCAAAAATACGCCTCCGGACGGGAACCGGACTGTGCGATGGCCGGGGACGGCCAGCCCCGGATGACCGAGATCCCTAACTTTTGGTTAAATTCCAGGATTTCGGGGCAAACCACTCAAAAGACGGATCAAAACCCATCCAGCCCAAACCGCCTTTACCATTTGTTTACCAGTAAGCCCGAAGGTTAACGCTGGCGGCGCATTTGGCGCTTGGCTGCCGGGGCGTGAGCCGTGCGGATTTCCGCTTCGACGAGCGCATCGAGGGAACAGGTGGCCTCCTTTGCCTTGAGGTCAGCACCCAGCCCGGCATGACCAGGACGTCACTTGTGCCAGAACTCGCAGCGTTTGCGGGCATAACATTTGACGAGCTGGTGCAATGGATGGTGGAGGACGCCTCGCCCGATCGCTGAGATCGCCGGGGCCCCAAGCTGATCTGAAAGCGGCCGCCATTGGCGCGGCCGTGCTGTTGCGCGAGCGTCTGGGTTTCAATCGAGCCGGCTCCGGGCAGCGCCCGGAACGCGAATACCATCCGCACCGCCTGATCGCGCTCCTCGAGCGTTACATTCCGCATCGCGCCGGCGTTGCTGCGACCGCCTTGATGCTGCTCGGCAGCGCCGGTTACGGCATCGTGAAGGGTGGTCACCTCGAGGAATTGACCTCGGCGGCCAGCGACACCCGCAATGCGATTGCAAATTCCGCCGGATTTCGGATCACGGCGGTCGCCATCAACGGCCGCAAGCAACTGACCCAGGACGAGGTGCTCGCGATCGGCGGCGTCAACGGCCGTTCGTCGCTGCTGTTCCTCGACGCCGCTGCGGTGCGCGAGAAGCTGAAAGCCAATCCGTGGATCGGCGAAGCGACGGTGCTGAAGCTTTATCCCGGTCAACTCCAGATCGATATTGTCGAACGTTCGGCATTCGCGCTGTGGCAGCAGGATGGCCGGCTGTCGGTGATTTCAGACGACGGCGCGGTGTTGGAGCCATACGTGTCGCGGCGCTTTGTCTCGTTGCCGCTGGTTGTCGGCAAGGGCGCCGATACCCGTGCGCGGGATTTCCTCTCGATGCTGGCGCGCTATCCGCAAGTGCGCGTGGCGACAAAGGCCGCGATCTTGGTGGGTGAGCGGCGCTGGAACCTGCGACTCCAGGACGGTCTGGATATCCGTCTGCCCGAGAACGATGTCGGCAATGCGCTGGCAGCGTTGAGCAAGCTCGACAAGGAAGACCGGCTGTTCTCGCGCGATATCGTCGCCGTCGACATGCGTCTGCCGGACCGGCTGATCGTGCAATTATCGGAAGACGCCGCCAAAGCCCGCGAAGAACTGTTCAAGGACAAGAAGCCGAAGAAGAAGGCCGGTGACGCATGACCGGCCTTGATCGCAATCAAACGCCGAAGACGCGCCCGATGCCGCAGAAGCGCACCGCGCTGGTGGCGTCGCTCGATATCGGCACCAGCAAGATTGCCTGCATGATCGCGCGGCTGAGGCCGTGCCCGCCGAGCGAGGCCTTGCGCGGCCGAACCCATGCCGTCGAGTTGATCGGATACAGCCAGATCCAGTCGCGCGGCGTAAAGTCCGGCGCGGTCGTCGATCTCGCCGAATGCGAACAGGCGGTACGTCACGCGGTGGCGCTGGCCGAACGCATGGCCAAGGTTCGGGTTGAGTCCGTGCTGCTCTCGGTTTCCGGTGGCCGGCTGCACGGTCAATTGATCGAAGCCGCGGCGGATATTCGTGGCGGCGCGGTCACGTCGGCAGACGTCACCCGTGTCACCTCTACCGGCATGCATCACGCCACCGGCGAGGGCCGCACCGTGCTGCACGCGCTGCCGGTCGGTTACGCGCTGGATGGCGTCAAGGGCATTCGCGACCCGCGCGGCATGGTGGCGCGGCAATTCGGCGTCGACATGAACGTCGTCACACTTGAGGCGACGGTCGCCAAGAACCTGATGCTGGTGGTCGAGCGGTGTCATTTGAATGTCGAAGCCATGGCGGCGAGCCCCTATGTGGCGGGTCTGTCGGTGCTGACCGACGATGAGGCCGATATCGGTGCCGCCGTGGTGGAAATGGGCGCCGGTACCACCACGATCGCGACCTATTCGGGGGGCCGATTCGTCCATGCCAGCGGATTTGCGGTCGGCGGACAGCACATCACCATGGATCTTGCCCGCGGCCTCAGCGCATGCATTGCGGATGCCGAGCGAATCAAGACGTTATATGGCACCGTGCTGACCGGCGGGTCCGACGCGCGTGAGTTGATGTCCGTGCCGGCAGCCGGTGACAACGAGCGGGATGCGCCGCAGATCGTGTCTCGCGCCACGATCGCGAACATTGTCCGACAACGCGCCGAGGAGATTTTTGAAATGGTCAGGGACCGGCTCGCTGATTCGCCCTTTGCGGCAGAGCCGAAGGCACGGGTCGTCCTGAGCGGCGGGGCCTCACAGCTCACCGGCACCCTCGAACTTGCGACCCAGATTCTAGGCCGGCCGGTGCGCATCGGCCGCCCGCTCGGCTTTGGCCGGCTCCCCAGTGAAGCCAAGAACGCGTCGTTCGCGGTTCCCTCGGGTCTGCTGGTCTATCCGCAATACGCGCATCTCGAACACGTCGAACCGCGGCATACGCGGCAGCTCAGGACAGGGACTGACGGCTATTTCGGAAAGGTCGGACGATGGCTTCGCGAGGGCTTCTGATGAATCATTTCCGACCCATTCGACTTCCACTAGCTCCCGCGGCCGCCGGCCGAGGCGAACCAACGCGCGCTTAATCGAGAGGCAACCATGGCACTCAATCTGACCCCCCCTGATATCAGCGAGTTGAAGCCGCGAATCACCGTCTTTGGCGTTGGTGGAGCTGGCGGCAATGCCGTCAACAACATGATTACCGCCGGGCTGCAGGGGGTCGATTTCGTCGTCGCCAACACCGACGCCCAGGCGCTCACGATGTCCAAGGCGCAGCGCATCGTGCAGATGGGCACCCAGGTCACGCAGGGCCTCGGCGCTGGTTCGCAGCCGGATGTCGGGGCGGCCGCCGCCCAGGAAGTCATCGACGAACTTCGCGACCATCTCTCCGGCGCCAACATGGTGTTCGTCACCGCCGGCATGGGTGGCGGCACCGGCACAGGGGCTGCACCGGTCATTGCCAAGACCGCGCGCGACATGGGTATCCTCACCGTCGGCGTCGTCACCAAGCCGTTCCACTTCGAAGGCCAGCGCCGCATGCGCACCGCCGAAGCCGGCATCGCCGAGCTCCACAAGGTGGTCGATACGCTCCTGATCATTCCGAACCAGAACCTGTTCCGGGTCGCCAACGAAAAGACCACCTTCGCCGACGCCTTCGCGATGGCCGACCAGGTGCTGTATTCGGGTGTCGCCTGCATTACCGATCTGATGGTCAAGGAAGGCCTGATCAATCTCGACTTCGCCGACGTTCGCGCGGTGATGCGCGAAATGGGCAAGGCGATGATGGGCACCGGCGAAGCCTCCGGCGACAAGCGCGCCTTGACCGCTGCCGAGGCCGCGATTGCCAATCCGCTGATCGACGATTCGTCGATGAAGGGCGCCCGCGGCCTGCTGATCTCGATCACCGGCGGCAGGGATCTGACCCTGTTCGAGGTTGACGAAGCCGCAACCCGGATTCGCGAGGAGGTCGATCAGGACGCCAATATCATCGTCGGCGCCACCTTCGATGAGAACCTCGATGGGGTGATTCGCGTCTCCGTCGTTGCCACCGGCATCGAACAGGCGCTGATCTCGCGCAACGCAACGCCGCCGGCCGCTACCGGAACCGCGACTTCGACCGCGACGCCGGACAACCGACTGGCCGATCTGACGGCGCGGCTGCGCGCCGACAATCAGCGTCTTGCCGAACGCGCCCAGAAGCTGGATCCGTCCGGGTCGGCGCAGACGCCTCCCGCCGGTGCACTGCAGCACCGCGCCTCGAGCGGCGTCGAACGAGCGGCGCTGGCGGCCATCGCCGCGGCAGTCGCTCCGGAGCCCGTGCATGCAGTTGCATCCGCACCGCTGCAGCCCGCGTCCTACGGCGATGTCACGGTTCGCCCGATCGCACCAAAGCCGTCATTGTTCCCGGATCATGAGGCAGGGCATGTCGAGGCGCACCATCTCGCGACACCGGGGACGTTCATCCCGCAGGCGGCCGAACGCGCCCCGGCCCGCACCCCCAGGATGCCGAAATTCGAAGAGCTGCCGATACCTGCGCAGAACGAGATTCGGCAGGCCCGCGCTGACGCCGAGGATGAGCATCCGCAAAAGAGCCGGATGTCGCTGCTGCAGCGGCTTGCCAATGTCGGACTGGGCCGTCGCGACGAAGACACCGAGCCGCCGATCGCGGCCCGTGCCTCGGGTCCGGCCATGGGCTCGATGCCGGCGCCGGACCGCAAGCCCCAACGCTCGGGCGCGCAGCAAATCGCGACCCATGAGCCGGTATCGGAATACGCCAGACGGCCGGCACCCCAGGGATTGGACGTTCACGGCCGCCCCGCACCTGTTGCCTCAACGCCACAGGGTGACGACCATCTTGATATCCCCGCCTTTCTGCGCCGCCAGACCAACTGACGATTGTTACAATTCAAACGACGAAAAAAGGCCCCGGCGGCAAAGCCGGGGCCTTTGTTATTGGTCGCCAGGACGCCACGGAATGGCAATCAAGTAACTGATTTTGAATGGTAAATTATCTGCTTGATGTTTGGGTGCCAGAACCGGAGTTGGCGTTAACCGTGGCTCTATTTAGCTAACTTTGGGGCGAATACGGCAGAGATAGGGTAACAATCGGTAAAAAAGCGTGAGTTGGCGCGCTTTGGGGCGCTGACTATGTTCTCCGCGACTTGGGGACTTAAGACGATTCGCCGGGCAAATCGGGGGCGATATCGTCTCAAGTAAGTCAGTGGTGGGCTTTCGAAATGAAATTTAGCCGGCAAACAACGCTTCGGTCGCAAGCCACCGTGACGGGTGTCGGCGTTCATTCTGGTTTACCGGTGAATTTGACCCTTGGACCTGCTCCTTTGGATGCAGGTTTTATTTTTGTCCGCACCGGTCTGGATGGCTGCGACCGTGAGGTTCCGGCGACCGCTGAATCCGTGATCGCCACCGAATTTGCCACCGTGCTGGGCGACCGTGAAGGCCCGCTGGTCTCCACCGCCGAACATGTGCTCGCGGCCTTGCGCGGTATGGGCGTCGACAACGCCACCATCGAAATCGATGGTCCGGAAGTTCCGATCATGGACGGCAGCGCCGTGGCCTTTGTCGCCGCGATCGATCAGGCTGGTATTTTGACACAGTCGGCGTCGCGCCGTTTCATCCAGGTGCTGAAGCCGGTGCAGGTCGTGATGGGCGATTCGTTCGGCGAATTGCGCCCCTATGCGGCCGGCTTCCGCGCGGAGGTCGAAATTGACTTCGCCAATCCAGTGATCGGCCGTCAGAGCTACATGCTCGATCTGAGCCCCGAAAGATTCCGCCGCGAGATTTCCCGCGCGCGCACCTTCGGATGCATGAACGATGTCGCGCGGCTCTGGAGCGCCGGTTTTGCGCTCGGCGCATCTTTCGAGAATTCAGTCGTGTTCGACGAAACCCGTCTGCTCAATACTGAAGGGCTGCGCTACGCCGACGAGTGCGTGCGCCACAAGGTTCTCGACGTGATTGGTGATCTCGCGCTGTCGGGTCTGCCTCTGCTCGGCGCCTATCGCTCGGTGCGCGGCGGCCACAAACTCAACCACGCGGTGCTGACCGCCCTGATGGCTGATCGCAGCGCCTGGCGGGTGATCGAGGCGGACACGGCACGTCGTTCCCGCACCCATGCGGAAGCCGGCAGTGGAATGGTGGGCGGCATGATCGCCCCGGCCTACGGACCCGACGTTTCCTGACTTCGTCGGCGAAATGTCCTGAACTTTCATCTGCGAATGCACTGGACGTCGGCTTCGACGTGTCCCGAGCGTCGTTTGACGTCTCCCGAGCGTCTGTTTGACGTCTCCCAAGCTTCCTTTTGCCGCAATAACCATGATCGGCCGCAATCCAATCCTACCGCCTTAATCCGGGCGAAATGCCTGCGTATTCGGTTGGTTAACGGTCTTTTATGAGTTACATAGGCCTGCGGCTGCACGACAAGCGCCACAGGCACAGGGGTTATCGCGTCCATACCGCTTTCATGGCGCGGCGGGCACCGCATCACAGACGTCAGGTCCTAGATTTATGTCGGCACAGCGTATGATGCACGAATTACGCAAGGTACTGGCCGGCGCCGGCTTTCGTTCGGTTGCTGCTGGCAACCCGGTTGCCGGTGGCAACCAGATCGGCCGGCAATTGCGGCTGGCCGTGGGTCTGGCTGTTCTGGCAATCCCGCTCAGCGGATGCGGCACCGGTTCGCTGTGGGACAAGTTTCTCGCCAAGGACGACACCTTCGTCGAGGAGCCCGCCGACAAGCTCTACAATGAGGGCTTGTACCTGATGAATCAAAGGAAGGATGCGAAGGCGGCGTCGAAGAAATTCGAGGAAGTCGATCGCCAGCATCCTTATTCCGACTGGGCGCGCAAATCGCTGCTGATGTCGGCCTATGCGTTTTACAATTCCGGCGACTACGACAGCTGCATCGGCGCCGCGACCCGTTACGTCACCTTGCATCCCGGCAGCGCCGACGCCGCCTACGCGCAATATCTGATCGCCGCCTCGCACTACGACCAGATTCCGGACACTTCCCGCGACCAGGGCCGGACCGAGAAGGCGATCGCCGCGCTTGAGGAAGTGATTCGCAAATATCCGACGTCGGAATACGCCAACAGCGCCAAGGCCAAGCTCGAAGGCGCGCGCGATCAGCTTGCTGGCAAGGAAATGACGGTCGGCCGCTACTACATGGAAAAGCGCGACTACACCGCCGCGATCAACCGTTTCAAGACCGTGGTGACCCAGTATCAGACCACGCGGCATGTCGAGGAAGCACTGGCGCGGCTCACCGAGGCCTATATGGCGATCGGTATCGTCGGCGAGGCGCAAACCGCTGCCGCCGTGCTCGGGCACAATTTTCCCGACAGCCGCTGGTACAAGGACGCCTATAATCTTGTAAAGTCCGGCGGTCTCGAACCGAGCGAGAATCAGGGTTCCTACATCTCCAGGGCCTTCAAGAAACTGGGTCTCGGCTAGGAATTGATCTCGCATGCTGGCCCGTCTTTCGATCCGTGACATCGTCCTGATCGAACGGCTCGATATCGAGTTTGCCCGCGGCCTTGCGGTGCTGACCGGCGAGACCGGCGCGGGCAAATCCATTCTTCTCGATGCGTTCGCGCTGGCGCTCGGCGGCCGCGGCGATTCGGGCCTGGTCCGCCACGGCGTGGAGCAGGGGCAGGTTACCGCCGTGTTCGATGTCCCGAAGGGCCATCCGGCCTCGGTGATTCTCAGCGACAACGGCCTCGACGATGCGAGTTCTGAAGGATCGTGCGAAATGATCCTGCGCCGGGTGCAACTCGCCGATGGCCGTAGCCGCGCCTTCATCAACGATCAGGCGATCAGCGTGCAGACCCTGAAGGCGGTCGGCTCCGCGCTGGTCGAGATTCACGGCCAGCATGACGAGCGCGCGCTGGTCGATGCCGCGACTCACCGGCGTCTGCTCGACGCGTTTGCCGGCCTTGATAAGGACGTCGAGGCGGTCGAGCAGCTGTGGGACGCAAGACGCGCCGCGAACACGGTGCTCGACGAACATCGCGCGGGCATGGAGCGTGCCGCCCGCGAGGCGGACTATCTGCGCCATGCCGCCGATGAATTGAAGACGCTGGCGCCCAAGGACGGCGAGGAGACCACGCTCGCCGGACGCCGCACCGCGATGATGCAAGGGGAGAAGATCGCAGCCGATCTGCGCGAGGCACAGGATGCCGTGAGCGGCAATCATTCGCCTGTCGCGGCACTGTCGGCGGCGGTGCGACGGCTGGAACGCCGGGCCGGAAATTCGCCGACCCTGGTCGAGCCCGCGGTGAAGGCGATCGATGCCGCGATCAACGCGCTGGAAGAAGCCGACCAGCACCTCACCGCGGCGCTGATCGCGGCGGATTTCGATCCCAGCGAGCTTGAACGCATCGAGGAGCGGCTGTTCGCGTTGCGCGCCGCGTCGCGCAAATATTCGACGCCGGTCGATGGCCTTGCCGCGCTGGCTTCGAAATACGCCGCCGACGTGGCGCTGATCGATGCCGGCGCCGATCAGTTGAAAAAGCTGGAGGCGGCCGCGGCTGAAGCGGACGGGCACTACAATACCGCGGCGACCACACTCTCCGCCGCGCGCACCAAATCCGCCGAGAAGCTCAACAAGGCGGTCAATGCCGAACTCGCGCCGCTCAAGCTCGATCGGGCGAAATTCATGACGCAGGTCGATTCCGATCCGGCATCGCCGGGTCCGCAGGGTTTTGATCGCATCGAGTTCTGGGTCCAGACCAATCCCGGCACCAAACCCGGACCGATGATGAAAGTTGCCTCCGGCGGCGAACTGTCGCGGTTTCTGCTGGCGCTAAAAGTCGTGCTGTCGGACCGCGGTTCGGCGCCCACGCTCGTGTTCGACGAAATCGACACCGGCGTCGGCGGCGCCGTGGCTGACGCGATCGGTGCGCGGCTGGCGCGGCTCGCCGGCAAGGTGCAGGTGATGGCGGTGACGCATGCCCCGCAGGTCGCCGCGCGCGCCGATCAGCACCTCCTGATCTCGAAGGACTCGCTCGACAAGGGCAAGCGCGTCGCCACCCGCGTCAACGCGCTCGCGGCCGATCACCGCCGCGAGGAAATCGCCCGGATGCTCGCGGGCGCCGAGATCACCACCGAGGCCCGCGCCGCGGCGGACCGGCTTTTGAAAGCGGCGACGGCATGACGCCTCAACGTCATTCCGGGG
>WNFO01003259.1_pt1 | contig 21150 bp, 20 predicted proteins | sample 5400251 | NCBI WGS metagenome assembly WNFO01 (sample SAMN13153354, study PRJNA577476) | soil metagenome | isolation source: 100 cm saprolite under Madrone tree | place: USA:California | collected 2016-06-14
TCGGCGCGGCAGCCTACGAATGGCCCGTTGCGGGCCGGTTTTCGGGGACTGTGAGATTCGAAGGAGCGCTCTCGCGATCGTGGTTCGACCCAGGTGACACGCCGCCCGAATTCGAGCGGCGCGTCACCTGGCGCTACGGCGTGGGACTGGGCCTGCGCTATCGCTTCACCGGAGGATGATCGCCGGGACGTCACTCTCCTTTACGAGCCGGTTGAACGCCGGAATATCGGCGTCCAGTACCCCCTTTAGTCGATCGAGCTGCACTTGCAGCGCCGCCGCCAGCTCGTTGAATACCTGCTCCGACTGCGCCGTCGGCGCGGCGCTTGCGCTCGCCACCACGCCCGCCAGCGCCGCGATCTTGTTGTTCAACCGGATCGGGTAGTTGAGCGGATCCTGGCTCGACCGGTTCTTCACTTGATAGATCGCCTCCTCGACCGCCGCGAGCCGCCCCTTGATCGAGTCCGCCTGCTGCGCGATGCGTTTGCCGGCATCGCCAGGCAGGCCCCGAGCGCGCGTGGCCGCGCCATCGAGCTGCTCGCGTACCTCGCGGATCCGACGGACCGCGTCGTTCGCCGCGCTCACCCGGTCACGGATCTTTGTGAGCAAGTCGAACTGGCGCTGATACTCCTCCGACGTCGTCTTGACGCGCGGATCGGGCCGAACCGTGAACTCGCGCGTCGCCGACCAGTCGCCCACCGTCAGCCGGACCTTGTAGGTGCCAGGCACCGCCGCCGGTCCGGCCGTGCCCCCAGCCCAGAAGATCATGCCCTGGAACCGGCTCGCGTCCGGATACCGCAGGTTCCAGACGAACCGGTTCATGCCGGCGCGCACTTTCAGGGAATCGGGGCTCGGGGTTCGGGGCTTGGGAGTAAAGCGCCGCACCAATGAGTCACGGCTATCCAAGAAATCCAGACTCACATTTGTCGCTGAGTCGGGCGCGGTCTTGAGATAGAAGAAGACGACAGCGCCGCCTGGTGGATTGCGACCGGCGCCGACCAATCCCGAACCCCCACCCCCACCCCCGAAGCCCCCACCCAGGCCCATGCGGTACGCCGTCCGCGGCGTGTAGACGAATCGCGACGCGCGGGCCACGGAGTCGGCGAGCTGCTGCAGCGGCGTCAGGTCGTCGAGGATCCAGAACGACCGACCATGCGTTGCGGCCACCAGATCGTTGTCCTTGACCACCAAGTCGTGGATCGGCACCACCGGCAGGTTGCGCTGCAGCGACTGCCAGCGGTTGCCGTCGTCGAACGACACATACAGGCCGAATTCGCCACCGGCATACAGCAGGCCGCGACGCGCCGGGTCCTCGCGGACGACGCGGATGAACTGATCGGCGGGGATGCCGCTGGTGATGCTGCGCCACGTCTTGCCATAGTCGGTGGTCTTGAAGACGTACGGCTTGAAGTCATCGAGTTTGTAGCGGGTCGCGGCCACATAGGCGGTCCCCGCGTCGTGCGGCGACGGCTCGATGGATGAAATCAGCGACCAGTCGGGGAGGTCACGGACCGGCGGGGTCACATTGGTCCACGTCTTGCCGCCGTCCCGCGTCACGTGTACCAGGCCGTCGTCGCTCCCTACCCAGATCAGCCCGGAGTCCTTGGCACTCGGCGCGATCACGAAGACGGTGTTGTAATACTCGACGCTCGTGTTGTCCTTCGTGACCGGCCCCCCGGACGGACCCTGCTTCGATTTGTCGTTCCGGGTCAGGTCGCCGGAGATCGCCTCCCAGCTCTGGCCTTCATTCGTCGTGCGGAAGACGACATTGGCGCCGGCATACAGCACATTCGGAATGAACGGCGATAGCACGACAGGGAACGTCCACTGAAAGCGGTACTTGAGGTCGCCGGCGCCCCAGCCCATCGGGTTGTCGGGCCAGGGGAAGATGTTCCGCTCCTGGCCGGTGCGGACATCGAGGCGCGAGAGGTAGCTGTAGCTGCCGGCATAGACGATGTCGGGATCGTCGGCGCGCGCCGCGATCCAGCCGCTCTCGCCGCCGCCCACCTCGTACCAATCCTTCTCACCGATCGAGCCCCCGTCGGTACGGCTCGCGATGCACACAGTGCTGTTGTCCTGCTGCGAGCCGCAGACCTTGTAGGGCACGTGCGTGGTGGCGATGACGTGATAGAACTGCGCCGTCGGCTGATTGTCCTGCCCCGTCCACGTCGCGCCGCTGTTGTAGCTGACGTCCGCGCCGCCGTCATTGCTGTTGATCATGCGGGCAGGATCGTTCGGCGCGATCCACAACGCATGGTGGTCGCCGTGGGGCGCGCGCATCTGCGTGAACGTCCGGCCGCCGTCCACAGAGCGATAGGCGCCCGTGTTCAGCACGTAGACCATGTCTGGATTCTTGGGATCGGCGTGGATGTGGGAGTAGTACCAGGCGCGCTGGCGCAGATTGCGTTCGTCGTTCGTGCGCCGCCACGTCTCGCCGCCGTCTTCAGAACGGAAGACGCCACCCGAGTCGGCCTCGACGATCGCCCACACGCGATCGTGATTGGCGGACACCGTGACGCCGATCTTCCCGACGACGCCCTTCGGCATGCCATCGTTGCGCGTGATCTCCTTCCAGGTGTCGCCGCCGTCGGTGGACTTGAACAGTCCCGAGCCCGGCCCGCCGCTCGACATGTACCAGGGACCCCGACGCGCCTGCCACATCGCCGCGTAGAGAATGCGCGGATTGACGGGGTCCATCGCGAGATCGACGGCGCCGGCGGAGTCCGACCGGAACAGCACCTTCTCCCACGTCTTGCCGCCATCCTTGGAGCGAAAGACGCCGCGCTCCGGGTTGGGCCCGAACGCGTGGCCGAGCACGGCGACGTAGACGAGGTCGGCATTCGCCGGATGCACGCGGATCGCGCCGATTTGCCCTGCGTTGGCGAGCCCGATGTGGGTCCACGTCTTCCCGGCGTCCGTGGATTTGTAGACGCCGTTCCCGGGCGATACGTTGCCGCGGATCGGCGACTCGCCGGTGCCGACGTAGATCACGTTGGCATCGGAGGGCGCGACCTCGATCGCGCCAATCGAGCCGGCGCGGAAGTCCTTGTCCGAGATGGGCACCCAGGTCAGGCCGCCGTCGGTCGTCTTCCACACGCCGCCGCCCGTTCCGCCGAAGTAGAACGTCAGCGGCTGGTCGGCATGGCCCGCCACCGCTGTGACGCGCCCGCCGCGGAACGGCCCGATCTCGCGCCATTCGAGCGCATTGTAGAGGGACGTATCGAAAGCGGGACTGGGGATTGGGGACTGGGGGCTGGTGCGGGCAGGGCGTTGGGCGACGGCAGACTGTGCGAGTGTGAGGAGACAACCCACGAGAAACAGACGGCGGAGGACGGACATAACTAGCGGCGCTCCGATTCGAGTGAGCCGCAATTATATCCCGCAGTAACGGGACAGGAAGGTAGGGGCGCAGTCATGCTGCGCCCCTACGTTTCTGCTACGGCGTCTGCGGCGCCGGCGTGCGCGGCGGCACAATCGCCCGGCCGAGCGTGTTGTTGTCCGTCCCGAACCAGATCGCTTTCGTCGCCGGATCGTAGATCATGTGGCGCACCACGCCGCCGCCACTCGGCACCTGCGTTTCTTCCGAGAACTTGAGCGTCCGGGAATCGAACGAGACGAACCGATTCGGCCGCGACGTCTCGACCACCCAGACGCGGTCCTCGTCGTCCCCCACCATCGCGTACGGCCGCGCGTCCGCGCCGCCCGGCAGCTGCCACTCGTCGACCTTCCCCGTCACCGGATCGTAGCGGCCGAGGAAGCCGCCGGCGTAGTCGCCGTACCAGATCTTGTCGTCCGACGTGATCACCATCCGCCGCGGGCGCGTTTCGGCGCGCGGCAGCGTGATCTCGCGCAGCTGCATCGTCGCGGGATCGACGGTCGCGATCTTGTTCGTGCCAAACAGGACCACCCACGGCCGCCCCTTGGAGTCGAGCTTGATCCCATAGGGCCGGGCCCGCTCGGTGGGAACCTTGAGGAGCTGCACCTGGCCGGTGCTCACCGTCAGCTTGCCGATCGCATTGCCGCCCTGCGCCGTGAACCAGATGTCTCCGCTCTTATCGAATACCATCGTGTGCGGATCGCGCACCATCGGATCGGGCATGGGATACTTCTTGATGCTGCCGTCCTTCGGATCGAGCCGTCCGATATAGCCCACCAGGTTGCCCGAGAACCAGACGACCCCCGACTTGTCGACGATCAGGTTGTGCGGGCCGGCGCCGGGCTCGAGGTCGAATCGTTTGAATTCGCCGGTCTCCGGAACGAAGTAGGCGATGTAGTGGCCCGCCTGACCGCAGAACCAGATCCGTCCCGTCGTCGGGTCGACGTAGGGATCGCGCGGGCGCGTATCCGCCCAGGGCACAGGCCATTCTTTGATGACTGGAGGCTTATCTACGAGAGGAACTGCGAGCGTGAGCAAACCCAGCAGTGCGAGACTCTTCATAGTCACTCCCCTGTAAGCATTCTCCGTTGCAAAGCCGTCAATCGCCTGCGGACTGAACCATCGAATATGCGGTCACCAACCCGTACCACTACCCCGCCGAGTATCCTGGGGTCGGACCGGAAGTAAGGCCGCACCTCGCGTCCGAGGGCCTTCGTAAGCCGCTCGACCACGTGCTTTTGCGTGCGCGCGTCGGGCTCCTCGGCGAGCGTGATTCCGGCGTGCACCCGGTTCAGCTTTTCATCTAGCAACACTTGATATTCCTGCGCGATCTCGGGCAGCAGACCTTGACGCCCGCGCCGGACCACGGCTTGCAGAAACCGCACGAACTCCACCGGCGCCTCGCCCCTCAACGCCCGCTCCAGGATCTTCCCCTTGGCGGCCTTCGAAACGCGAGGCGATTCGAGCACGGTCTTGATCCTCTCGTCCGACTCGATAGCGCCCGCCACCGCGTCCAGAACCTCATTGAACCGGAGCCCCGCGGCAAACAGCGCCTCGGCGTAGTTGCGCGCGATCGTGACGCTCTTCACCGCTTCGTCCCGGCCTTTCCGAGACTCTCCAGAAAATCCGTCACGAGCTTGCGATTGGCTTCGGTGTCGAGATTCGCCTCGATCACGCGCGACGCCGCGGCGATGGACAGCTCGACCGCCTCGCGCCGCAGCGCCTGGATCGCCTTCTCCGTCTCGGCGTCGATATCCTTGCGCGCGCGGTTCAGCAGCGCGTCGTACTCCTCACGCGCCTTGGCGAGGAGCGCTTCGCGCTCTTTCTGTGATACGGTCTTGGCCTTGGACAGGATTTCCTGCGCCTGGTTGTGCGCGGCCGCGATCTGCTTCTTGTGCTCCTCGAGCAGACGCTGCGCCTCGGCGTTCGCCCGTTCGGCGTCCTCGAGCTGCTTTTGGATCCGGCGCTCGCGCTCCTCGACCGATTTCACGAGAACGGGGAATCCCCAGCGCCACAGGAGAAACAGCAGGATGCCGAACACGACGAGCGTCCAGATGATCAACCCGGGGTTGATCGTGAACGGGCCGCTGGGCGGCGCGCCCCCCGCGCCCTCCGCCGCTTCGTGCGCTTCCTGAAGCAGCAGTAGCACTAGGCCAACTTGAAGAGCAGTGCGAACACCAACGCCGCCAGCGTCGCGCCTTCGACGAGCGCGGCGGTCAGGATCATCGCGCCGCGGATGTCTGCCGAGGCTTCCGGCTGCCGGGCGATCGCTTCGACCGCCTGACCGCCGATCCGGCCGATGCCGATACCGGCGCCGATGATCGCGAGTCCCATCCCGATGCCTGCGCCGAGCAGCGCGTTGTTGTTGAGTGCGGCCTCGGCCGTGGGCGCTTGAAGCAGCATGAGCAGGTTGTGCATGTCGTCCCCTGGTGAGTGTCTAGTGTTCGTGCCGCATCAAGCCGATAAAAACGGACGTCAGCAACGCAAAGATATAGGCCTGCAGGAACGCGACCAGCAGCTCGAGGAACATCATGAACAGCGTGAGACCGACGGATCCCACCGCCACGCCATAGCGGATCGCCGCTGGCGCGCTGCCGAACACGAAGATCAGGCCGAGCAGCACGAGAATCACGAAGTGGCCGGCCGTCATGTTCGCAAAGAGCCGCAGGGTGAGCGCGAACGGCTTCACGATTTTCCCGATCAGCTCGACGGGCGTCATGATGATCGCCATGATCACGGCCCCGATGCCCTTCATGCCCGGCGGCACCATCACGATCGTCTTGAGGTAGCCCTTCGGCCCGAGGGCCCGGAAGCCGGAGATCTCGATAGTGAGGAATGCGGTGAGCGCGAGCCCCGCGGTGACGGCGATGTTGCCGGTGGCGGCGGCGCCCCACGGCAGGAGGCCGAGCAGGTTGCAGTAGAGAATGAAGAAGAAGAGCGTCAGGATGTACGGCGCGAAGACTTCGCCGCCGTGCCCAATACTCGCGATGGCGACGTCATTACGAACGAACAGCACCATCGCTTCGACCGCGGCGCCAAAGCCGCGCGGCGCCTTCCCTTCGCGGTGGCGCTTATCGACCTGCCGGCCGCCATACCAGATCGTGATGAAGACGAGGAACGCGGCGAGGATCATGAACACGACGTGCTTCGTCGGCGAAACGTCGATGTGGGTGCCCGGAATGAACCAGGGGCCCGGCAACCGCTTCTCGCCAAACCACAACAGCTCGATGAACTTGCTGTCGCCGGTGTGGTGGAAGATCATCTCGCCGATGTTGGGCTTCTGCATTACCTGAGAAACCTCGTTTCCAGGAACAGGAGCGGCAACAGTACTCCGACGTACCCGAGCAGCGCCGGCACGGTCCGCGAGACGATCAGTACGATGACGACACCGAGTAAGCGAATCCCCATGCCGCCGAGCCAGCGGGCCATGAACTCGGGGTTCGGCGCCCGCATCTTCGGCCGCAGCAACGCGACCGCCCAGAGCTGCGCGATCACCGCGACGCCACCACCGATTGCCGCCGGTTTTCCGCCCAACAGCGTCGCAACCACTACCAACCCCACTCCGAGCGCTGCGAGCAGGGCGAAGGTCTTCACCGCTTCTCCGTGTCCTTCTTCACCCGATAGTAGATGCTCATGAAGCCGGCAAACCCACCGACGAACGCCCCCACAATCGTGAACAGGGGACGGGTATGGACCCACTTATCCAGAAACCACCCACCTGCGCCAAACAGCAGAATGGCTATCGCAAAGTTGAGCGACATCCCGAAGTACTCGTAGCCAGAGCCTTCGTCTTTTTGATCGGGAGTCATGTTGCGCCGGGAAACCTAGACGCTTGTGAAATTTTTCGCAAGCAAATCGTCAGCCATGCAACGCTATGTGGCGTTTGAGGGTAGGGACTGATTACCTTCGCTGCAATGGCCTCAAACCCGTCCCCCGTCCCCCGTCCCTCTTCCTCGGTTTCCGGCGACGTCGAATTGCTCGAGCGCCTCGCCGATGCGCGCAAGGACCTGCTGGCGCAGGTCAGTCAGCGCATCGTGGGGCAACGCGAAGTCCTGGATGGGATCCTCACGGCAATCTTCGCGGGCGGCCACGCGCTGCTCGTCGGCGTGCCGGGACTCGCGAAGACCTTGATGGTGCAGACGGTCGCGGAGTCGCTCGACCTCGCGTTCAATCGCATCCAGTTCACACCCGACCTCATGCCGTCCGACATCACCGGCACCGAGATCATCGAGGAAGACCTCGCCACGGGGAAGCGCGGCTTCCGATTCGTACGCGGACCCGTGTTCGCGAACATCGTCCTGGCCGACGAGGTCAATCGCACGCCTCCCAAGACCCAGGCGGCGCTGCTGCAGGCGATGCAGGAGCATCAGGTGAGCGCGGCCGGCCAGACGCACCATCTGCCCGCGCCGTTTTTCGTGCTCGCGACGCAGAACCCGATCGAGCAGGAGGGCACCTATCCCCTCCCAGAAGCTCAATTAGATCGATTCATGTTCGAGCTGCGGGTGGACTATCCGTCGCAGGAGGAGGAAGAGGCGATCGTCGCCGCCACGACCGGCGATGCGATGGCCGAGGTCAATTCGGTGCTCACGTCCGACGATGTGGTCGCGATGCAGCACCTCGTACGCCGGATTCCAGTTTCACAGGCTCTCGTGAAGGCGGCGGTCACGCTGGTTCGGATGACCCGGCCTCCCGAGGACGGCGCACTTCCCTTCATTAAAGAGTACATCTCCTGGGGCGCCGGTCCGCGGGCCTCGCAGTACCTCGTTCTCGGCGCCAAGGCGCGGGCGGCGCTGGACGGCCGGCCGATGGCTGACGAGGATGATCTCCGCGCGGCCGCGCCGACAGTGCTGACGCACCGCATCGTGATTAATTTTGCCGCCGAGGCGGCGGGACGGACTGCAGCGGATATCATCGCCCAGCTGCTCAAAGAAGCGCGCTGGCAGCCGAAATAGTCCAATACCCGTTTGGCGCTCGGCACGGTCCTTTTTGCGTTCGGATGGCACATGAAAACTCAGGTAAGCCTGGTTGTTCTGCTCACTTCTATCCTTGCTCCATCGATGGCTCCCTGCCAGGTCGCGACATCTCGCCACTGGGTGCGGCTTCTCACCACTGAAGGCGAGACGGTCGATTTCGACAGCGCCGCGGTCGGACGCACGGATGGCTCCTTTCTAGTCTGGTTGCGTTGGAATTTTGATCGGCGCCGGCCCGAGTTTGGACCCGAGTACCGTGTGGAACAAGTTGAAGTCGACTGTCGAGGTCTGCGTCAACGTGTGCTGAAAGCTTTGGACTCGAGGAAACCGCTGGTCCTTCCGGGCGACAGCACGACGTCGAGCACCGCACAGCTGGACAGCATGGATACGAAGTGGCGCGCGTATTCCAAGGGTAGTCTTGGCGCGCAATCGACGAGCGCGTTGTGCCGGCGCCTTGGCGTCGGGCTGACGCCGCCTAAAAAACGAGCCTCTATCTGAAAAACAGATGAGCGATTCTGGGCTCGAGCTTCCAGTAGATGAGAGCCACGGCCACCACGTCGAACGCGGCGTGCCCCACCATGAGCATGAAGAGTTGGCCCCTGAGCGCGTAGATCCCGCCAAATACGAGGCCCGTGAAGACGGCCTGCTCGACCCCGGGAATTCCCTGATCCGGATAGTGCGCGGCCGCAAATAGCGCGGTCGTGAGCAACACGATCGCGAGCCTCGCCCGCCCGCTCGTGCCGAGCAGCTTGCCGAGCCGCTCGAACAGAAAGCCGCGGTAGAGGGTCTCCTCGCCGAACCCGCCCCCGATGATCACGGCGTAGAGGATATACGGAAGGGCGACGGCATTGCCGGCGATGTAGTGGTACGGCGCGTTGAGCGCCGGAGCGCCGAGCAGCGGCATGACGACGGCTTTCATGACGAGCTTGAAGAGCGCGCCGAACAGGAGGCCGATCGCGACTGTGCGGAGCCAGCTCTTCGGGCGCACGAAACCGATTGCCGACCACGGGGTCTCGGAAGCCTGGGCCCAGGCGAGCACCAGCAGCGCGCTGAGCGGCAAGAACAGGAAGTTGCCCGCGAGAATGACCAGGATCGCGGCAATGCCGAGCGGGCCGAAGCCGCGCAGCTGCCGCGCGAGCCGATCGTCAGTGGACGCGAGCGATGACGTCACGGATCGCCTGAACGACGAGCTCCGGCTGGTAGAGCTGAATCTCGTGGTCGCTTTCGGTCGCGATGACCAGCTTGCCCACAGTCGACAGGGCGACGAGATCTGCCTCGCGCTGGTTCAAAACGTCAGTGGTTCTCCGGCCGCGCCGCAGCACTATCAATGGAAGATCGCCAAGGGCATGTGGCGTCGCGAGACGCCGCTGGCGCAGCGCGACGAACTCCTCGCGCCAGGAATCCGCCGTAATCCAGGAGTGCGACATGTCTATGCGTGACCGCCACAACCGTTCGGCCCACACCTCGGCGCGCTGCAGCTCGGGAGACAATTTGTTGTACGGCGTGTCGACCGCCGTCGGCAGCTCGAGCGGCGGCGGCGGGTTCTTGATGTAGGGGGCGTACACCGACGCGAGCTGGTCGTAAGTCAGCAGAATACCCTGCGTCGATTTCCCGTTGTACAAGTACTCCGCATCCTCTTCTGGCGTGGCGTCGACCAGCACGAGGCCGGCGACCTCGTCTGGATAGCGCCGCTGATAGGCGCGCACGTACATCCCGCCGATGGAGTGCCCGACCAGCACGTACGGCGGCACCACCCCGGCCGCGCGCAGCAGCCGATGGAGGTCGTCCATCGTCTCCTCAACGGTGTTTTCCGCCGGGCCGCGGTCGCTCCAGGCGAAGCCCGCGCGGTCGTAGCTGCAGATGCGCGTGAACGCCGACACTTTGTCCTGCACGAGCGCCCATTCGATCGAGAAGCTGCTGCTGCCGCTCTCGGTAATGACCGCCGGCGAGCCTGACCCGGTGCAGTGGATATGCAGGCGCCGGGCGCCGATATCGACGAGCTGGCCCAAGGGTGGCGGCGGAGGCGCGGCGCTATCTTGCGCCGTCGCCGGCAGAGCGAATGCCAGCAGGATGAGAACGGAGAGCACCAGCATGTTGCTGGTCACGCAATCGCTCCTGAGCAGGATTGGTAAACTCGGGACTTCTAAGGCTGCAACCGCTCTCCTTCGCGGTGTCTCGCGAGGAGGCGTTCGGCAAAGTCGACACGCTCTTCCAGCTCGGCGACTCGCCGTTTTAGCTCATCAAGCTCCGCAAGCCGCGCCTGCGTGTCCTCTGTCTCAGGAGGAACTACATCACCCCGCCACGAGCGCTGCCGGTAGCCGGGCGGCATGAGCCGCGCCGTCACTACCTTCAGGACGGACACGACCGCGAGAATCGCGGCGACACCGAGCGCCCACTCCGGGATTCCGAGCATCGTCAGGCCCTACTCACGGGCGCATGGGAAGTTTCGAGTTGAGTCCTAGCGTTGGCGACGGTAGGTCCCGCCGTCCACAACGCGCAGCTCTCCTACCGTTCCGTCGAGATCGATCGCGAACGACACGTACGCCGGATCCCAGAACGGATCGGGCCAGGTGACCCGGAAGACGTCGTACTGCCAGTGCTCCAGCTGGCCCGTCGCGGTGCCGGCCTGAAGGGTCAGACGTCCATTGGTGAGACCGACCGTCGCCGTCCCGTAGAGACTGTCCGCGTACGTGCCCGTGTACCGCTCGAGCGGGAGCGTCGGGCGGGTGTTGGCGACGCGCTTGCTCTCCAGCGCCAGCCGCGCCGCCCGCGAGCTGTCCGCAAGCGCCTTGTACATCACCCGCATCTCGGCGCTCCAGTCGTGGCTGGGCGCCGAGGGCCCGATGTAGCGGTCGAACACCGTGTACATCAGCGCGTGCCGCAGCTCGGAATGGTCGAGGTTCGTGAGTATCGCGAGGCCGAGGCGCCGATCCGGGATCAAGCCGACGATCGCCGAGCGCCCTTCGATGCTGCCCGTGTGGATGGCGATGAACTCGCCGCGATAGTCCTGCAGAATCCAGCCGAGGCCGTACGCCTGGAAATGCGGATGCGTCAACCGGGCGGTCGGATAGAACGGGCGCTGCACGATCTGCTGCGGCCGGAACAGCTCGGCGAAGTTCGGCGCGCTGACCAGACGTCGCCCTGCGACCTTGCCGCTGTCGAGCACGAAGCGCAGCCATTTCGCCATGTCGGTCGCAGTCGAGAAGATCGCGCCCGCGGGCGCGATATCGTCGATGCCGTCGAGCGCGGCGGGCAGCACACGCACCGTGTCGCGCACGATGCCGTGCGGCGCGGTGACGTCGCTGATCCCGCGCAGCTCGCTCGCGTCGGCCAGCGTCTCCGTCATGCCCAGCGGGCCGAGGATGCGAGAATGGAGCAAGGACTGCCAGGTGGTGCCCGCAGCGTGGGCGGCGACGTCTCCCGCGAGCGCGTAGGTGACGTTGTTGTACTGGAACCGGGAGCGGAAGCTGGTCTGCACCGGCACGAATCGCAGGCGGTGCGTGATCGCGGCGAAGTCCAGCCCGCTCGAGCCCCACAGATAGTCGGGATCTGCGAAGCCGACGCGGTGCGTCAGCAGGTCGCGCACCGTGATCTCGCGCGTCACGTACGGATCGGCGAACTGCGCGCTGGGGATGTGCCTCTGGACGGGGTCGTCGAACGACAGGCGGCCGGAGTCGGCGAGCATCGCCACGAGCATGGCGGTGAACGCCTTGGTCGTCGACATGTTGCCGAAGCGCGTGTGCACCGTCACGGGGTCGGGTTTGCCGAGCTCGCGGACGCCGTAACCCTTGATGAAGACCACGGAATCGTCCTTGACGACCACGATGGCGAGGCCGGGGACGCGCCAGTCGGCCATCGACTTAGCCACGTAGGCGTCAAAGCCGTCGAGCGGGCGTTGCTGGGCGGTTGCCGGGGCTATACCAAGGAGCGCGAGGGCGATGAGAGGGCGCAGGGGTGTCGGCGGGGTCATGGTGACCTAAGGTGGTATGCCGAGGGTAGATTGGTAAGGAGGTTTCATGCTGACAAAAGCGGCGTTGGCGTTTGCGGCGGCGACGTTGGCGTTCGGCCCGTGCGATCCGACGGGTCTCAAGCCCCCCAAGGATCTCGCGGGCATGTGGGGCGGCGAAAACGCGGCGCTGATGGCCGACGACACCAGCGCGCACGTGCATATCGGCTGCACCTACGGCAACATCCATCAGCAGATCATTCCCGATGCGGACGGGCGCTTCGACGTGCCCGGTGAGCACAACATCACGGCGCATCCGGTCGATCGCGGCATCCTGCATCCGGCGCGCTTCGTTGGCCGCGTGATGGGTGGCACCATGACGCTGACGGTGACGCTCACCGATACGACGGTGACGCTCGGTCCGGTGAAGCTGTCGTTCGGTAAGGAGCCGACGATGGGTCCGTGTCCGATTTGCCGGCGGGGCTTGGACTAGGTACCCGAGTTACCGCAATCCGTACACGACCACACGGTTGGAGAACGTCGGCAGGTACACGTGTCCGTTGGCGATCGTTGGCGGTGAGAATTTCGCATAAGTGCCCGCGCCGTCGCGCGCAACGTTCTGATGGTTGTTCCACAGCTCTTTGGTGACGTCGTTCGCGTCGAAGGCTCGCAGAATGCCGGGGCTGACGAAACTTTCCGCATCACCGCTCGATGCATATGACGCCCACAGAATGCCCGTCCCGTCCGTGGAGCCGTCGGACGACACCGACAAGACCGCCCCGCTTTGTCCCGTAGGCCCCGATGGGCCGTAAGTCTGATTTGGAGGGTCCAGCAGGCTGCTGGCGCGGTCGAACGGGATGGCGCGCAACGGATCGTTCTCGGACCAGACGTAAATGAATTCCTTCGCGCTGCCGGCATAGTACGCGGGCTGGCAATGCATGTTCGCGCTGCCGTTCAGGACGACGACTTGCTGCACCTGGTTTGAGGATGACTGAAAACCCCCCATGGCATCCTTGTTCAGCAGATATAGGTTGCCGTCCTTGCCCCCGGTCAGGTAATAGCCGGAATTGGGAATCAGGAATGCACCCATCGTTCCATAGTCCACGTCGTTGTCATTGAGAAATTGGTAGTTGTAGGGAGTGAAGTAGCTCGTCACCCCGAGGGTCGACCCAGCCGGCGTGAGTTTCAAGGCGCTTTCGCCGCGATTCGTCGGGCTCGTCGGATCGGCGCCATCCCCCACCGTCCCGTTGCCCGTCACCACGTACAGGTTGCCCGCATCAGCGGCCATGCCCGCTCCGCTCTCCCACATGCCTCCGGCGTAGCCGTTGGGCGTGTCATTGTAGACGACCTGTTGCTGCAGCGTCGCGGCGTCGTATCCCAGGATCCAGCCGTGATACGGCCGCCCAGCAGTGTCAAACCTTGACGCTGATTCTCTTTCTGGGCATCGAAGGTGATCGTGCCGTTGACGTTGCCGTCGCCGGTGCCGCTGACGGCGGCGGTGATGATTTTCGGGCTGCCGGCGAATTCATGGCCATCGACGATGCTCACCGCATGCAGGTACTGCACGTACGCGCTGCCGTTGGTGCTGCGGGCAACGAAATACATCGTCCCGGTCGCCGTATCGATCACGGGGGTGCCGACGATCCCGATGTTGCCGCTGAAATTCGTGTAATTGCCGCCGCATGCCCCGGTCATGTCAGTGTTTTTCGGCGGCCGCCAGCCGGCCCGCGTGAAGCTCTGTTGCCAGTACAGTTTGCCATTGTCGCCGTCGAAGGCGTACACCGTGTTGTTGACGGTGGCGACGTAGACGACGTTATGGCCGCCGCCGATGGCGACACGCCCGACGACCAGTGGCTGGGCATACACCTCGCCGTCCACCGTGAGCGTGAACACTTTCCCAAATTGCTGCACGTTGACATTGCTGGTGGTCAGCGCGGTTTCGTGGTCATTCAAGCCGGCCCGGGTGTTGTCGTTGTGGTGCGTCAGCACAGACACGGACTGGGGATTCGTCGTGCCGGGGTCCGTGACGTTTTCCGTGCAGGTAGTGACCAACAGAACGGCCATGCCGAGGCAGGCAAGGGTCGCGGAGCGTGGGAGCATAGGCGGGAGAAAATACCGCCTTCCCGGCGTCTGTGGTAGAATTCCAATCGAACGATCAGTGGTCACTGGACCCCTTCAGATCCCGGTAGTTGATCGTAAGGAGAGCTCGCCCATGACGCGTCTCGGCTCCACCATTGCCGCCACATGTCTCCTGACCTCCCCCCTCGCGGCCCAGGAGACGGCTCCGCCGCCGGTGGTCGGCACCTGGGATCTCACGCTCACGGCGCGTGACGGCCGTCCGCTCCCGTCGTGGCTCCAGGTGCACGTCTCCGGCCACGGCGTGTTGGTGGGCCGCTTCCAGGGTGTCGTAGGGAGCGTCCGCCCGATTTCGCGGCTCACCTACGCGAACGACACGCTGCGCTTTGCGATTCCGCCGCAGTGGGAAGCGGGCCAGGCCGATCTGCAATTCGCCGGCGTCGTCACGGCCGACGGTCTGGCCGGGACGATCACCGATCCGAGCGGGAATCCGTACGCCTTTACGGCCGTGCGGGCACCCGCGCTGCGCCGCCCCACCCCGCTGTGGGCTCCCGTGCGGCAGCTGTTCAACGGCAAGGATCTGGCGGGCTGGCATACGGTCGGCGGCACGAACCAGTGGAGCGCCGTGAACGGTGTGCTCACGAACGCCAAGGGCGGGGCGAATCTCGTGACGGACGCCGTCTTCACCGATTTCAAGCTGCACGTGGAGGTGCGGTATCCGACGAGGGGCAACAGCGGCGTGTATCTGCGCGGGCGGCACGAGATGCAGGTCGAAGACTCGGTCGTCACCAACGCCGATGCGGAAGCCACGGGCGGCCTCGGCGCGATCTACGGTTTTCTCATTCCGAATCAGAACGCGTCCAACGGCGCCGGCAAATGGGAGACGCTCGACGTCACGCTGGTGGGCCGGCTCGTGACGGTGGTGCTGAACGGCAAGCGGGTCATTAGCGAGCAGGAGATTCCGGGGCCGACGGGCGGGGCGCTGGATAGTAAGGAAGGGGCGCCGGGGCCGATCATGCTGCAGGGGGATCATGGGCCGGTGGAGTATCGCAACCTGGTGCTGACGCCGGCGCGGTAGTCCGAAAAGCAGATCCTTGACAGCCACGCGGTCATCGCCTGAAAAAAAAGAAATAGCGAAGGAGCCCAGGCGTCCCACGCGCGCCGAGGTGCTTGCGGCCGCCGGTCGCACCGTGCTGGACGTGATCGCGCCGGGGCTGCGCGTGTTGTTCTGCGGTATCAATCCGGGACTGTATTCGGGCGCGACTGGCCATCACTTTGCTCGGCCCGGCAATCGGTTTTGGCCCGTGCTGCACGCCGCCGGGTTCACGCCGCGTGTGCTCAAGCCCTGGGAGGAGCCCAAGCTCCTTGAGTGGGGCTACGGGATCACGAATCTCGTGGCGCGCGCGACGGCGACTGCCGCCGAGCTGAGCAAGGATGAGTTCGTCGCGGGTGGGCGGCGGCTCGAGCGGAAGGTGAAGCGGTATCGGCCGGAGTGGGTGGCGGTGGTGGGAATTGGCGCGTATCGGGCGGCGTTCGGACGGCCGCGGGCATTGGTCGGACCGCAGCCAGAGCGGCTCGGGCTGGCGCGGCTATGGCTGTTGCCGCAGCCGAGTGGCCTCAATGCCAATCATCAGATGCCGGCGCTGACCGTGGCGTTTCGAGAGCTCCGCGAGGCATCAGGGTAGAATCAGATCCTTCGGATGAGATTGCACGGGCGCCTTGTAGAATTGAGAGGAATGGGAAGTCAGGGTAACGCGTGGTAAGTACTCTGTTGATGAGTGCTTAGCGAGGGCCGCAAAAGCTTCCTCAACCCCCAGTAAATCAACGTGTTGACATGTCGTTGATTCGTCGGCCTAATCTTGTCAGTGAATCAATAAAACGCGTGGCGGTATGTGACTCACCATTTCGTTCTGCACAGCCTCGGTTGTCCCGCCTTGTTCACGATTCTCGGCGAGCAAGTGCGGTTTCGCACGCGTAAGCACCTCGCCCTTCTCATTCGTCTCGCGTTGGAACCCGGCAAACAGTTCACGCGCGACTACCTCGCCGATCTGCTGTGGCCGGAAGCGCCGCCGCGGCACGCGAATCACTCCCTCGCGCAGGGTCTCTCGGTCATCAAGGCAAAGATCGCCCGCGAGGCGGTCGTCATTCAGCGGTCGACGGTCGGTCTGGCGCCGGGGTGGATCGACGTTGACGCCAACCATTTGACCGCCGGCGACGTGAGCGTCGACGGTCCTTTCCTCGACGGGTTCGAGATTCCGGCGGCTCGATCGTTCGAGGATTGGAAGGATGAGCATCGCGCGCGTTTGGTCCCGCAAATTCGCGACTGTCTCGTGCGCCAGATGGACGCCGCGCGCCGCATCGGCGATTTCCCGACCGTCGAAAAGCACGCCGCCCGCCTGCAGGAGCTCGACCCGCTCGCCGAGGAGGGAATTCGCGGGATCATGGAGGCGCGGGCCTGGGCGAGCGATCGTAGCGGCGCGCTCAAGGCATTCGCGCGCTACGAGTCGCAGCTGGCGGAGGAGCTGGGCGCCAGCCCGGGGCCCGAGTTGGTCCGTATGGCCGATCTTCTGCGGGATGGCCGTCGCTCGCCCACACGTCCCGTCACGCCGGGGTATCCGCCTGAGCGCGCGGACCGCCGCTTCGAGCCCGAGACGCTCATTGGACGCGAGCGCGAGTTCAGCGTGCTGTTCGATGCCTGGCTCGAGGCTCGACGCAAGTCGCCACGCATCGTGGTTGCAGTGGTCGCGCGCGCGCAAGCGTATGACGCGGAGCGGGAGCTGCCGTTTGCCGTGCTCGGCGAGCTCGTGAAACAGCTGGCGACGCAGCGGGCGATTGGCAGCGCGGATCCGGAGGCGTTGAGCGAGTTGACGAGGATCAGCTCGGAGATTCTCAAGACTCTTCCGGGTGTGCCGAAGCCGGTGGAGTGGTCGCCGGAGTTGATGCCACTAAGGATTGCGGACGCGCTTCTTAAAACCGTCACGGCGGCGGCGGCGGATAGTCCGGTGATGCTGGTCGTAGATGATATACATGCGGCGGATAATGCCAGCATTGCGATTCTTCACTCGGTCGCAAGAAAACTCAACGACACGCGCGTGCTGCTCATTCTCACAGGCCGGACCAGCGAACTTCGACTGTCTGGTGCGCCCTGGGCTCTCACATCAGACCACAGCATTCCAACGATTCGATCGTTGGAGCTTGAAGTATTGCCAGTTGAGTCCACCGTGCAGCTCATCAGTCGACTTGCGGTCTCAGCCTCGCAGTCCGATCCACCGGTGGAGAGAATACTTCGGGCAAGTGGGAGAAACCCACTCGCGGTCGACTTGATCACGAGAGAGTGGGCTGAACACGGCGCCGCATCTCTACTTCGAGATCTCGAAGCCCTAGATACTCAGCCAGTTCCTATGATCGGCATACCGCGAGCGATCGGAGCGGTTTTCGAGCGACAGAGTCGGCGGTTGGAGCCGACGATTAGAGCAACTCTTGACCTAGCCGCGGTTCTTGGACGCCGCCTCACAGAGGTTGACCTTTATCAAGCGATTGAGCTCTCGCCTGGACAAGCAGCAGAAGCGTTGTCTCGCTTGCGAGACGAAGGCTATCTGCGCGATGTGAGAGGGGATCTGGAGTTCAGAAATGAGTTAATTCGAGCGCAGGCGTATTACGCGGTCGCAGGAGCAACGCGTCAGCACTTGCACCGCCGAGTCGCGGATCTCTTGACTCAGACTCAAGGGCAGGACGACAAGGCGGTGAGCTTGGAGATCGCTTGGCATCATCTAAGGGGTCGAGATCCCATTCGAGCAGTTCGATTTGCGATCGAGGGAGCCGAAGCCGTACTAGCCGTGGGCGCACCGCACGGAGCCGAGGAGATTCTGAAGGCAATAATTGATCTGGATGAGCCCCTTAAGGAGTCCAAGAAGATCCGATTGCTGCTGGCGAAGGCATGCATTGACCAGTCTAAGGCGGAGCCGGCACTTCCGCTTATTCAGAAACTCGGAGAAGACAATGCACTCACTCTTCACGAACAGGCCGAAGTTGCAATGCTTAGAGCCTCTGCCGAGTTCCTGCTCAACAACGAGCTAGGTGACCAGTACTGCGAAGTTGTAACAACTGCCTTAGAGTCGGCGCGGAAATCTGGAGACCTCAATCTCATTTCCCGTGCCCTTTTTGAGTGCGCTCGGGCCGGCACCGACCAGGGCCTTACGGCACTAGTAACGACCGCCGAGAACGGCATAAATGATCTGAAACAGACTGCGAATATCAGAACACTGCCCATTGCTATTCTCACCCAGGGCTTTTGTCGAATGTTCTTTTTGGATCCGGGAGGGTGTCTTCGCGACCTCAAGAACGCGATCGAAGAAAACACTTGGAAGTCGAACGCCGCGGAAATGGCGATTATCTATTCCGGAAAGGCTCTGGCATCCTTCATACTGTGTCGTATGGAGGACTCGCTCGAAGCGTATTCGACGGCGTTCGATCTAACCAAGCAGGTGGGCGACGATGCAAGAATGTCTGTGCTGGCTTCCAACCTCTGCTTGCTTCAAGCAGCTCGCGGTCTGTATGCCGAGGCAATACGGTGGGGGGAAAAAGCCGTCTCCTTGGGGGAGGCGTCTAAGAGCAATGCGCTTCAAATGGCTTATTCGAACTTAATAGACCCATATGTCCTGATGGGTAGGGAAAGTGATGCGATCGCCTGCGTGGAGAAGGCTAAAGAGTGGCTAGGCCCTAGAAGACGTTGGAAATTCCATTGCGGATTTCTAATGGGTAATGCCTCATTCGCACTCGTGCAAGGAAATACTGCTTTAGCTCTGGATCTCATTGGCCAACTCGAGGGCTTGGCTCGCGGTCGAGAGGAAGCCGTCTCCATGCCTGGTTCCTATTGGAAACTGAGAATCTTCAAGGAAGCGCAAGTTGGTCAATTGGACGAAGCCTTGCAGATGGTGCGCAAGTCTACAGGACTCTTGCGTGACCACTGTCCGCTCTACTACTTCGACGTTCTTGCAGCAAAGGCTTGGTTAGAACTCCGGGCGCGAGGACATCATAGTGCGGAAACGGTTCGCGAGCTGGAAGCGTTCGAAGAGGTCGGCGCAGCAGGACGGCGAGCGCTACTTAGTGCACAGGGATTCTTGTCACCCGCCCGGGACAAGGAGACTGCAGAATCGGTGGCGGGATCGGCCGGATCAAAGCAAGTGCGCAAGCCGGCAATGCTCAATCAGTAGATCAGGACCAGTCTACGCGCGAACGCGGATAGCGCGCGTGCTCTCTTGCATACTCCGTGGCATCGCCGGTTCCGGGGCAATTTGAGAGCCAAGGAGACGTCGGATGCCCGGCGAGTTCGAAACGAGCTCGACTAACTTGGGATCAAACTGAAGGCCCGCGTATTTTCGCAGCTCGTCTATCGCACGCTGAAGGGGAAGAGCCTTTCGATAAGGCCTATCGGTCGTCATCGCGTCAACCGTATCCGCAACCATGATGATCCGCGCGCCCATTGGTATCTGTTCACCAGCAAGCCCGTCGGGATATCCTGATCCGTCATAATTCTCATGATGGTGTCGAATCATCGCCTCCACCGTGCCACGTAACCGAGTCGCAGTCGCTACTAGCTCCGCGCTTCTGACTACGTGGCTGCGCATGATCATCATCTCCTCAGGACTGAGGCGGCCCTCCTTGCGTAGCAACGGCGCAAACTCCTCGTAGATCTTGCCGACGTCGTGCAGCAATGCGGCTCTCTTCACGCTGTCTAGATCAGACATTGAAAGCCGGAGTTCACGTCCAATTACAACTGCGTATTCCGAGACTCGGCGTGAATGGCCTGACGTGTAAGGGTCGCGCGCTTCCATCGCTTTGACCATCAACTCCAGCTTTTCTTCCAGTTCCTGCTGAAGTTGCAGATTCCTCTGATAGAGTTGGCGGGCGAGGAAGAGCGGGAAAATGATGACCGCCAGACCCAAGAGCTGAAGCTTGACGTAGAGAAAGGCAAGAAGGATAGCCAGCGTGCTCGCCAACAGATCAGTTAGAAGTGCGCTTCCGCTAATCCTGCCCCATGCTTCGCGGACCGACACACCCCTAGTCGAGAAGGAAACAGCAAGTGAGACGCTGCCGTGATTCACCAGAAAGAAGGTGAGCACCAAAGCTGCGAACGGAATCAGCGAAAAAGAGAACTCGTCGAGACTGACCGTTCCTCCAAGATTCTGGTATACGATCGTACCAAGCCCCACTGCGAGCATGTACTGGGCCGTGTTGAACCAAACGCGGATTGTCGGTTTGCGACGTACGAAAGCATCTACTGTCAGGGCAGTGATTCCACTTGCAAGCATCGGCCACGGATGTTCAAGAATTGCAACCGAGGCGAGGAAGGGGATGAACCCCACCGAGGTATTGACCCGCGCAAATGGAATTCTGAAAAAGAAGGAATCGCTAATGATGCTAAGAAGAGTGAAAGCAGCTAGCGCGTTCCAAAAACGGGAGGGAAACGGTGCTGGATTATGCCAAGTAACGGACAGCAGGATAGCAGCGGAGGCCGCCGTCACCGCGCCGACGAGAACATAGATCCGTAGGCCGAGCAGCCGTTCTCTCAAATGCCACCCAAAGTGATCGGTTACAATGGAAGACTGGGGGGGGCCCAAGTCCTCGCTACCAACCAACGAGACCCTCTGCGAAAAACAACTTCGCCACTGCTGTGAACAGCACTGCGAGCAGTTGCAACATCGAGCGTCACCCCCTTAATGGGTCCAGCGAGTTTACAGCCTCGCCTAGGAGTGGCACGCCTCTCTATAGCGTGCCCGACGCTC
>WNFO01002873.1_pt1 | contig 21137 bp, 29 predicted proteins | sample 5400251 | NCBI WGS metagenome assembly WNFO01 (sample SAMN13153354, study PRJNA577476) | soil metagenome | isolation source: 100 cm saprolite under Madrone tree | place: USA:California | collected 2016-06-14
AATGAAAGTACGCGACGAAAAGAATCGCCAGCCCTTTTGAGATGTCGATCCAAACGAGGCGTTTCACGCGTTTCGGCTTAACAGGAACGGCAAAAGCTTGCAAGGAGCGGCGGTCTCCAGTCCGCCGCTGGGCGATCTAGAGATCGCCCCTCCTTGAGACGACGCGGTTCCGGCTTGTCTGCGTCACGCCCAAGAGCATTGACGACATCGAACGCAGTTCGTTAGATCACCGTCGTGACCACAGACGCTGAGATGAAAGCCGCGCTTGAACGCGGTCGTCTCCGCGTCGCGATCGCGACGATTGTCATCAACGTTGTTGCGGTTTCGCTGCTAACGTTCGCGCCGTGGTCGGATTGGCGCACCGGCGCGACGCTAAACATCGTCGATAATTCATTGCTCGTCGGTTTTGTGGTTCTCAAGCGTGACGCATTGCTCGCGCGATTTCTCCTTTTCGGACTCGTAGTCGGATTCGCGGAGCTAGTGGCTGACGCGTGGCTGGTCGATTACACGCATACCCTCGATTACTCGATCGGCGGTGGCCCGATGATCTGGCGATCGCCGGTGTGGATGCCGCTGGCGTGGGAGGTCGTGGCGGTGCAATTCGGTTACATCGGACTCCGGTTGTGGGAACGCTTCGGCAAACTCGGTTTGTTCACGATCGGGCTTCTCGGCGCTATCAACATTCCGTTCTACGAAGAAATGGCGCGCAGAATTCACTGGTGGCAATACACCGGTTGCCGGATGATTTCGTTCACGCCGTGGTACATCATTCTCGGCGAATTCGGCATCGCGCTGGCGTTCGCGTTGCTTGCGCGAACTTTGCGGCATGGCTCGGTGCGCGTGGCCGTCGTCGCTGGTGTCGCCGGGGGAATATCGATTTTCGCTTGTTATGCGGCCGCGTTTCTGATTACAGATCGATTGATCCGCTAGGCGAAATGATGGTTAGAAGAGTCCTTACCATTACTGTTGCCATCCTAAGCTGGACGGCAATCGCTTGCGGGCGCGTACCCATCATCGTCAACGCGCCTCGGCACCAGCTGGCCTTGGGGAAAATGGTCAATAACGCAGAAGAGCAACTGAAGAAGGGGGACCTCGCGGGCGCAAACCGTACCCTGGACGCGGTACTCAAAGCCGATCCTGCATTCTGGCCGGCGCTCTACACACGCGCGAGGATTTTTGCGATGGAGGGCAAATATGAGCTTGCCATTGAGGATTGTAACCAGGCTCTTCGGAAGTATCGGGGGTTTGTTGAGGCGGCGATGTTGCGAGCCCAAATCAATGTGCACGTCGGGAAATACGCCGAAGCCTCGAGGGAGTTTGACTATCTCATCGCGATTCACCCTGCTCGCGTTACTCTAGCCAGAGTGCTGAAGCAGCGCGCGTGGTTTCAGGCGACTTGTCGAGACTCATCGTTTCGCAATGGCCGACAGGCAGTCAAAGACGCGAAGGCCGCTTGCAGCATCATGGAGTGGAAGGATGAGACCACGATCGATACTCTTGCCGCAGCTTACGCAGAGACTGGTGATTTTGATTCTGCTGTGCGGTATGCCCAGCAAGCTCTGGCTGTAAAGGACATCTCGCCGACGGATTACAAAATAATCCAGCGGCATCTCGCGTTATTTCAACAGCGCAAGCCGGTTCGGTCCTCATAGCGAATCCAGGTGGTGCGTTTAGCGACTTAGAGCGCCGCTCACCGCGCATGGCCGTCGTCGCTGGTGTCGCTGGGGGAATATCGATTTTCGCTTGCTACGCTGTCGCCTCTTTCATTATAGACCGATTGATCCTCTAAACCAATGCGAAGAGTTTTCCCCCTTTTCACCGCGATCTTTGTTTGCGCGACAGTTACGGACGGGAACGTGCCGATCGTCGTCGAGACAGGGGATGCGAAGCGGAACGTGATGAAATTATGCAGCGATGCAAGCGAGCAGCTGAGAAACGGTGATGTTGCAAGCGCGAAACGCAACATTAATGAAGCGCTTCGCATCGATCCCAAATTGTGGCCGGCGCTCTACGTCCGTGCGGAGATTTTCGCCCGCGAAGGCAAATACGAGCTCGCCATTCAGGATTGTAATGAAGCGCTGCGGCAAAACCGAAGCTTCATCGATGCGGCCTTGCTGCGCGCCAACATCAACGTGGCGCTTCGGAAATACGCAGAGGCGTCGAAAGAGTTTAACTCTCTCATCGCGATGCGGCCTCCGACTGTTATTCTCGCGAGAGCTCTAAGCGAACGCGCATGGTTTCAGGCGACCTGCCCAGAGGCATCATTTCGTAATGGGCGACAGGCGGTGAAAGACGCCAAAGCGGCTTGCAGCATAGTGTCATGGAAAGACGAGGACATGATAGATACGCTTGCCGCGGCTTGCGCGGAGACCGGTGATTTCGACTCAGCTATGCATTATGCGCAGCAAGCCCTGGCTATCAAAGACATCTCTCCAAGAGTGGCCAAAAGGATCCACGGGCACATCGCATTGTTTCAACAGCACAAGCCGATTCGGTCCTAGCCAGCACGTTTACTCGGCACACAGGTACATTGACACGTGCGCTGCGTTGCTCGGATGCAGAGAAAGTGCGTTTAGTTGGTAGTGCATCGAATTGTTTCTCTTTTACCTGCTGCGACCGAAATAGCAGCTGCGCTTGGGCTAATGGATCAAGTGGTCGGCGTTTCGCATGAGTGCGATTATCCGCCCGAAGCAAATGACCGGCCGCGCGTCACACATTGTCCGCTGCACGATGCCGGCCTGGAGAGTCAAGAAGTGGACGAATGGGTGCGCCGTGCATTGCGCGAGGACGGCACCATTTACACGATCGATGAACCGCTTCTGCGCAAGCTGCGCCCCGACGTAATCCTCACCCAGAAATTGTGCGATGTATGCGCAGTCGGTTACGGCACCGTTGCGCGGCTCGCCGAAACTTTACCTGGTCCGCCACGCGTGATAAACCTCGAGCCCTCAAGCGTGTCCGATATTTTCGACGACATTCGACGTGTTGCGGAAATCTGCGGTGTTCCCGAGCATGCAGAGGAACTTATCGGCCAATTGTCTCGTCGCATCGAAGCAGTGCGTCGCCGCGCGGCTCGCATTGCAAATCGGCTGGGCGTCTTCCTGATGGAGTGGGTTGATCCGCCGTTTTGTTCCGGTCATTGGGGACCCGAACTCGTCGAGATCGCCGGTGGATGCGACCCGTCAGGACGTAAACACCAGCCTTCCGTCCAAATCCGGTGGCAGGAAGTGCTGGATGCTCGTCCTGACATCATCGTGCTTGCGCTTTGCGGGTACGATATTGATCTTGATAGCCTTGAAATTCTAGCTGGCATTTTGCATCCGACAGAGTTTCCCCAGTTTGTTTCCCGCGGGCCTGACGATCCGCGCGTTATTCGCGCCGGTTGAGATCGAATCAAATTCTCTTGAGCCGGTACGAGACTAAAAGTCGTTGTTAGTTTGTCAGCCAGCTAAAAAGCCATGCGCCGCCAACGCCCACTACCAATCCGATCAGCGGACTTGATACCGCGAACCAGAACGGAATCGTCTCACCTAATAGGAGCGACTCCCGCTTTCGCGGCGGGACGCGCACATTTACCCTTGAAAAACCCGTGTTCATGCGCTGCGCCTTTAGATTCGTTCCAATGGGAGTGATTGCGCGTGTGCGGTCTTGTTTGCGAATGCTGCGCAAAACAGCACTGCATGCGACGATCGCGTTTCGGTCATCCTACACGCGACTTATCAGCGGCGCGTAGCCTGATATTGATCTCCGACGTAAGCGTTCGATGTACGGGACATTTTGCAGCGATCTCCATCAACTTCGCGTGCTGCTCTGCGGTCAAAGGTCCAGTCAATTCGATTTCAACGTCAATTCTGTCGAGCATGCCATCCTTGGTTTCGCACTCCTCGCAATCTGTCGCGTAGATGCGCGAGTGCGAGAGCGAAACCGTGATGTTTTCGAGAGGGAATTGTTTCCGGCGCGCGTAGAGACCGACTGTCATGGAAGTGCAGACACCGAGACTGATCAGCAGGTAACCGTACGGGTCGGGTCCTTCATCGCCGCCGCCTGCGCTGACCGGTTCGTCACCAATCAGACGATGCTTACCAGCAGTGATTTCCTGCTTAAAGCTGCGCGCATCTCCCCGCACGACTACGTCAGGGGCCTGGTTGTCGCTTCGTGCAGCCATAATCAGAATCAGGGGCGGAGGATACCCGCAAACGCGGCGCGATACCGCCACAAGAGAAATAATTCGAGAACGGTGACAACGATCGCAGGCGGCACCCCCTCGGGCGCCATCAAAATGTGAAAGCACCAAATGTTTACTATGATCGCGCCTAGAATCGTCAGGCCCAACGGAACGAAGCGGCCAATCAACAGAAGCAAGCCAGCGATAAACTGTAGGCCGCCGATGACATAGACGTACCCGCTCGCAAAGAACGCGTGCAAATATTCACCGGTCACGCCTTGCGGAAGTGGCGGCATCGGAAGGAAATGCAGGAATGCGTTGGATCCGAAGACAACAAAAATTAGTCCGAGGAGAACGCGAGCAATGATGGTGGCGATTTTCATTCGCGCATCGTGACTAGACCGATTGAAAATTCCAATCTCGAAATTGCTGGAGGCAAACTGACAGCGGTAGCAATTATCATTTATTCCGAAACAGTTCGTTCAAATCGGCGGACGCAGCGTTATTGGCCAGAAGATTGAATGTGCCGTTTGTCTTGATCTCTTGCGCGGCGCGGAGGAATGCGCCCCATGCAGCTAGGGCGAGACCTGAGCCGACGGAGATGCGGCGCACACCGAGATCGGCGAGTTCCGAAAGCGAGAGCTGATGATTGAACCCGGAGACAAGTACGTTGACTGGTTTCGGCGCGACTGTTTTGACGATCTGTGCGATTTCATTCGGATCACTGACGCCCGGCGCGTAAAGACAATCGGCGCCGGCTTCGGCGTACGCGGCGAGTCGGTCGAGCGCGGTGTGCAACGGATCGCGATGACCGACCAGCCACGCTTCGCAACGGCCGGTTAGCAGCACACCAGTTTTAGAAGCGTCAATCGCAGAGCGCGCAGCGCGAATTCGCTCGATCGCCAGCTTTTTCTCGTAGAGCGGTGCCGCCGGATTTTGTGAATTGTCCTCGATCGAGAGTCCAGCGACACCTTTGTCGATGCAGAGCTTCACATTTGCAGCAACGTTCTCAGGTTTATCAGCGAAGCCGTTCAAAAAATCTGCGTTCACCGGAAGCGATGTTGCTGCCGCGATTTCACGGATATGGCCGAGCATTTCATCACGCGGGACGCCTCCATCGGGTTTGCCGCGCGAAAATGCGAAACCAGCCGAAGTTGTGGCGAGCGCTTTGAACCCGAGCCGTTCCAGGTAGATCGCGGTTCCAATATCCCACGGATTGGGAAGCACGAAGCAGCCAGACTCGTGCATCGCGCGAAATTTTGAAGCTACAGAGTGATTTTCTGACAATGCCATGCCGCACCCTAGGCGAATTCAGACGACGCGCGAGAAGCTCTCCGCGAAGGACAAACGGGTTTGAATCCACAGATTTCGCAGATTTTGCTTTTTTGATCTGTGTGAATCGGGACCGAGGAATCTGTGGATAAAAGACTATCTATTCCGTTTCCAAATTTGTAGCAGTGGACCTTCGGGGCCGTAGATCGGATCGTTATCGGGAATTGGCAGGGCTGCGATGTCCTGATCGGCGTGGGGCCGTTCGCCCGGCCCGCCGCAAAGCAAGTCCCAGTCGCGTCCGTCAGGATACGCACCGACGACGCTGAAATCCTCACTGCAGCCGATATTCCGGTGCGCCACGCCGGCTGGAATTACAATCACATCGCCGGCATGAACCTCGACGTTTTTTCCGTGCTCGCCGCCGACCCGCAGGGTTGCACTGCCGCAATAGACTCCCAGCGCTTCATGCGTCGTGCTGTGATAATGAGCCAGGGAATAAACGCCGTTTCGCCATGAGTTAGTCCAATCATTTTCAGCAAAGCGTTGCTCAATGACTGAGGCGGGATCTTCCGCCTCGGCTGTGAATGCCTGCCGATACAGCAGCAAAGGCAGCACGCTATTGGGGAAAATGCCGTCGTCCTTGAAAGGGAATTCCTCGGGCTCGACGAATTCCTGTTGTTTAACCGCGGGATGAGCTTGCATATGTAACGCAATATCGTGTGAGAAAAGGCCGCTGGTCGTCAGAGATTCTCGTGAACAATCGCTTATTGTCTTTGCCAATATTCCGCGTATGGCAACTGGCGCTGTCATGTTGAGCGAAGCGAAACATCTCCGGCCCCATTTCTGTTGAGAGATCGGCCTGCGATGATCCGAGATCCTTCGCTTTCGCTCAGAATGACATTGTGAGTTGGCTTGTATGGAAAAACCACAAGCGGTCTCCCACTTGATCGAGCATCTTTTCCGTCACGAATCGGCAAAGATGATAGCAACGCTGACGCGGATTTTCGGCATCGAACATTTGAGCCTGGCGGAGGATGTGGTGCAGGAAGCGCTCTCGCGCGCGTTGGAGACGTGGCCATACCGCGGAATTCCGGAAAAGCCTTCCGCGTGGATCATGCGCGCGTCGCGCAATCTCGCCCTCGACGTGATCCGGCGGCAAAAGAGTTTCGCAATCTCGCCCTCGACGTGATCCGGCGGCAAAAGAGTTTTCGTGCGAAGGAAGCTGAAATTGCGCGGTTGATGGAACATGACGGGTCTGCAAGCGAAACGGCAACCTTGTCGGAACACGAAATCGCCGATGATCGTTTGCGGATGATGTTTGTGTGCTGTCACCCGGTGATTCCATCGGAGGCACAGGTGGCGCTCGCGTTAAAAACGCTCTGCGGTTTCAGCGTGGCGGAAATCAGTCATGCATTTCTGACGACCGAAGCGGCGATTGCCAAGAGATTGACGCGCGCGAAACAAAGGATCGAAGAGGCACGGGTCCCATTTGAAATACCAACCGGCGATGAATTGGCGCGCCGGCTCGACAGCGTCTTGCAATCGCTCTACCTGCTGTTTAACGAAGGGTACAAAGCATCCAGCGGCGAGAGCGGCTTGCCGCTCGCGAAGATGACCAGGGGAACCTGCTTCGACTCGAAGAGCAGGACAGGACGCGCTGGGACCAGGCAATGATCGCGCGCGGCATGTCGCACCTGCGCGAATCGGCGGCGGGTGGTGTAGTCAGTGAATATCATCTTCAAGCGGGGATCGCCGCCTGTCACGCAACGGCAAAGGATTATCAATCGACCGATTGGGCCAGGATTTTATCACTCTACGATCGATTAATGGAATTTGATGATTCGCCTGTCGTCGCGCTCAATCGGGCGGTGGCTGTCGCAAATGTTCACGGGGCGAAAACAGGATTGGAAGCAGTGCGCGCCATCCGCGACGGCAAAAAATTAGATTCGTATTATTTGTTGTACGCGGTGATCGGCGAGCTTGAGATGCGATTGAACAATCGTGAAGCTGCCGTCCAGGAATTCCGCAAGGCCTTCGAACTTGCGGAAACGAAATCGGAGCGAGCGTTCCTGTTGAAACGATTGCAGCGCTGCGCCGAGGGTCAGACTGCTTGATCTGGAGATTTCTGGTCATCCGTCTGCGCTGAAAGCGCCAGCCATGCTAGCCGAGGGCAACGCCCTCGGATCCAAAGATCCAAATTACAATAATATTTGCCCTGTGAGGGCAATCCAAATCGTGTAACGATCCTCAGGACATGCCGCAGTCGTTGCACGTCTTAAGCGCGCACATCATTTTCTCTACCAAAAGACGTCATCCGTGGCTGACCCCGGATGTCCGCGAGCGCATCTGGGCGTATCAATCGCGCATTCTTCAAAATTTGGGATGCAGCTCGATTACGGTTGGCGGTATTGCGGATCATGTTCACATCCTTTGCAATCTCACTAAAAAATTTCCGACGGCCAAGGTTCTCGAAATTCTCAAAAAAGACTCGTCGAAATTTGCAAAGACACTGAATTCAAGTCTTCGGGACTTTCATTGGCAGGATGGTTACGGTCTTTTCAGCGTAAGCCCGTCGCATTTCGAAGCGGTGAGAGAGTACATTCTCAGCCAGGAGGAGCATCACAGGAAAGAGACATTCCAGGAGGAGTATTTGAGGATTTTGAAAAAATATCGTGCGCCTTATGACGAACGGTATTTGTGGGACTAAGAACAAGGTTTGGGTCGCCCTTTCAGGGCGAATTGAAATTTTAGTGCATCGTTTTCCGAGGGCGTTTGCCCTCGGCTATGATGGAGTAGGCCGCTAGCCTAAGCGACAGCCATCGTTTTGGATGTGGAGGAACTGAAGAATTCCTCAAGAAATGAAAAAATTTTGTCCTGAACGCATCGGCTCATTCGTCGTTTCTTCAAAAGTCACATCAACAGAAAGGTAAAAATGAGCAAGTCAGAGAAGAAACAGGCTGCAAGCATCGTTTGGTTTGAAATCCCGGCCGACAATCCGGAACGAGCCAAAACGTTCTACGGCAATTTATTTGGCTGGAAGATCAATCCGTTCCCAGGCAGCGGCGATTACTGGCACATCGACACGGGCGGCGCCGATGATACTCCAGACGGAGCACTGAAAAAGCGGAAACATCCTCAAGAGCCAGTCGTCAACTACGTGGGTGTGGATTCGGTGGACAAGTTCGCGGATAAAATCGCGAAACTCGGTGGCAAAATTTGCATGGCAAAAACGGCGGTGCCGCAGATGGGCCATTTCGCCGTGTGCCAGGATACCGAGGGCAACGCCTTTGGAATTTGGGAAACCGATCCAAATGCAAAATAATTTGTCCTAAACCAGGTAGCTCGTTCGTCGTAGTTTTGAAAATCAAGAAAACCATCAACTATCAACTAAGAACTAAAAACTAAATGAACACACAAAATCAAAATGGATACATGCTGCTGTTTCGCGGCAACGATTGGATAAAGCCTCTTTCGCCGGAGGAAAAACAGAAAGTCACCGACCAATGGATGGCCTGGTTCAGGCGGCTGACCGATCAAGGCAAAGCCGTCGCCGGCAACCCTCTTGAACGCGAAGGCAAAATCGTGTCAGGCAAAAATCGCGTGGTGTCGGACGGTCCATTTGCGGAATCGAAAGAAGCGATCGGCGGCTATTTTCTGCTCGACGTCGCCAGCCTCGATGAAGCGGTGGCGATCGCGCAGGAATGCCCCGGCTTGCCATACGGCGTGCAGGTGGAAGTCAGGCCGGTCGCGGCCGAATGTCCGGTCGCGAGCGAACTGAAACAAGAGGCGCAGTTCGTTAGCGTCTAGGCGAAGCAAACGGCGTTACGCGACGACGACAAAACGGGAGGGTTCATGTGCCCGGCTTGTGTTGCGAACGTGGGATTCATCGCGGCGAGCGTGGCGTCCACCAGCGGGTTGGCCGCGCTCGCCGTGAAAAGGGCTTTATTGAAATGGCACGCAAAATCATCAAGCAAACGAAACTCGAGGAGGAAAAATGAAAATCGAAACCATGGAACCGAAAACAGGCGCGAGCGAAGTGAGTGCTTCTAAACTTGTTTCAGAAGCAGAACGGCTGGTCGCGCGGAAGGATTTACTGACGCGCGAAACAAAAGGCAAAAAATGAAAAAAGAAATGAACAAGCGAAACGCAGTGAAGATGCCGAAGGTGGTGTCGTCGAAAGCGTGGGAAGCTGCGCGCCGGAAACTGCTGGTAAAAGAAAAGAAGTTGACCCGGGCCCGTGACGCGTTGGCGGCCGAGCGTCGACGGATGCCGTGGTTAGCGGTTGAAAAAGAGTACGAGTTCGACGGGCCCAAGGGCAAGGCAAGCCTGCTCGATCTGTTTGACGGCCGCCGTCAGTTAATTGTTTACCGCGCCTTTTTCGAGCCCGGTGTGAAAGGTTGGCCGGAGCATGCCTGCGTCGGCTGTTCCATGGTGGCCGATCAGGTAGCTCACCCCGCGCATCTGAACGCGCGCAACACGACTCTCGTGTTCGCGTCGCGCGCTTCGCAGAAGGACATCAAGCGTTTGAAGACACGAATGGGCTGGGAGTTCATCCCGTGGTACACAATTCCGGACAGCTTCGACAAGGACTTCGGCGTGGATGAATGGCACGGTACCAACGCGTTCATCCACGATGGCGACCGCGTGTTCCGAACCTACTTCATCAACGATCGCGGCGACGAGCAGATGGGGAGCACCTGGAACTACCTCGACATCACTGCGCTCGGGCGCCAGGAAGAGTGGGAGGACTCGCCGGAGGGGTATCCCAAGACTCCGCCGTATGAGTGGTGGATCTGGCACGACGAACCAAACCCGGATTCAGAGACACCCGGTTTAGTGCAACTTCGCGCCTACCGAGACTCTTTGAACGCCGCCGGCGCCAAGTGATCGCATACTGAAACCGAAACCGGGGAGAAATTATGAATCGGGTAACTCACTTTGAAATTTACACCGACGATCCAGAAGCGGTGCAGCCGTTTTACCAGGATGTCTTTGGGTGGAAGTTCCAGAAGTTTGAAGGCGGTCCGATGGAATATTGGCTGGTCACTACCGGTGATGACAAGGAGCCGGGAATCAATGGTGGGCTCACGCGCCCGCGAGAAGGTCAAAGTCCCGGCACGTTGAACACAGTCGCGGTTGCGTCTCTTGATCAAACCATCAGAGAGATCGAGCAACGCGGCGGCAAAATCTGCGTTCCGAAAATGGCGATCCCGAAAATCGGCTGGCTCGCATATGCACAAGATCCAGCCGGCAACGTGTTCGGAATCATAGAGCCGGACGCGAACGCCAAATAACCAAAAGCGCAAGAAATTATGTCAACCAACACGATTCGACTTCACCGGGTGCTCCGCGCTGCACCTGAGAAAATCTACAGAGCGTTCCTCGATGCCGACGCGATGGCCAAATGGCTTCCGCCAAACGGATTCACGTGCAAGGTGCATCACATGGAGGCGAAAGCTGGCGGCAGTTACAAGATGTCGTTTACGAACTTTACGACCGGCAAAAGCCATTCCTTCGGCGGAACGTATGTCGAACTGACGCCACACGAACGCATTCGCTATACGGACAAATTTGACGATCCGAACCTGCCTGGCGAAATGCAAACAACGATCACGCTGAAACCAGTTTCGTGCGGAACGGAGCTGAATATCGTGCAGGAGGGCGTTCCGGCTGTGATTCCCGCCGAGGCGTGCTATCTCGGCTGGCAGGAATCGCTGATACTGTTAGCGAAACTTGTCGAAGCCGAGATACCAGACTAAGCGCACGACCCAGAAGAAATCCCAATGCAAAAAATCACTCCATTTTTGTGGTTCGATCAGGAGGCCGAAGAAGCGGTGAAGTTTTACACGTCGATCTTCAAGAACTCGAAAATCGGGAGAATCCTCCGCTACGATAAGCAAGCGGCCAAAGCGAGCGGCCGGCCGGCGGGATCGGTGCTGACGATTGAGTTCGAGCTCGAAGGCCAGAAGTTCGTCGCTTTGAACGGCGGACCGCAGTTCAAATTCAATGAATCGGTCTCGTTCGTCGTGAACTGCGAGACGCAGGAAGAAGTGGATTATTTTTGGGAGAAACTCACTGCTGATGGCGGTGAAGAGTCGCAGTGCGGTTGGCTCAAGGACAGATTCGGTTTGTCGTGGCAAGTCACTCCAACGGTGTTGATCGACATGTTGCACGATAAAGACGCCGCAAAGGCCGAACGCGTTATGAAAGCGATGCTTCAAATGCAGAAGATCGACATCGGGAAATTGAAGGCCGCTTGCCGAGGGAAATGATTTCGTTCGGCCGTTATGCGCTCAACCAAGCGAAGCCCCAAGACGATCGATGAGTATCTTGCGAGCGTGAACGCGAATCATCGCGATGCTCTTCAGAAAATTCGGGAAGCGATCCATGCCGTCGCGCCAAACGCGGAGGAATGTATCAGTTATGGAATTCCCGCGTTTCGCCTCAATGGACGAGCGCTGGTTTTCTTCGGCGCATGGGCGAATCATTGCGCGTTTTATCCAGGGAGCTCGGCGAGCTTGAAAAAATTTCGCAGCGATCTGAAAGGTTTTCAGCTCAGCAAAGGGACAATTCGCTTCTCTCCCGATAACCAGCTGCCGGTCGCACTGGTGAAAAAGCTGGTCAAAGCGCGCGTGGCGCAGATCGACGATGACAGAACGAGATCAAAAAGAAGCACTGCATCTTCATCATGAATCCGTGCGATCCGCGTAATCCGCGGTTAGAAATCTAAATTATGAGCAAAGTTCGAGTTCTGGTTGGCACAAGAAAGGGCGCGTTCATCCTGACAGGGGATGGCGCGCGTAAACGATGGAAGGTCAGCGGCCCGCATTTCGCGGGCTGGGAGATTTATCATATGAAAGGTTCGCCGGTTAATCCCGACCGGATCTATGCATCGCAGACCAGTGGTTGGTTTGGACAAATTATTCAACGGTCTGATGACGCTGGTAAAACCTGGAACACACCGGGCAGCAGTCCTGAGGAACTGAAAAACACGGACGGCATGACAAAGGGCGAGAGTAACAAGTTCGTTTACGATGCCTCGCCTGAGACTGGGAAGCCGCTCACGACCCACCAGTGGTACGATGGCACGCAGCATCCGTGGGAATTCAAGCGTGTGTGGCATCTGGAACCGTCGCTTCACGAGCCCGATCACGTTTACGCAGGGGTCGAAGATGCCGCATTGTTCGAGTCGAAAGACGGCGGAAAATCGTGGCATGAACTAGCGGGACTGCGCGGGAGTGATACCGGCCCGAAATGGCAGCCCGGTGCGGGCGGCATGTGTTTGCACACGATTCTTCTCGATCCAAAAAATCCGAATCGAATTTCCATTGCGATCTCAGCTGCCGGCACGTTTCGCACGGACGACGGCGGCAAAACGTGGAAACCAATTAATCGCGGGTTGCGTTCGCAATACATTCCGGACCCAAATGCAGAAGTCGGCCATTGCGTGCATCGCATCGCACTGCACCCGTCGCGCCCGAACACGCTGTTCATGCAAAAACATTGGGACGTCATGCGTAGCGACGATGCGGGTGATTCGTGGCATGAAGTCAGCGGAAATTTACCGAGCGATTTCGGATTTCCCATCGACGTGCACGCGCACGAGCCGGAGACCATCTATGTGGTGCCGATCAAGAGTGATTCCGAGCATTATCCGCCCAGCAGCAGGTTACGCGTGTATCGCAGCCGGAGTGGAGGCAATGAATGGGAAGCGCTGACGAAAGGTCTGCCGCAGCGCAATTGTTACGTGAATGTGCTGCGCGATGCGATGTCGGTCGATTCACTCGAGCCATGCGGCGTTTACTTCGGAACAACCGGCGGACAGGTCTATGCATCAGCCGATGCAGGCGACAACTGGAAGCCCATCGTGCGCGATCTGCCTGCGGTGCTGTCTGTGGAAGTGCAAACTCTAAAATGAAATTCCAAATCTCAAGCTCCAAATCCCAAACAAATCTCAAATCTCAAGTTCCAAAGGGCCTGTATCGCGCAGTGTTTTTAGTCCCTGAGCATTGGAATTTGAAATTTCCCTGGAGCTTGGATGTTGGAACTTGGGATTTATCGCTATGACGATTCGCGTCGTTCTCCCGCCTCACCTGCGCACCCTCGCACGGGTTGACGGCGAACTGGACCTGCAAGTCAAGACACCTGTGAGTCAGCGTGCAGTGCTCGATGCGATAGAGGCAAAATACCCGATGCTGCGCGGAACAATACGCGACCACGTTACCCAACTCCGGCGCCCCATGGTTCGATTTTTTGCCTGTGGCGAGGATTTGTCCCATGAATCGCCCGACACTCCGCTACCAGATCCGATTGCCAGCGGCTCCGAACCGTTCCTGATCATCGGCGCCATAGCCGGCGGTTAGAGGTAGCGCGGCGCCTGAATCATCATCAGCTAATTGCACAGCCACGATGAACTCGATATGGTCGCGCCTATGTCAGCGATGACCCAACGCAATCGGCAGACGACAAGCGCTTCATGTTCACGAAGCGTTGTTCGGAGCGAATTTGTGCTCGCAATCGCTTTGGGGACAGCGGCGATATTCTTTTCAGCTGGAAGCCAATTGGTTGAAATCATAGCGCACCCAGTCGCGCTGATCGGTGTTTTTCTGTGGCTTTTTGCTGTTATTCTTTGGGCGGCAATCTGTGTGGCCCGCCATGCGGACTGTCTCGCCATCAGGTTAGGTGAACCCTACGGGACTTTAATCCTGACACTTTCGGCAATCAGCATCGAAGTAGTCATGATATCCACGGCGATGCTGCATGGGGCTAATAACCCTGAACTCGGGCGAGACGCAATTTTCTCTGTCATCATGATCGCCCTGAATGGGTTTGTTGGTATTTCCCTGTTGCTGGGTGGACTGCTTTATCATGAGCAGCATTACAACCTGCAAGGTGTCAACGCCTATATTAATGTCATCCTGACACTGGCAGTACTCGGCCTGGTCCTGCCAAACTTCACTACCACCACCAGTGGCCCCACATTTTCCACCCAGCAGGCAATCTTTCTTGTCGTAGTGTCGCTTTTGCTCTACGGGATTTTTTTGCTCATTCAAACGATGCGGCACCGCGGCTATTTCCTGGAATCAAAGGAGGCGACGGTGGTGGAGAATTCAGAGCACGGGTCACTGCACGTGCGTTCAACTACTTTTCATACGACGATGCTGCTCTTGTATCTGGTCAGTGTGATTTTGCTGGCAGAAAAGTTCGCTATCCCATTGGACAACAGCATCGAGAAGTTCGGTATGCCGCAGGAGTTCGGCGGCGCAATGATCGCAGCCCTCGTGCTTACGCCGGAAGGAATAGGCGCGATCGGAGCCACTTGGCACAATCAGTTGCAGCGTTCGATAAATATCCTGCTCGGTTCCGTGCTTGCGACCATTGGACTTACAATTCCTGCCGTGCTGACCATCAGCTTGATGACCAAACGACCGGTGACACTCGGCGTGCAAGGCGGCAACCTCCCGCTGCTGTTGTTAACGCTGGCTGTGTGCGTAGTTACGTTTACCAGCAGAAAGACGAATGTTTTGCAGGGTTGCATTCATTTGCTGCTGTGCGCTGTGTTTGTGCTGCTGATTTTTGCTCCCTGAGTTTTCAGCGGCCGGTAGCGCCCGTCTGCGGGAAGGATTGTTTGACGGCGTGAACGCACTGTGACTACTGTGACTACATGACGACGACTTTACGCGAAGCCAAGGCGAGGCTTTCTGAAATGGTTAAGCTTGCCAGCCGCGGACAAGAAATTGTGATCACCGTCCATGGGAAGGAAACAGCCAAACTCGTCGCCGTGCCGAAACGTAATAAAAAATTCAACAAAGAGAAGTGGTTGAAACAGCTCGACAAGCTGCGGGAAAAAAACTGGACGGGCCGTTACGGAAGGAGCATTGAAGAAATTCTCGAGGAAGATCGCGCTGATCGGTTTTAGCTGATGGCGTTCTGGGATACCTCTGTGGTGTTCAAGCTCTACGTGCGTGAGCGCGATTCCGAACGCGTTCGAGCCGTGATCCGGATCTCCGCCGAGATCCCAATTATTTCGCAACTGAGCCTGGCAGAGATGTATCGTGCATTGTGGGCCAAGGAACTCGCGCGAGGCATTCCATCTGGTCAGGCCGGGACAACCTATCAAAAATTCAGTGATGATGTCGCAGCGGGAGTCTTTGCCCTCATCCCGTTCGGACGAGATGTTCAGGATGAATTTGTGAGGATCATTTCAATTTGTTATCGAGCGAGGCCGGTTGTGCCGATTCGTGCATTGGACGGCCTGCTGCTGGCTTCGGCGCTCATCGCCAGAACAGCAGAGTTGGTAAGCACGGATTCACGCATGCGTGCTGCTGGAACTCTCCTGGGGCTACGCCTTTTGCCAGATCAAGCCGAATGAACAAGTCCGACAAGATCTTTGTCGCCGGCCATCGTGGAATGGTCGGCAGCGCGGTGCTGCGCCGGCTTGAAGCTGAAGGGTTTGGCAACATCGTGACGCGCGCTCGCGCGCAGCTTGATCTCACGGATCAATCGGCCGTTGCCAAATTTTTCGCCAAGGAAAAGCCCGACATCGCTGTCGTTGCTGCCGCAAAGGTGGGCGGAATCAAGGCGAACAACGAACACCCCGTCGAGTTCCTTCTGGAAAATTTGCGGATTCAGAACAACATCATTCACTCAGCGCACGAGAGTGGCGTGCGGAAGCTGCTTTTTCTTGGAAGCTCCTGCATCTATCCGAAGTTCGCGCCGCAGCCAATTCCAGAAACGGCGCTGCTCGGCGGACCGCTCGAGCCGACGAATGAAGCTTACGCAATTGGGAAGATTGCCGGCATAAAACTTTGCCAGGCGTACGGCCGCGAATACGGAGCGAATTTCATCTCGGCGATGCCGACGAACCTTTATGGCCCGAATGATAATTTTGATCTCGAGACATCACATGTGTTGGCTGCACTCCTGCGCAAAGCGCACGAAGCAAAATTGCGGAAAGATCAAAAACTGATCGTCTGGGGCACCGGCAAACCGCGCCGCGAATTTTTGCATGTGGACGACTGTGCCTTGGCATGCCTTTTACTGCTGGAGAAATATGACTCTCCAGAGATCATCAATATCGGCTGCGGCGAGGACATTTCGATTCGCGAACTGGCGGAGTTGATTTGCGATGTGGTCGGTTTTCATGGTGATCTCGCCTGGGACACGACGAAGCCGGACGGCACGCCGCGAAAGCTTTTGGATGTCACGAAGCTTCGCGACCTCGGCTGGAAGCCAGCAATTCCATTGCGAGAGGGGATAGCGCGAACGTACGAATGGTTCCGTGTAAATTGCGTGTAGGCGACGCATTGCAACTCGTTCTGATACGCCTCATACGACGCATGGGCGTCAATTACGTTTGACCGCCAAATGTTCTGGCGTTGACTGCTCTTAAGGGATGAAAAATTTGCGCGTTGGTGTTGTTGGGGTTGGCCATATCGGGAGCAATCATGCGCGGCTGTATTCGGAGATTCGCTCCGCTGAGTTCACCGCAGTCTATGACGTCGATCCGATTAGCAATCGCACCATTGCGATAAAGTTCGGCCCCACACCGGCAAAGTCCCTCGACGAATTCATCGGACTGGTCGATGCGGCTTCCGTCGCAACGCCCACCAACACGCACTACGAGATTGCGCGCTCGCTTCTCGCCAGAGGCAAACACGTGCTGGTCGAAAAGCCGATTACCGACAACACCGAGCACGCTGCCGAATTGGCAGACCTGGCCGCTCGCAACGAGTTGATCTTACAAGTCGGCCATGTCGAGCGTTTCAACCCGGTGTTGGGCGCGCTTGAGACAAATCTGACCCATCCGCGGTTCATCGAAGCGCATCGGCTCAGCCCCTACTCGGAACGCGGCACTGACATCGGTGTCGTTCTCGACTTAATGATTCACGATCTGGAAGTCATTTTACATTTCGTGCGTTCGCCTTTGTGGAGTATCGATGCAGTTGGCGTGCCCGTGCTTAGTAAGAACGAAGACATTGCCAACGTGCGACTGCATTTCGAGGACGGCTGCGTGGCAAATGTCACCGCGAGCCGCATTAGTCCCGAGCGGATGCGTAAGATTCGCATCTTTCAGGAAGACGCCTATCTCTCGCTCGATTATCAAAATCAGAGCGGCGAAATCTATCGGCGCATCGGAAAACAAATTTGGCGTGACAGAGTCGAGATCGAACACCACGAACCACTGAAACTGCAGCTCAGGTCGTTTATCGAATGTGCAAGCACCGGACGCCAGCCGCGCGTTTCCGGTTCTCAGGCGACGGCGGCGCTGGAGTTGGCAGTCAAAATCACACAGCAGATCACGTCGCGTTGGTAAAAGCAGCGTGGGCTTTCGCCTGATGCTGGCCATTGGCAGAGCAGGGAACACACGCATCCCTGCGTGCTTTGTTCGGCATCTTGCCGAACAGTTCCTTCGCTGGCAGGATGCCAGCGCGTGCACGATGGATGCGTGCGCTCCCGATGAGAACAATCTATTTTGTCGCGGGCGAAGTCAGCGCTGATAATCACGGCGCCTCGTTGATGCGCTGCCTGCGGGAGTTGGATCCGACGCTGAAATTCATCGGCCGCGGCGGTCCGCAAATGCAAGAGGTCGCCGGCAAGCAATTCAAAAATTGGATCGGCGACGCAGCCGTTCTTGGATTGTGGGAGGTGCTCAGGAAGTATGGTTATTTTCGAGAGCAATTTCGCCAGACGACCGAAGAAATCGTCGAAACCGAGCCGGACGCGGTCCTGTTGATCGATTATCCCGGCTTCAATTTGCGACTGGCCCGCGCCTTGCGACGGCAATCGCGGCGACAGAAGATAATTTATTACATCAGCCCCCAGGTATGGGCTTGGAACCGTGGCCGGATCAAAAGAATGGCGCGGTGGATCGATCTCGTCCTCTGCATTTTTCCATTTGAGGCAGATCTCTATAACGAATCAGGTCTGCGGGCGCTGTTCGTTGGTCACCCGATGATCGAACGATTGCAAGTTCGTAAGGCTGACGTCGCGCGTGACCCGAATCTAATCGGGCTTTTCCCGGGCAGTCGCTTGCGCGAAGTGCGCAAAATTTTACCCGTATTGATCGAAACAGCGCGTTTGCTTTTGCGATCCAAGCCCACTCTCCGCTTCGAAGTCGCGGCGGCTTCCGAGGAGCTCGCGCAAGAGATCAGCATGATGCTAACCCCGCACCTTAATTGTCTTCCCCCGGTGACGAGTGGCGCGCCGCGGACTCGACCAATCTTCGAAATCATGGTTGGTAAGACGGCAGAGATCATGCAGCGCGCTTGGGTTGGAATCGTTGCCTCTGGGAGCGCCACGCTCGAAGCTGCTTATTTCCGAATGCCTTTTGCGCTGGTGTATAAGGTTGCGTGGCCGACGTATCTCGCGGCGCGGCTCGTCGTGAACGTAAACTATCTTGGCATGCCTAATTTGCTTGCAGGCAGGGAAGTGGTTCCGGAATTTATCCAGCACCGCGCCCAGCCGGATGCAATCGCCAATGCGGTGCGCCCGTTGATCGACGATGAAAAAGCGCGCAACCAGATGATTTCACAATTCGATGTGGTCATTCCCAAACTTGGTGGCAGCGGAGCCAGCGAAAAGGCGGCACGAGCAATTATTGAAGAGATTGGAATTCGTAGCTCGGCAGTAATCACACGATGAAAATCTGGGACATTTCACGAATGCTTTCGAACGAATTTGCCGAATGGCCCGGCGACGAGCCGTTTCGTTATCGACTGACAGGCGAGATCGCCAACGGCGGCAGTGTGAATCTCGGCGCGATCACCATGAGCGTGCACAACGGCACCCACGCCGATGCGCGATTCCATTTTGATACAAACGGAGCGTCGATCGAGATAGCGCCGCTCGATGTTTATCTTGGCCGCGCAACAGTGGTGGATCTCGCGCAGACTTTCTCGCAATCGAGAGAAAAACATCTGATCACGCGCGAAGATCTTAAGCCGCATGCCGAAGCCATCGCGGCGACCTCACGGCTTCTCGTAAAGACTGGCCGATGGGCGGACTCCACAACTTTTCCCAATCGAATTCCCGTGATTGCAGCCGACGTTCCAGCGTGGTTGCAGAAAAACGGCGTCAAGCTTCTGGGATTGGATCTGCCCTCAATGGATGAGATCGATTCGAAATCCTTGCAGAATCATCACGCGCTTGCGCGAGCCGGCATCGCCATTGTTGAATCGCTCGATCTGAGCGATGTGGCCGGCGGCATTTATAATTTCGCGGCGTTGCCTTTGAAAATCGCCGGCGCCGATGGCGCGCCACTGCGCGCAGTACTCTGGCGCGAGTAGATGTATTTAAACAAAAGGAAACAAAGTTAGCAAAGAGTTGCTTTCTTCTTAGGTCTTCAAAAATCTTCGCTTCCTTCGTTATCTTCTGTTAAGACTTGAGCTGATCTTCTTTCGTGATTGAGGACACTTCCGGCGAGACCAGCCTCTTCCGCAGGCGAACATTCTGGTTGATCGCCGCAGTTATTGTTGTGCTTTTCGCGATCGGCAACTTGCCATGGCAACTCGACGATTACGATCAGGCGAAGCAGGCGTTTACTTCCTTTCAAATGGTCAACGAGGGCCGCTGGCTATACCAACAAACGCCACATCAGCATGTAGCAACGAAACCACCACTGGTAGGATGGATTTCGGCAGCGCTTTTTATCGTGACCCGATCATGGGATTTAGCGTGGCGGTTACCATCACTGGTTGCTGCGGTTGCTTTGGCGTTGCTGTTGTTCCGCTCTGCCGAGTCCGCCTACGGACTAACTGCGGGATTAATTGCGCTCGGGGCATTCGGATTGAATCTGCTCACCCCGCGTCTGGCTACCCTGGTGCGCACGGATATGCCGCTCGCGCTCGTCATTTTTGCCATTGGCCTGTTGATTTGGAAAAAAATCCGGGATGAAACCGGGTGGCGACTGCGCGATCGGTTCTACCTCTTCGGATTACTCACTGTCGCGATGCTGATCAAAGGCCCGATTGTTTATGCGTTCCTACTGCCCGGGATTGGAATATTTGAGTGGTGGCGGAGGCGACGCGCTGCTGTAGCCGGGGGCGGTGACCCCGGCAGGGCTCATAACGCACGAATGCTACAGAGCGCCTGGCCTGGATGGTGGCCATGGATCGCGTCCCTTGCTCTCTTTCTCTTGTGGGTGATCGGCGGAATCGTGCTTCAGCCCGGCTTCTTTGAGGAAGTTGTAATGCGCGAATTCATGGCGCGTTTCGGTGAAACAATTCATCGGCCGCAACCGCTCTATTTTTATTTGCCGCATTTGCTGCACAAATTTGCTCCGTGGAGCCTGCTATTGCTCGCTATCGCGTTTGTCGATCTTTCTTCACGAAACTGGAGGCTGCGCTCAGCGTTTCGTGAGATGTCTCCAGAAGTTTTTTGGCTGCTCTGCTGGAGCCTTGGTGGCTTAATCGTGATGTCGCTGATTCCGTCCAAACGCGTCGATAGAATTTTCCCTGTTATTCCGCCGCTCTGTTTGTTACTCGCAGCGCAAATTGGCAGGGTTGGGGCACCGCGCCGATTCCCGAAAGCTTTCGGGACAGCGCCGCGTTTCTGCCTGGTTGTCGCCCTCATGTTCGCAATCCTCTTCACTGGTGGCTACACGATCTCCAAAGTCATTTCCGGCTATCGCCATCATCGCGATGCGCTGGCTACGTTCGGACGCGATGTCCGTCGCGGTGCGAATACGCGTCATTGGCGT
>WNFO01001058.1_pt1 | contig 21108 bp, 12 predicted proteins | sample 5400251 | NCBI WGS metagenome assembly WNFO01 (sample SAMN13153354, study PRJNA577476) | soil metagenome | isolation source: 100 cm saprolite under Madrone tree | place: USA:California | collected 2016-06-14
GATCCGCTGCGGCCGGACCGGCAGGGACGCGATCGGGACGACGCGCGGGGGCGGCGCCGGGACCGCCGCCGGCAGGCGGATGGTGACGGCCGTCCCGCGCCCGAGCGCGCTCTCGATCACGAGGTCACCCGCGTGCCGCTCGATCACGCCGTAGCTCACGCTGAGGCCGAGCCCCGTGCTCTTGACACCCTTGGTGGTGAAGAACGGCTCGCGCGCGCGCAGCCGTACCTCGTCGGTCATCCCCACGCCCGTGTCCGTCACCGAGAGCGCGACCAGGCTCCCCTCGCTCCGGGTGGCGAGCGTGACGCGGCCGCCCTCCGGAAGCGCGTCGACGGCGTTGAGCACCAGGTTCATGATCGCCTCGCGGAGCGCCACCGGATCGCCGTGCACGACCGGTAGCTCGCCGCGCTGGAGGGTCACGCCGATCTGCACCCCCTGGGCCTCCGCGACGTCGTGCCACCGCACCCGCGTCATCTCGACCACCTCGGCCGCCAGCTCGTTGAGGTCGAGGCGCTCGAGCCGGCCCACGGGCTCGGCCTGGGCGAAGCGCTGGAGCCGGCGCACGACGTCGGCGGCGTCCCGCGCCGCGCGCTCGACGACCTCCAGCGGGCGGCGCCGGGCCTCGGCCTCCTCGTGCCGCAGCAGGAGCTGCACGCGGCCATAGATGATCGCGAGGAGGTTGTTCAGGTGGTGGGCCGCCCCGCCGGCGAGCTCCCCGAGCGCGCGCAGGGTCTCGCCGCGGACCACGCGCTCCTGCGCGGCCTTGAGGTCCTCGAGGGCCCGCTGCGACTGCGCGTACAGGCGCGCGTTGTCGAGGGCCAGGACCGTGTGCGCCGTGACGCCCTGGACGAGCCGGAGCTCCTCCGCGGTGATGCGGCGGGCCTCGGTCCACCAGTAGGTCAGGATCGCGCCCCGCACCTGGCCCCGGCTCAGGAGCGGCGCCAAGAGCATCGAGCGGGGCGGGACGGCCATCGTCCGGAAGAGCGGATGGTCGCACCGGGGATCGGCGCCGACCTCGGTGGTCGCCACGGGCCGTCCGCTCCGGATGGCTTCCCGCACCACCGGGGGGAACTCGGCGACCGGCACGCGGAAGGCCGACTGCCGGAGGGCCGGGGGCACGTGATAGCCCGCGATGGCGGTCGCGTGCTCGCCGTCGTCGTCCAGCCCAAAGACGATCGAGGTGTCCCCGCCGAGCAGGAGCGTCGTCTGCCGCGCGGCCCGGCGGGCGATCTCGGCCGGGTCGAGGCTCTCCCCGACGGTGTGAGCGACGCCCAGCAGGCCCTCCGTCTCGCGGAGCCGGCGCTCGGTCTCCTCGTGGAGCCCCGCGTTCCGGATCGCGATGGCCGCGTGGTCGGCGAGGCGGAGGAGGATCGCCTCCTCGGCGTCGCCGAACGGGCGCCGCGTCCGGTTCGCGACGAAGAGGAGCCCCTCGAGCAGCCCGCCGATCTGGATCGGCACCGCCAGCACGGAGACGACGCCCTCGGCCAGGGCCAGACCCAGGTAGTCGCGCGTGATCCGCGGATCCGCCGCGTAGTCGTCCGTCCGGAATGGCCGGCCCGTCGTCAGCACCTGGCCGCCGATCCCGCGGCCCGGCTCGATGCGGAACTTCCAGCTCTCGGAGCGAGCCCCCGCCCAGTACCGGACCTCCATCCCGGCCCCGCCCGGGTCGGCGACCGCGATGTGGCTCTGGTCGGCGCGACAGAGCTCCCGCGCCGCCTCGGCCACGCGCTGGAGCACGGTGTCGAGGTCGAGCGACGCGCCGATGCCGTGGGTCAGGCCGGCCAGGATCTCCGACTCGCGCCGCCCCTGCACCGTCTCCGCGTGGAGCCGCGCGTTGGCGACGGCGGCGGCGGCCTGGGCCGCGAAGGACTCGAGCAAGCCCACCTCGTCCGGCAGGAACTCGTGGCGCATGCGGGTGAAGAGGCTGAGGACGCCCCAGACCGCGCCGGCGTGGAGCAGCGGCAGCGCGATCGCCGAGACCATGCCCTCGGCGGCGAGCCACTCCTTGTACCTGGCGCGGCTGTCCTCCCGCGCCTCCGTGCTCAGGACAGGCGCGCGGGTCAGGACGGCCTTGCCCACCAGGCCCTCGCCGAGCCGCCGCCGTGGGCTCGGGCCGTCGGGCTCCACGCGGAGCCCGCGCGTTTCGACCAGGCGCAGTTCGTCCTGCCCGGGCAGGAGCTCCCACAGGTGCCCCGCGCAGTCCGGGAGCAGAGTCTGGGCGGCCTCGAGGACCGCCGCCGCGACGCGGCGGGGGTCGAGCGTGCCGGTCAGCGTGCGGTTCACGTCGACGAGGCCGGCGAGCTGCCGGACGCGCCCGAGGGCCCCGGCGTGGAGGCGCGCGTTCTCGAGCACCGCCGCCGCGCAGTCGGCGAACGCGGCAAGGAGCCCGAGCTCGGCTTCCTGGAAGACTCGCCCTCCCACGTCGCCGACGAAGAGGCCGCCGAGGACCTCGGCGCCCGACATCAGGGGGACCGCGACCGCCGACCGACAGTCATCCCCCGCGAGACTCTCGACGACCCCCGGCGGGAGCACAAGCGTCGGGTCGTTGAGAAGGTCAGGGGAGCAGATCAGCCGCCGATCGGCGACCGCTCGGCCCGTGAGCCCGTGATTCGAGGGAGACGCCCTGCCGATCCAGGACCCCGTCTCGCCGTCTCCGGCGGCGGCCACGATGACGAGCCGCCCCGACGCGCGGTCGAGCCGCTCGAGCGCCGCCTGCCGGGCGTGGAGGAGCCGGAGCACGGTCCGGACGACGAGGTCGCCCGCCTGCGCGAGTTCCGGCGTCCACTCGGCCTCCGGGCCCGTCGGCGCGGTCTCCGCCATCCGCCCCGCCCGGCCGCCTCCTCGCGCGGCCGGCCGCTTCGGACCCGGCGCGGCCGGCGGGAAGCGATACGCCGCCCGGAACCGCTCGAACTCGTCCGCCAGCACTCGGAAGTGACCGCCCGGGGTCTTCGTCGCGCGGAGCTTGCCGCGCCGGATCCACTTCTTCACCGCGCCGATCGAAACCTCGCAGCGCGCGGCGACCTGGCCCGTGGTGAGGGTCCGCTTCCCGGTGTCGGATGTGCGGATAGTCATGGTTCGAGCTGGACTCAGAGCAACGGCGATGCCAGCCGCACAACCGGTGGATAATCCGACGATGCCGAGACGGCGGCCTGTCCGAGGAACACCGTTACTGACACTCACCGACGGCCGCGATGCCACCAGGTCCTAGCCGCTCACCTCCTTGAAGCGCCGGAGCGCCTGGACGTGGTCGTCGGGAGTCTTGAGCCCGAGACCTACCGTGTGGACGCAGAGATGGGTGACGCCGCGCATCGCCCGCCACGCGACGAGCTCCCCGGCCCACGCGCCGGGGGGCACGTGGGCGAGCGTGACGCGGCCTTCGATGCCGAAGGCCGCGGGCTCTCGGCCGACGTCCTTGATGAGTCGATGCAGGCGATCCACGATCGCCTGCGCCGCCGGACCCGGTCGGAAGTGCGGGAACCAGCCGTCGGCGAGGCGTGCCGCCCGACCCAGGACGGGCTCGCTCTCACCCCCCATCCACACCGGAATCGGCCGCTGCACCGGGAGCGGGTTGATTCCGGCGTCGGGAATCCGGTGCCAACGGCCCTCGAACGTCACCAGCTCCCGGGTCCAGAGGGCGCGCAGCACCTCGATCTGCTCCTCGATGCGTTGGCCGCGGTTTCCGAACTGCTCGCCGAGCGCGTCGAACTCGACGGGATTCCAGCCGACGGCGACGCCGAGTCGGAGCCGCCCGGCGGAGAGGACGTCCACGGTCGCGGCCTGCTTGGCCACGAGCGCCGTCTGGCGCTGGGGCAGGATGAGGATGCCGCTGACGAGCTCGACGCGCCGGGTGACCGCGGCGAGGAAGCCAAAGAGAACCAGCGGCTCGTAGAACTGATGGCGGTACGTGTACGGCCCCTTGAAGCCGCCGGGCCGGTCGGGGTTGGCGCCGAGCACGTGGTCGAAGGCCAGGACATGCGTGTAGCCTAGCTCTTCCACGGCCTGCGCCCACTCGCGGATCGCCGCGGGGTCGGTGCCGATCTCGACCTGGGGGAAGACGGCGCCGATCCGCATCAGCGCCCCTTGAAGGCGGGCGCCCGCTTCGCGGCGAAGGCGGTGACCCCTTCCCGGAAGTCCTCGGTGTGCCCCGCGGCCGCGATCGCCTGCGACTCGAGCTCCATCTGCGTCTCGAGGCTCTCGTGGGTCGACTGGTGGAAGAGGCGCTTGGCGGCGGCGATTGCCAGGGTCGGGCCGAGGCCGAGCTCCCCGGCGAGCCCGCTCACCGACGCCCGTAGCTCGGCGTCGGGGACGACCTTGGTGACGAGGCCCCACTCGAGCGCCTCCCGCGCCGAGAGCACCCGGTTCGTCAGATAGAGCTCGAGCGTGCGGCGGAGACCGATCAGGCGCGGCAGGAAGTACGAGGAGGAGCCGTCAGGGGGTGCGGCGATCTTCGAGTACGCCATCGTCAAGCGGGCGGACTCGGCGGCGACGACGAGGTCGCCGGAGAGGGCGAGGCTCAGCCCGCCGCCGGCGGCGACGCCGTTGACGGCGACGAGGACGGGCTTCGGGCTCCGCGTCAGGCGCGAGACCGCGCCGTGGATAAAGGTCGTCAGCTCCTTGAGGAGGATCCCGACCCTCGGCAGGCTGTCGGCGAAGTCCTTCACGTCGCCGCCGCCGCAGAACGCCTTGCCGGCACCGGTGAGGACCACGCAGCGGACGGCGGGATCCTCGTCCACCTCGAGCACGGCCTGGAACAGCTCGCGGGCGAGTGGGAGCGTCAGCGCGTTGTAGGCGTCGGGCCGGTTGAGCGTGATCGTCGCGACGGAGGCGGCGCGCTCAAGCAGGATGTACTGGTAGGGCATGGCGGTCTCCCCGTGGGCCCACGGCGGTGGGCGGCTCTAGCTCGGACCGAATCCTATCCCAACCGCCGGGGGGCCGATAGTCCGCCCGCTCGGGCCGTCCGGGAGGAGGACGCGGGCGCCGCAGGCTCACGGTGGTGCCGACCCCGCTCGCGACCGCCTCGGCGACCCCGCCACGCGCCGAGAGCCCCCGGGCGTCCCACCGCCGTCTCCCGCACGCCGCCGAGGACGCTCGTCCCGCCGGCGGCGGGCGGAGTGCACGCGGTCAGCGGCGCTCGCCGATCCGGTGGAGCTTGAGGAGATTGGTGGTGCCGGTCACCCACATCGGAGCGCCGGAGATGATGACGACGGTGTCGCCCGCGCACACCGTTCCGTCGCCGAGCAGCGTCGCCTCGGCCTCCTCGATCATCTCGTCGGTCGTCTCGACCTTCCGACAGAGCCGGGAGCTGACGCCCCACGAGAGCCCGAGTCGCCGCTGTACCTCGACGCGCGGGGTGAGGGCGATGATCGGCACGTCCGGACGCTCCTGGGACATGAGCCGTGCCGAGAACCCCGACTGCGTGAACGCGACGATGACCTTGGCCCCGAGGTCGAGCGCGGCGTGGCGGGCGGCGTCCGAGATCGCCTCCGGGAAGCCGACGACCTCCGGGCGGCGCCGCGCGGGCTCGGGCGCCCGGACCGCCCCCTCGGCGCGCTCGGCGATGCGCGCCATCGTCTGGACCGCCTCGGCCGGGTAGCCGCCAGTCGCGGTTTCCGCCGACAGCATGATCGCGTCGGCGCCGTCGAAGATCGCGTTGGCGACGTCCGACACCTCCGCCCGCGTCGGGCGCACGTGGCCGATCATCGACTCGAGCATCTGGGTGGCGATGATCACGGGCACCCGCGCCAGCCGGGCCTCCCGAATCACCTCCTTCTGGATGAGCGGCACCTCCTCGAGCGGCACCTCGAGGCCGAGGTCGCCCCGGGCCACCATGGCCGCGTCGACACGGGAGAGGATGCCCGGGAGGTTCGCGACCATCTCGGCCCGCTCGAGCTTCGCCACGATCGGGACGCTCGCGCCCTCGTCCCGGAGAAACGCCTGGACCTGCTCGATGTCGGCCCCCGAGCGGACGTAGGAGATCGCGACGAAGTCGACGCCGGCCTCGATGCCGAACCGCAGGTCGGCCTTGTCCTTCGCCGTCAGACAGGACTCCGAGATCGGCACACCGGCCAGGAAGATCCCCTTGTGGTCGCTGACGATGCCGCCCGCGGTCACGCGGCAGCGCACCTCGTCCGCCACGACCGCCTCCACGCGCAGCCGGATCATGCCGTCGTCCATCCAGATCTCGTCGCCGGGCTTCGCGGCTCGCAGGTAGTCCGGATGGTTGACCGACGCGCGCGACGCGTCGCCGATCTGCGGCCGGCTGCAGAGTGTGAACGGTGCCCCCGTCCGGAGGTCAACCCGCCCCGCCTCGAAGGTTCCCAGGCGCACCTTCGGACCCTGCAGGTCCTGGAGGATCGTCACCGGCCGGCCCCAGCGCGCCTCGCCTGCGCGGAGTCGCTGGATGACGGCGGCGTGCTCGGCGTGGCTGCCGTGCGAGAAGTTGAGCCGCGCGACGTCCATCCCGGCCGCCACGAGGCAGTCGAGCATCTGGGCGCTCGAGCTCGCAGGGCCGATCGTGCAAATGACCTTCGTGCGGCGCATCGGCCGGCCGTCAGGCCACGACCGCCCGGAGGAACTGGCCGGTGTAGGACGTCTCGATCCGCGCGACGTCCTCGGGGGTGCCCGTGGCGACGACACGCCCGCCCTCGTCGCCGCCCGCGGGCCCGAGGTCGATGATCCAGTCCGCGGTCTTGATGACATCCAGGTTGTGCTCGATGATCACGACGGTGTTGCCCTGGTCGACGAGCTGATTCAGCACGTCGATGAGCCGCTGGATGTCGGCGAAGTGGAGGCCGGTCGTCGGCTCGTCCAGGATGTAGAGCGTCCGCCCGGTGGCCCGCCGGGCGAGTTCGGTGGCGAGCTTGACGCGCTGGGCCTCGCCGCCGGACAGGGTCGTCGCCGACTGGCCGAGCCGGATGTAGTCGAGGCCGACGTCGTGCAGCGTCTGCAGCTTCTGCTTGATCACCGGCACCGCGTCGAAGAAGCCGAGCGCCTCGTGCACGGTCATCTCGAGCACGTCGGCGATGTTCTTCCCCTTGTAGTGGATGTCGAGCGTCTCCCGGTTGTAGCGCCGGCCCTTGCACACCTCGCAGGTGACGTAGACGTCGGGGAGGAAGTGCATCTCGATCTTGACGAGGCCGTCGCCCTGGCAGGCCTCGCAGCGCCCGCCCTTGACGTTGAACGAGAAGCGCCCGGGCCGATAGCCCCGCATGCGGGCGTCCGCGGTCCGCGCGAACAGCGTGCGGATGAACGTGAAGACGCCGGTGTAGGTGGCGGGGTTCGACCGCGGCGTGCGCCCGATCGGCGACTGGTCGATGTCGATGACCTTGTCCACGTGCTGCGCGCCCTCGATCCGGTCGTGCGCGCCCGGCCGGTCCTGGGCGCGGTAGAGCATCTGGGCGAGCGCCCGGTAGAGGATGTCGTTGACGAGTGTCGACTTGCCCGAGCCGGAGACGCCGGTGATGCACGTGAAGGTGCCGAGGGGGATCTTCACCGCCCCCCCCTTCAGGTTGTGCTCGCGCGGGTTGTGGATCGTCACGAACTTGCCCGGCGGCTTCCGCCGGACGGCCGGCACCGGGATCACCCGCGCCCGGGACAGGTACTGCCCCGTCAGGGAGGCCGGGTTGGCCATGATCTCATCCGGCGTCCCCACCGCGACCAGGTGCCCGCCGAGCTCGCCCGCGCCCGGCCCGAGGTCGACCACGTAGTCGGCGGAGCGGATCGTCTCCTCGTCGTGCTCGACCACGAGCACGGTGTTGCCGAGGTCCCGGAGGCGCCGGAGCGTGTCGAGGAGCTTCCGGTTGTCCCGCTGGTGGAGCCCGATGCTCGGCTCGTCCAGGATGTAGAGGACCCCGACCAGGCTCGAGCCGATCTGCGTCGCGAGCCGGATCCGCTGTCCCTCGCCGCCCGAGAGCGTGCCGGCGGCGCGGTCCAGGGTGAGGTAGTCGAGGCCGACGTTGCCGAGGAAGCCGAGGCGTTCGCGGATCTCCTTGAGCACGCGCCGCGCAATCTGGGTGTCGCGCTCCGAGAGGTGGAGCTCGGCGAAGAATCGGGCGGCCTCCTTGATCGTGAACCGCGCGAGGTCGGCGATCGACCGGCCCCCGACCAACACGGCCAGCGATTCCGGCCGGAGGCGCGCGCCCCGGCAGGCCGGGCAGGCGCGCTCCCGCATGAAGTGCTCGACCTCCTGCCGGGTCTCCTCGGAGAGCGTCTCCCGGTACCGCCGGTCCAGCACCTTGACCACGCCCTCGAAGCCGCCGTCCTGGTCGCCGTGGAGGATCACCTCGCGGGTCTTCTTGGGGAGCTTCGACCACGGCGCGTCGAGCGGGAACCGGTAGCGCCGGGCCAGGGCCTGGAGCGTCTGCTTGAAGTAGACCGACTCGCGCCCGGCCCACGCCGCCAGCGCGCCGTCCTTCAACGACCGGTTCGGGTTCGGCACGAGCAGCTCGGGATCGACTTCGTACCGGGTGCCGATGCCCCCGCAGGCCGGGCAGGCGCCGTAGGGGTTGTTGAACGAGAACATGCGGGGCGAGACCTCCGGGAACGAGACGCCGCACTCGGCGCACGCCAGACGCTCCGAGAAGACGAAGGGCTCGACGCCCGCCTCGACCGGCTCCACCTGCACCACGCCGTCAGCCAGCCGCAGCGCGGTCTCGAGCGAGTCGGCGAGGCGGCGGCCCAGGTTGTCGCGCACGACCAGGCGGTCGACGACGACCTCGATCGTGTGCTTGCGATTCCGGTCGAGCTCGATGTCCTCGGTCAGCTCGTGCACGACGCCGTTCACGCGCGCCCGCGAAAAGCCCTGGCGCCGGAGGTCGAAGAAGAGCTTCCGGTACTCGCCCTTCCGGCCGCGGACGACGGGGCCGAGGACGAGGAGCCGCGTGCCGGCCGGGAGCGTGAGGACACGGTCGACCATCTGCTGCACCGTCTGGGCGGCAATGACCCGTCCACAGCTCGGGCAGTGCGGGATGCCGATCCGCGCGAACAGCACGCGGAGGTAGTCGTAGATCTCGGTGACGGTCCCGACGGTGGAACGCGGATTCTTCGAGGTCGTCCTCTGCTCGATCGAGATCGCGGGCGACAGCCCCTCGATCGAGTCGACGTCGGGCTTTTCCATCTGCTCGAGGAACTGCCGAGCGTAGGCGGACAGGGACTCGACGTACCGCCGCTGGCCCTCGGCGTAGATCGTGTCGAAGGCGAGCGACGACTTGCCCGAACCCGAGAGGCCCGTGATCACGACGAGCTGGTCGCGCGGGATCTCGAGGTCGATGTTCTTCAGGTTGTGCTCGCGGGCGCCCTTGACGAGGATCCGATCGCTGGCCATGCGCGCTATCCCCGCACGCGTTCGCGGCACGCGGCTCGACGCACTCTCGCACCTCTATGACGTTGTGGCCCCCGGTCCACGCCGCGGCAACCCGCCCCCGCGGTCGCCCGACGGCCGGCGTGGCTCACGGACCCATGACGCCCCGTCGGGCGGCCTCCCTCAGGCCCGGCCCGCCTTACTGCCTGGATGATCTGCCCGACGCGCGGGCTGGGCCGCCTTCGACGGTACCTCTCGCTCGTGGTGTCCTCGACCGGCTAACGGGGTGAACTCGGGGCCATGCGCCCCTATTCTGTCAGGCCGGCCGGGGCCGAGCAAGCCGAAGCGCCGCCCAGGCCGCCGGCGCGCCGAGCAAGGCCGGATACGCGCCGAGCGTCGCCGCGACGGCGCCCCCGCTCGCGCGGCCGCCGAGCGCGCCCACCGCGAACGCCGCGAGCCCGAACCCGGAGGCCATCATCTGCGTGCGCACCGGGCTCGCCGACGACGCGAGCGCCAGCGGACCGAGCGTCGACGCCAGGAGCCCCTGGGCGAGCACCAGCAGCGCCCACGGCTCATGGGGCCAGAGGCTCCCGACGAGGGCGAGGCCGAGCACGCCGCTCCAGAGCGCCAGGTCGTGCCCGCCGCCGCGGTCGAACACCGCGATCCGCTCGCGGAGGCCGGCCGCGCCGGCCACGAAGAGGCCGAGAACCGCGACCACGAGCACGCCCGTGAGCCGCCGGCCCCACGGCCCGCCGACGGCGAGCGACGGAAGCGCGACGAGCGCCCCGGCGCGGACCGTCCCCAGAAAGAGATCGGGTGCCGCCCAGGCCGCGTAGACGGCCCAGCCCTCCGCCCAGCCCGCCGCGGCCAGCGCGAGTGCCAGACCGACGGCCGCGCCCGCCCGAGTCGGCGGCGCACCCGGGCGAAGCAGCGGGAAGCTCCCCACGACGAACGTGAGGGCGAGCCCGAGGAGCCGCACGAACTCCCCGGTGCCCGACGCACCCACGGTCGGGTCGGCCCACGCCGCCCCGGAGCGCGGCGCGCCGGGCACGCGCCGGCCGGCCTCGAAGATCAGCCGGGCGCCGGCCGGGTACGAGAGGCGATCGCCGGGGCGCAGCGTGATCGCGGCGCCGGGGCGCGGCCGCCACTCCTCTACCGAGGTCGTGCCTCCATCGGAGACGATCACGCCGAAGACGTCGGGGCTCGCGGCCTGAACCCGGTGGGGCTCGCTGAAGGTCAGCACTCCCGCGGTCGGAAAGGTGCCGCCCGATCGGACCCACGGGCTCGTCGTCTCAAAGCAGAACGCCGAGCGCGACGCGACGCTGGCCCACGCCGCCATCGGTCCGAGGCCGGACGCGTGGGCGACCGCGGCGAGCACGAGCCACGCCACGAGGAGCGCCGCCGGCACGAGCCGCGGCCACCACCGCCCCGCGGGGGGCCACACCGTCAGCGCGAACGCGCACCCCGCGGCGATCACGACGCCGCGCCAGCGCGGCGCGCCGACCCCGCTGGCAATGTCGCCGAAGAGCGCGAGGCCGGCGGAGAGCAGGAGCAGCGCCGCCAGCAACGTGAGCGCGGCGAGGACCCGGCTCGCCTCGGCCGCCCGCTCCGTTCGACCGCCGAGGAGCGCCGCGCAGGGGCCCAGCACGACGAGGAGCACCAGCAGCGGCCCGGCGGGCCCGCCGGCGTAGAGATGCGCGGCGACGCCCAGCACGAGGACGGGGCCGAGCCAGAGCGCGGCGAAACGGAGCCCGATCATCGTCTCGGAGAGCGCCCGGACGGGAAGAGCGCGAGCGTGAGGAGTGCGGCTAGGACGGGGGCGACGGCGCCGCCGTACCACCAGAGGAGGCTCACGCCCGCGACGCGGACGGCGCCCAGATCGAAGGGACCGGCGACGAGGAGCGCCAACCCCGCGAGCACGAGCCCGAGTGCCAGGCCGAACCGCCGCCTCACACACCGTATTCTAGCCTCGCCGTCGGGCGCGCCGGGGGCCAGAATCGATCGCCGTCGCCACTCTTCGGCCGGGAGTCGGGCGGGCGGCGGCGTCCCGGCCCGGACGCGCTGGGGTACACTACGCGGCATGAGCACTGCCATCCAACGCGTCCTGGTCGTCACCGCTCATCCCGACGACTCCGAGTTCGGCGCCGGCGGCACCGTCGCGAAGCTCGCGCGGGAGGGCAAGGAGATCACCTACGTCATCGTCACCGACGGCAGCAAGGGCTCCCGCGATCGCACGATGACGCCCGAGCGCCTGACGAGGATCCGCCAGGCCGAGCAGGGGAACGCCGCCAAGACCCTTGGCGTGGAGCGCGTGGAGTTCCTCGGCTACGTGGACGGCGAGCTCGAGGACACCCGCGACCTCCGCCGCGACGTCACGCGCCAGATCCGCCGCTGGCGGCCGGACCTCATCATCACCCAGAATCCGCACCGCACCTCCAACCTCTATGCCTCGCACCGCGACCACCGGATCACCGCCGGTGTCGTGCTCGACTGCGTGTACCCGCTGGCGCGGGACCACATGGCCTTCCCCGAGCTGCTCCCGGAGTGCGAGCCCCACAAGGCCGGCGAGGTGTACCTGATGGCGTGGGACGACCCCGCGGTCGTCGTCGACATCGCGGAGACGATGGACCTGAAGCTCAAGGCGCTGGCGTGCCACGCGAGCCAGTTCGACGACTTCGGCGCCCTCGAGGAACGCGTGCGCGAGCGCAGCGCCGCCCTCGGCCAGGCGCGCGGCTACGCCTACGCGGAGACCTTCGACCGGATCGTGATGCCGCGGTGAGCCCACGGGCGCTCACTCGGTGATCCACGTCGGCACGTCGGGCTATAACTACCCCGAGTGGAGAGGCACCTTCTATCCGGCGGCGCTCCCGGCGTCCCGGATGCTCCCGTTCTACGCGGAGCGGTTCACGGCGGTCGAGATCAACTACACCTTCTACCGGATGCCGACGGCGAAGGCGCTCGGCGGCTGGGCGGCGGCGACGCCTCCCCGCTTCGTCTTCGTGCTGAAGGCGCCGCGGCGGATCACCCACGACCAGCGCCTCGTGGGCATCGACGAGCCGCTCACCTACTTCCGGGACACCGCCCGCACGCTCGGGGAGAAGCTCGGCCCGCTCTTCTTCCAGCTCCCGCCCACCTTCCGGAAGGACACCACGCGGCTCGGGGACCTGCTCGCGATGCTCCCCCGCGGCGAGCGGCACGCCTTCGAGTTCCGCCACCACTCGTGGTTCGACGACGGTGTCTACGCGCTGCTCCGGGCCTGGAACGCGGCCCTCTGCGTCGCTGACACCGAGCGCGGCACAACCCCGCTCGTGGCCACCGCGGACTTCGGCTACGTCCGCCTCCGGGACGCCCAGTACACCGACGCCGAGCTCGGCGAGTGGGCGGCGCGGGCCCGGGACCCGGGCTGGCGGGACGCCTACGTCTTCTTCAAGCACGAGGAGTCGGGCGCGGGCCCCGCCTTCGCCGAGCGCCTGCTCGGGATCCTCCGGCCTCCGGGGTAAAATACTCGTCGTGCGGGACACGCTCAGGCTGGTCGCCGTGGCCGCGCTCGCCGCGGCGATGGTCTCGGCGGCGCCGACGCCCGTGCCCCCGAGCCGGCTGCTCGACGAGGTGAAGGTCCTGACCGCGTCCGCGATGGACGGGCGCGCGGCGGGGACGCCGGGCAACGAGCGGGCGGCCCGCCACATCGCCACCGTGCTGCGCGAGGCTGGCCTCCGCGCCGTCGACGCCGCTGGCTACGCGCGCCCCTTCGCCATCCCCGCGCGCGTCCGCTTGGGCGAGGGCAACCAGCTCGCCCTGGCCGCGCCCGCGGCGCGCCCGTTCGCCCTCGGAACCGACTGGACCCCCGTCGGCGGCTCCGCCGACGGCGTGGTCGGGGGCGACCTCGTCTTCGTCGGCTACGGGATCTCCGCGCCCGACCTCGGCTGGGACGAGTACGCCGGCGTCGACGTGCGCGGCCGGATCGTGCTCGCGCTCGGCGGCGAGCCGCGCCGGGCCGATCCGTCGAGCCCGTTCGCGACCGCCTACCTCGCCGGCTACGGGCAGCTCCGCGAAAAAATGCGGACGGCGAGGGAGCACGGGGCGCGCGCGCTCCTGGTCGTGCCGCGCCCCGAGGCCGAGGCGGACCGGCTCCCGCCGATCGGTGCCGCCGGCGGCGCCGTCGACCTGGTCGCGGCGGCCGTCACTCGGGCGACGGCCGACGCGCTGCTGGCGGCGGCGGGCGAGCGGCTCGCGCCGCTCCGGAACCGCATCGACGCGACCCTCAGGCCGGCGTCGCGGCCGCTCGCGCGCGCGCGGATGGAGCTCGCCGTCCGGCTCCTCCGCGAGGCGGGGACGACCACCAACATCGTCGCCGAACTGCCGGGGACGGATCCGTCGCTCGCGCGCGAGGTGGTCGTGGTCGGCGCGCACTACGACGCCCTCGGGCGCACCGGCCAGGGCTCCCTCGACCCCGCGCACCCGACCGCGCTGCACCCCGGTGCCGACGACAACGCCTCGGGCACGGCCGCCGTGCTCGAGCTGGCGCGGGCCTTCGCCGCCGCGGGGGGCACGCCGCGCACGCTCGTCTTCGCGCTCTTTTCGGGCGAGGAGATGGGGATGCTCGGCTCCGCCGCCTACGTCCGTCAGCCCCCGGTCCCCCTCGAGCGGACGGTCGCGATGGTGAACTTGGACATGATCGGCCGTCTCCGGGACCGCCGACTCTACGTGAGCGGGCTCGCGAGCGGGCGTGGGCTCGAGCCCGTAGTCGCGGCGGCGGCCGCCGAGCTCGGGCTCCGGGTCGAGCTGGGCCGGAGCCCGTACGCGCCGTCGGACCAGATGTCCTTCTACGAACACGGCGTGCCCGTCCTCTTCTTCCACACGGGCTCGCACGAGGACTACCATCGGCCGACCGATACGTGGGACCGGATCAACGCCGACGGCCTCGCCCAGGTCACGGCGCTCGCCGCGCACGTCGTCGACCGTCTGGCGCGTGGTCCGGCGCCCGTCTACGCCAAGGTCCCGGCCGGCCCGGCGGAGCCGGCCCGTGGCGCCACACACGCTCCGGGGCACCCCGGCTACCTCGGCGTCGCCCCGAGCCTCGGCGACGACGCGCCGGGTGTGCGACTCTCGGCGGTCCAGCCCGGCACCGCCGCTGCCCGCGCGGGCCTGCAGCCGGGCGACGTCGTCGTGCGCTTCGCCGGCATCCGCGTCTACACGCCGGAGGATCTGCGCGACTCGATCACCGCCCGCGCCCCGGGCGACGCCGTCGAGGTCGTCTACCTGCGCCAGGATCGGGTGCGCACGGTGCCGGCCGTCCTTGGCGCCCGGCCCTGAGATGACCCTCACCGAGCTGCTGGGCCGCCGCGCCGCCACGGATCCGGGCGCCCAGTACTTCAACGTGTACGACGAGATGATCTCCTACGGCCGACTCTGGGCGGAGAGCCTTCGGTACGCGACGGGGCTCGCCCGCGCCGGCGTCGGCGCCGGGGACAAGGTGTGCCTGATCTATCCGACGTGCGCCGAGTTCTTCTATACGTTCGTGGGCGCCCTCCGCCTCGGGGCGATCCCCGTGCCCCTCTATCCGACCCTCAGCGCCGAGGCGACGGCCAGCATCTTCAGGGACTCCGAGGCGGTCGCGGTCGCCACGATCGGCTGGTTCCGGCCGGGCGTGAACGCGGCCGCCCACGCCGCCGGCATCACGGCGGTCCTCGAGCCGCCGGACCTCGAGGCCGACGGCCCGTCCGTGGCGCTGCCGCTGACCCGGCCCGAGGCCACCGCGTTTATCCAGTACACGTCCGGCAGCACGGGGCACCCTCGCGGCGTCGTCCTGAGTCACGCCAACGTCGTGGAGACCATCCGCTTCATGGCGGAGGCGGCGGGGCTCACGCGCGAGGACCGCGTCGTCTCGTGGCTCCCCCTCTACCACGACATGGGGTTGATCGGTTGCGCCTTCACGCCCCCGCTCCTGGGGGCGCCCGTCTGGCTGCTGCCGCCGGACCTCCGGAACCCCCGGCACTGGCTCGAGCTGGTGACGCAGATCGGCGCCTCGTTCACCGTGTCGCCCGACTTCGGGTACCGCAACTGCGTGCGCAACATTCACGACCCGACCGGCCTCGATCTCTCGAGCCTCAAAAGCGCCCTCTCGGGCGCCGAGCCCGTGCGCCTGTCGACCATCGAGGCGTTCGAGAAGAAGTTCAACCTGAAGAACATCGTGGCTCCGTGCTACGGGCTCGCCGAGGCGACCCTGGCGGTGGCGATCTGGCCCCGCGCCACGCCGCTCCGGCTCGACGCCTCGAGCAAGGTCCTCTCGGTCGGGCGGCCCTGCCGGGGCGTCTCCGTGCGCATCGTGCCGCCCCCCCCCGACGACGGCGGCGAGCTCCCGCCCAACCGGGAGGGCGAGATCTGGGTGAAGAGCCCCGGCGTCATGCAGGGCTACTACAATAACCCGGCGGCGACGGCGGAGGTCCTGCGGCCGGACGGCTGGCTCCGGACGGGCGACCTCGGCTTCGTCGACGCCGAGGGCTATCTCTTCGTCACCGGACGGCTCAAGGACGTGATCATCGTGGGCGGCGAGAACATCGCGCCGACGGACATCGAGGAGGCCGTGGACCACCTGCCCGGAATCCGCTACTCGGCCGCCGTGGGCGTCGACAGCGAGCGCACGGGCACCCAGCGCCTCTACGTCGTCGCGGAGGTGCGCGAGCCCGGCCAGACACCCGAGGCGCACTCGCACCTGATCAAGGAGATCGTGAGCCGGGTCCTCGCGACCTGCGGCCACCGGCCCGCGCGCGTGCTCCTCGTCCGGCCGGGGACGATCCCGAAGACCTCGAGCGGCAAGATCCAGCGCTCGCGTCTCGGCCACCTCATCGGCGCCGGCGCCCTCCAGGATCAGGTCGTTCACGGCCCGGGCGCCCACGGCGGCGCCTGACGGCCGCGCTCCGATCGGGGATCGATCCGGGTCGGACCCGAGCCCGAGCCCGACGATCTCCTCCAGGACCGCCCTGTGGGCCACGAACGAGGCGACGACCTCCTCGACGGTGAGGCCCCGTAGAAAACGCTCGCTGCTCGGGTCCCCGGCGAACTCGCTCTTTAGCCCGCGCTCCCCTGAGAGGAGCGTCGAGGCCCTTGCCATAACACCCGGGGCCACGCAGGGAGGCGACGGAGGCCGCTCCGTGTCCGCCTGGCACCTTTTGCCAAAATTTGTGAGCCCATATGGCATCGCCTCTTCGTACCACACTCGAAAAATCAGGCTATTAGCTCTGGCACCCCGCTTGCTCCCTCACGTTTGCCCTTGCAGCTAGACGACTCTCACGACGTCCTGATCCAGGCAGGTTGGAATCCTGGAAGCGGCCCAGGCTCACGGGCAGTCACCGGACTGGACGCATTGACCGGCTCGCGACGTAACCGTGATTCGCGAGTGAACGAGGCCAATCGACAATGAAGCGAGTAGGAACTGGGGTGGCTCTGCTCGTGACGGTGCTCCTCTGGAGCGGCGCCGCGTGGGCTCTGACGCCAAACGCGCAGGTGTACGAGTTGACCGAGAACGCTAGCCTGATCGCCCGCGGAGCGGTCGGGAGCGAATCGTCTGTTTCGTCGATGCTCGGCTTCATCCAGTCCGGGAGTGCGCTCTGCCCGGCGCAGTTCGCGGCGCCGGCGCGGCGGGCGCATCGGGGCCGCTACCGCGGTGACATTCGCGACCTTGGCCCGGTGTGCACCGTGACCATCACGGGCTCCAACATCGTGGACCTCGCGACGGGGCTCGGGTCCATTGACGGCACCTTCGCGGTTCTGGGCCCGGACCCGATCAATCCGCTCGCTGTCGATGCGCCGGAGGTGCCACTCATCACCGGCACCTTCTACGGGAACATGGATTTCTCGCCCGCGGTCCTCGCGGGTGCGCCGTACGGCACCGTCACCGGCGTTCTGACGGCCGGAACGGGCGTGAGCGTTCCGTTTAAGGGTGTCTTCATGATGCCGTTCGACGCGGCGTGTAGCTGGTTCGGCTCCGACGATCGCGACGATCGTGGGACAGCTTATGTGACCGATTGCTACCTGACCTACGCGCTGAGCGGCACTCCTTCCGTCGTGACCGTGACCGGCATGGTGCCGGTGACGCCCGCGCAGAAGGCCATCGACTATCCGACGGCCCGGTTCGACATTTATTTCCAGCAATAGGTCCGCCGCGCCCTCGGCGACTCGATCCTGAGCAGTCGCCGGGGCCGCGGAGGGCGAACGGCGGACGCTCTCCGTCGAGCTTCGCCACCTCCACGCTTCGAGCCGGCAGGCGCTCGAAGACACGCCCCCTCGACCGGCCGGCGACCTCGCGGCGTAGACCGCCGCCAGGTCCGACTCGACCGGACCCACGCCGCTCCGGCTCGTCGAGCCCTCCCTGCGCGGTCGGCTCCCCTCGGGTGACGCTCGCACGCGCATCGGCGGGTCAGACCAGGGGTTCCGCATTTGAGGTGAGAGGGCTCGAGTAACCCCGCCTTCGGAAACCGGTTTCGCTCCACCGCAGGGGGCCGAGGACATTCGCATTCCGCGGCCCCCGTTTTTTTCTGGACAGTCTGATACCTTTTATGTATATCAGACTCTCAGGGCTATGATGGAGCCTCAGGAGGAGCCATGCGCCCCCGCACCGCCCTGCCCGCCCGGGACCGGGCCCTGTATTCGCAGCTCCGCCAGCTCCTCGGGGAGCCCGGGCTGCTGCGGGGCAATCTGGTCGAGATGCGGCGGCAGTGCGGCAAGCCGAGCTGCGGCTGCCATCGGCAGCCGGCCCGGCGCCATCGCTCCCTCTATCTCGGGGTGAGCCTCAACGGACGGCGGCGGATGATCTACATCCCGGCTCCCTGGGAGGGGCGGGTGCGGCAGTGGACGCAGCGCTACGCGCGCCTGCGCCAGATCCTGGAGCAGCTGTCGCGGGCGTCCCTGACCCGGCTGGAACGGCGCGAGGAGTAGCGCTGCTCCGACGGTTCGCCGCCTACGTCGAGCGGCACTGGGGCCTGCGCGCCCTGCTCCCGACGCTCCGGGACCGCCGGCGCCGGCCCCAGATCTCGGCGGCGCGGGTGTGGCTGTGCGTGTTTGCGATGTTCGTGGTCCGGTTGCGGAGCTTCCACGCGCTTGAGCAGGCCCTGCGCCAGCTCCCGGGGTGGCGGGCCTGGCTGGGGCCGGGGCGGCTGCCGAGCGCCGACACCCTCGGGCGGGCCCTGGCCGGGACGGCCCTGCCGGCCCTGCGGGCGCTGGTCGCGACGGTGAATCGGCGGGCCTGGCGGGCCAAGATGCTCCACGGCCCGGTCGGCGAGAGCTATCGGGTGGTGGCCATAGACGGGCATGAGCTCTGGGCGAGCCGGGCCCGCTGCTGTGCCGAGTGTCTGACGCGCGAGGTGACGGTCGGTCACCGCGGGCAGGTCGTCCGCGAGTATTACCACCGGGTGGTCGTCGCGCAGTGGGTGGGGGTGACGCCCCCGGCGATCCTGGATGTCGAGCGGATCCGGCCGAGGGAGGGCGAGGTGGTCGCGGCCCGCCGGCTGCTCGCGCGGATCGTGGCGACCTCCGGCCGGCTCATCGACGTCGTCACCGCCGACGCCCTCTACCTCGAAGCCCCGTTCATTCGGCAGGTGCTGGCGGCGGGCGCGCATGTCGTGATCGTGCTCAAGCAGGAGGCGCGCGCGCTCTACGAGGCGGCCGACGAGCTGCGGGCGGTGCTGGCCCCCGGGCTCGTCGCCGAGGGCGCCCGGACGACGCGGCTCTGGGATCTGCCGGCGCTCGACGCCTTTCCGACGCTGGGCCGGCCGGTTCGCGTCGTCTGGGCCGAGGAGGCGACGGTCCGGCGCCGCCGCGTGGGCGGCCAGCTCCAGGAGGGGATCGAGGAGAGCCGGTGGATCTGGGTGACGGATCTCCCGGCGGCGGCGGTGCCGGCCGGGACGATTCAACGCTGGGGGCACGCGCGCTGGGATCTGGAGAATCGCGGCTTCAACGAGCTGGCGAGCCTGTGGCACATGGACCATTGCTTCGTGCATCAGGTCGTCGCCGTGGAAGCGCTCTTGCTGACGCTCGCCTTGGCCTTCGTGCTGACCTATCTCTTTTACGCGCGGAATCTCAAACCCACCGCCCAGCGCCCGCTCACCCGCCTGGCCCTCGCCGACCGGCTGCGGGAAGACTTCGCCCAGCGGGCGGGCGGGAGCGTGTGGCCCGAGGGCGCCGGGCCCGGCTGACCGGTCGCGCCTCCTGACGCTCGCTGAGAGGCGATCGCTCCGCGACGCTGTCGGCGGAGTGTTCGCCGTCGCTCCGTTCCGCCCGACTCCTGGCCCTTCCACCTCTCGGCTCTGCGCTCCCCGAGGGGCCGCTCGAATCTCGGGCACCCGGAAATCGACGATTTTCGGGCCCTCTCGGTGAGGATGCGGAATCCCTGGGGTCAGGCACCGGCGGTTGACGACGATCAGCCCGGATGCTATGGTCGCAAAATTTGGGGCGTGAGATTGGAGCGAACCCTTTCGGGGGCCACGGTGACGGGTCGCGCATTCGTCCTCTTTCTCTCCGCGGTCGCCTTTTTGTCGGCGTCCGGGGTCGCCCGGGCCGAGTCCCCTCGGCCGCTCGAGCCCCTTGGCAGGGTGGCGGCGACGGATCAGCCGGCGAGCCCCAGCCCCGCGGGCCAGACAGGGGAGTCGCCCGCCGGGCTAGACCAGGCGGAGGAGGAGTTCGAGGAATACGATCCGTGGGAGCCCTTCAACGAGAAGGCCTTCAAGTTCAACTACAACCTCGACCGGTACGGGCTCAAACCGGCGGCGAAGGGCTATGACAAGGTCGTCCCGAACTTCGTCGAGCGCGCCATCGCCAACATCTTCGAGAACATCGGCTCCTTCCGCCGCATCATCAACCTGTCGGTCCAGGGCCGATTCAACGACTGCGGACAGGAGCTCGGGCGCTTCGTCATCAACACGATGTTCGGCCTCGGCGGCCTGATCGACGCGGCGCCGAGCTTCGGGGTGGGCAAGGTGGACGCCGACACGGGACAGACCTTCGGCGTCTTTGGCGCGGGCCCCGGCCCCTACCTGATGCTTCCCCTCTTCGAGCCGCTGACGGTGCGCGATGCGGTCGGCCAGGTCTTCGACTCGGTCATGGATCCGACGTCGTGGCTCGTCCCCTTCGAGATCGGCTTTAGCAGCGCGGCCGTGCGGAGGGTGAACGACCGCGCGCTGAGCCTCGAACTCTACGAGAACGTGGAGGAGACGGTCGTCGACCTCTACGGCGCGGTCCGCAACGGCTACCTGCAGCGACGCCGGGCGCTCATCCGCGAGGGGCGGGCCAAGAGCCGGTGGGGGCACCGGAAGTCCACGCAGTCTGGATCGGACGGCGCCGACCCGCCGGACGTCGGCACGCGGCTTCCGGCGCCGGCCGCCCCGCCGGAGCAGGTCACGCCCGGCACCGCCGCCGTGTCCGGAGACGTCGGGCGGCTCGACGCCGATCAGGAGAGCTTCCTCATCGTCGACGTCACGCCGAGCGAAGCCGCGGTGGTCCTCGACGGTCAGGCGCTCGGCTCCGCCGGCGAGCTTTTGGCCCGTGCCGTCGCGGTGGCGCGCGGCCACCACACGGTCGAGATCGCGGCCAAGGGGTTCCGGCCCTCTGTCGCTCGGTTCGTCGCCGACCCGAGCTTCCCCGCCCGCATCCGCGTCGCCCTCGCCCCCGAGTGAGGCGGGATCGGCGACGCCCAGCGCCGTTTGGGATACGGAGCCGCTCCTGCGTCAGCGTCCCTCCGCGGGCCGTGCTTGCGTCGGCAGCCCGTCGCCCCTAGAATCCCGCAAGACCGCGGCCACCGGGCGCCACGGCACCGCCCA
>WNFO01005403.1_pt1 | contig 21105 bp, 26 predicted proteins | sample 5400251 | NCBI WGS metagenome assembly WNFO01 (sample SAMN13153354, study PRJNA577476) | soil metagenome | isolation source: 100 cm saprolite under Madrone tree | place: USA:California | collected 2016-06-14
GTTGTAACAGAAAATCTTTCCGGCGTGTTCCTGGATGATGCCGAAGCAGATGCTGAGACCCAGACCCGTGCCTTTGCCGACGGGCTTCGTCGTATAGAAAGGATCGAAGACACGATGCGGCTCCTTGATGCCGGGGCCGTTGTCGGAAAACAGAACCACGACGTTGGAGCGATCTCGGATGGTTTTGACGGTAAGGACGCCGCCATTGGCCGCTTCCATGGCATCCAGAGCATTACTGATGATGTTGAAAAAAACCTGCATCAATTGATTGCCATCGCCGCGTACGCCGGGGAGAACAGATTCGAGCTGCAATTCTACCCGCGTGGTGGCGGAGCGCAAATCGAGAGCGCGCAGCTGCACGGCATTATTCACAACCGTGTTGATGTCCAGGAGCGTGCGCTCAGGGGGAACTTGCCGCGCGAAGCTCAGGAGATTGCCAACCAGAGTTTTTGTACGGCGTGCCTGGTCACGTATTTTTGCGGCGGTCGCACGGGCCTTTTCCGGAATTGTCGGGTCGTCGGCGAGCAAATCGGAAAACCCAAGAATCGCTGCCAATGGATTGTTGATCTCGTGGGCCGCGCCCGCGGCAAGCTGGCCAAGAGAAACCAGTTTTTCCGATTGCACGAACTGCGCCTGCAGCCGTTTCAGATTCTCGACGGATTGTTGCGATTGAGCAAGAAGCCGCGAGCGGTCGCGGTCGGCCATTCTCGTCCGCAGGAAGACAACTAAAGCGAGGGGAAGGGCGGCAACGAGCGTGGTCATCAGACGGAAATCGCGCACCTCAGGTGTGTCATGGCCATACCGCAAGGTGTAGATCGCAAACAACGGGAGAGAGATGACCGCGGCCATCGCCAGCCACGAAGCCCAGACGCTTCTTTCCTCGCCACTGGAGTCCGATTCGGATTCGTAAAAATCGCCGGTCGGAGTGTCGAGCTTGTCTCGAAGCTGATAGGCGATCACTCCCGCCAGCGCGAACCACAGGAAAGAGGAGATCAAGGGGATATCGTAGAGACTTCCCGTGTAATATTCTTTCACATCCGAGGCAGATTGGCATAGACCGTCCGCCAGGTGCCGCGCGTCTGCAGCGCGAGAATGCCGAATCCCACGACGACGACCATGTTTTGGATATTTGTAACGACGTTGTAATTGTGGTTGTACTGTCCCAGCGACGGCGTCGCATACATCCAGGGCAGCACGCTGAAGATATAGAAAAACGTCCACCACATTAACAGCAGCACAAAATCCAGATACCCAAAGCGGAATCGATTCTCTCCACCCCTGCGATGCGGAAGCAACGCGAGAGATGCCATGAGCGGGATGCCCCGCAGGAAGAACACGACGTCGCCCGGATACAGGTCGGGGAGCGGCCTATGTTGATAGACTTCGTAGTAGGCCCACTGGAACAACCCGAACATCCAGAGTGTGCAGCTCAGGGCAATGAGCATCCAGAAGAGGTTTCTTCGCCAGTGAGGCGTTCCTGCGTTCAGCAGCAAGCCTGCGTTCGCTAGCAGCGGCACGACACACTGCACCAGGTTGCCAAATGTCAAAAGCGTTGCCGCGCCGCGCGGAAGCGACAGTGAGACTGCAGTATAGACGATGAGGATGAGCAACCAAATCCCCAACATCCAGACGATTCTGCGCGAAGAAGACATACGATACGTCTTTCTAGTGTAGGCGTGCAGAGGAGGGCAGGAGCGGACAATCAGACCGGACTTGCCCAATGATAAACGAAGATCAAGTCCGCTATTTCGCGCAACAAAGGCAGCTAGCCTCGAGGTCTGGCGGAGGAGGAGGGATTCGACTTGTCGCAGCATGGAGGGTGAGACTTGTTGGGAAGCGTTGGTTCGCTACACCCGGATTGCTGCAAACAAGGGGTTTACAATCTCCCCGCATAAACAGGGCCTTCCGGTAAACCTCAATTTGCCCTATTTCTGTAGCAAGTGTAGCACGGGCCAACTGGCTTATTCGCAGAAGAACTGAATTGACAATGGGTCTTGACATAACTAGATTTTCATGAGATCATGTTTTCCGAACGGACCTGGCTTTTGCAGGTCCGATTGTTGTTTTGCTTGCAACTGGACGGTGAGCACGCCTGAAATATCCGGTCACCATGTGGCTAGGGTTGAACTTCAGACCCGAAGGGATAGGCGGTGAAGGTAGTCCAGCCGTTGTAGGAGCAGCCTCTACGAGGCAACCGCTGGTAGGTAGGCCGAAAGGCTATCAGTCGCCTAGCAGTGGGGCAATGTGGTAGTGGGAACAGTACGTTGGCGGAACCGCCAGCCGAAAGCCATAAGCCCACGAATAGTCCTCAGATTGCAATCCTGAGACAAGCTGAAAATTCTTAGAGGCGTGGAATCACGTCCAGAATTTGGCTTGTCTATGCGTTTATCTCCTGTAATGCCCCCTCGTGGCATGCGTATTGCGGAAGCTGCCGCATACATGGGCGTATCCCCTTGGTTCGTTGAACTGAAAATTCGCTCAGGCGAACTCCCTGCGCTCAAACTCTGCCGTCACTACACGTTGTTGCGTGAGGATTTGGATGATTACCTAGACGCGCAACGAAGGAATTTGCTCCGTCAGCAGGAGCGTGCGGCGTGATTCTGTTCAACCCTCTCATTCAATCGAAAAACACTCTGAGCGGAGTCCGGAAATATTTGCTTCGCGTCGTTTTGGGTCGGGCTGGCAAGACCGTTTTGCATCGCGGAAGGCTTGTTGAAGTATCCGACACTCACCAAGCGTTGCGCCAACTAGTTCCGCTAATGGAATCCAATTTATCGGAGAGCAATGCCAAGCCTTTTTGGATTCCGAGACGGGAAAGGGACCGCAAGAGGTTCAATCTCGAACGTCGTGACAAGAGCCGTCGCCATCGGACGATTGGTGTTTCTTGGGTAGACTCGCGGCCAACGCACGCACGAAGCCGACCGCTGCGGAGCAGATTTCCGTCCGTTGGTTTTCTGCACCATCTTGTCACCGATTTGGGATACGACAAGGACGCTGCATTTGCAGCCCTAGCACAACCACGCAAGATGCACGGTCGCCCAGACCGACGAAGGAAGAGGGCTGTGGGCGGAGCGGATGAGCAGTTAGAACGGCAGCGCGAGCGGAAGACGATCAGAGATTATCAACGGCTTGACTATGGCTACAACCTGTACGTCCCCGAAGCCCTAAGTCGTCGCACATTCACAGGCGGAGGATTCACCAAGAAACAGGTGAACCAAGGGTTGTTAAAGATGCGGACGGATAGCCTCATGAAGACGGCCCTGAATGAAATCGTCTATCGCCGCCGCTCTACCTTGGAAGTGTCCAACAAGACAGGAATACCCGTAGAAAACCTTTACGTGTATGCCAGCCGCTTGCGGGAGCATATCCGCCGAGAATCTCAAGCGGTAGCAGCATGAAAACCAGGGCGAGATTTGCACGGCGAAATAAATCTCGCCTCATCTTTTCATCAACTTACATGCCCAAGTGTTAAGAACCCGTCCGTAGGGTGGAAGGGGAAACATTCGCATGAAACCGCGTGACAACAAGGCGTCACGGAAACACCATCCGCTGGACTTGACTGCCGCTGTAAAGGCGAGCCGTTAACGAACTTCATGATTTGTTGTCGAAGTAATTGTTGACGGTTATAGGAAAAACTTGTACTACCATCCGAATTATAGGCCCAGGGAAAACGCTCCTGAAGGTTAATCGTCTTGGAGATGAGAGATGGTCATTCGAAGACCGTTGCGGATATGGGATTCGCGTGCTCCCTTTCACAATTTCATCTTTGAGCACAAGCGCATCAATAGGCAATTTGGCAGCATCGTTGTGTCTACCGAAGCGGCTAGCTATTACCTTCGACATCCGATCGGCACTGAGCGGCGCGTCCGTCAGATCTTACACATTGATAAAGGGTCGGGTCGTGCAGGCCGGGCCTGGATGATGTTTAAGCGTGGCAGTACCCATCCAGATGAACACCGCAACGCCAATCAAAGTCCCGAGCTGTTTCTCAATGCAATAGCGGAAGCAGAAGTCTTCATTCAACAGGCTGCCCTTGTTGCGTACGCCGCTATGTTCGAAACATACGTCTTGTGCTGGTCACTTAACTATCTGCTTGCTCATTTGGAGAGCGGCCTTGTTTTGGACCCGAAAGCCACACTGTTAGCCGAAACGTTTGCCGGAAAGCCGAACCATTTGAAGGCACCGGATGCGTTTCGTGCTTTTCCTTCTATCCGGGCTGGTCTCGCTTCTATCCCGCACGTGTTTGTAGACCCCAAAACAGACAAGCCAGCCGAGGAGCCGCTTGACTCTGAACTTAACGCGCTGAGCGTAGTTACATTTTGGCGTGCCTACAGAAATAACGTTGTGCACGGTAACAGCCTTGTTACTGAGTCATTTGCGCAGCGTTACGGAAAACTATGGGAGCGGCTGCGGTCACCATATGGTCGTAGTTTGGTTGCAATGAGGACTGGCGAGAGATTGCAGTTCAACGACAACGTGATTCGTGCAACCTTCACAGTGCACTATCGCGCCGCTTACTGGATGATCGAACAACTCGTAAATCTTTCGAACGGGCGCAGGGGACACGTTCTCGCGCCGAACGCACCGGACGTGAATGCAGTCGTCGGTCCTTTCTTCACGCCAGAGCGACTTCTGTTACCAGGGGACCACCAGCCGTCGGTCATAGCCGCTGCTGCACACGGGGCCTAACTCGTGTCCGTGTTCGCACGCCCGGCCAAGACTTTACCGGGAATTGGATACGGACAGGAAATGCGAGTCACAGTGCGGCGATCACAAGTGCCAATTGCCCCACAGACACAAAAGTAAACACCAGGACTTGGGGACGGATGACAACCCGTGCTCGGTTCGCTGGGCTGACCAAGCTTCAAAGAATTGACGGATGGCTTCCGTCTGTTCTGTCTTATAAGCCTTCGGGCGTCACAGACATCAAGCCAGAGAAAGCAGGTGCACTAGAACTTTATTTCAAAGGAACATTTATGAGAGTTGGAAAAGTTGAGTGGTACTCAGAAAAGCGCGGCTTCGGAATTCTTTCCAGCCCCGCTGCTGACGGAGCACTGGACAAATTTTATTGCCATGTCTCCAAAATCGTTCGTTCTCCCGAGAAAATCGAGCAGGGCCAGCGAGCAACATTTGAAGTCGGAACGGACCCGATTCGACGCCCTGGCGACTTGCGGATGGCATTCAATGTTGTTATCGAACTGCCGCAATCTCAAAAGACCGAGGTGCGCAGTGAATCCTGAAATCCGTCAGAGAATCGAAAAAGACATCGCGACATACCGCCCGATGATTGAAAACGGTTCGTTTTCAGTACAGCAGATCACAGAGATGGTTGCGTTGCGTGTGTTGTCTGACTACAAGCGAGCCGATGGGGTTTTGCAGATTTACAACGAACTTTATCCGATGCGGGTTAAAGTGACGGAGGAGATACCACTATTAGCACCAGCGACGGTGCCACAGGAACAGCCAGCGCAAGTCCAGGCGACGGCAAGCGAGGAGACTCAGCCTGTACCTGAATGGGCGACTCCTGCGCACCGAGAGACCGACCCGTTTGACTCGGAATACGATGCCTTAACTCAAGCAAATGAGCCGGGACTGATTCCATCCGTCAGGGCTGCTATCGACAAGGGCTTTCACGTATTCGCGCTAACTCCGAAGGACAAACACCCATTGCCGGGTTCACAGGGATTCAAGGACTCGCGAAATCCAGACGACCCGAATGTACTCGCGCCGTGGAACGAGGACCCGAACAGAAATATCGGAATTAACTTGGGCACGTCTGATCTATGCGTGCTTGATTTCGATAAACCGGAAAGCATTCCTGCCTGGTTGAACGAAACGAAGACTTACAAAGTTCGCACTGCGAAGGGCGTCCATATTTACTTCCGTGGCGCTCGAAAGACCACCAAGCTATACGTTGACGGCAACGTCGTTGGCGATCTGAAGAGCACGGGCGGATACGTTCTCGCTGAAAATTCGGTTCATCCGAGTGGCGCGATCTACACGGTCATCGATGGTTCGGGAATTGTTGATGCGCCAGATCGTATCTCTGAATTGGTGAAGCATGAGACGGAACGTGTGAACGCATCAGAAGATGGACCGCCGATTCCTTACGGTTCGCACGACAACGAGTTGACCCGCATCGCAGGTGTGCTTCGTAATGCGAGCATGACTCCGGCGGAGATCGTAGAGCATCTTGTCCACGTATGCGAGCGCCGTTGCATTGGATACGGCTCCGATTACAAGGAGATGTGCCACAAGATTGCAAATTCGATTGGGAAGAAACCAGTCGGCCAAGCAAGTCCGATGCTTCAGTTCGACGGAGTTCCTGCCGGACAGAGTCCTGCTTCGGCTCCAGTAGAGTGGCGCTCGCAGTTCCGCAACTTGTCCGAGATGGAGCAGGGCGACATAGTGATGATTATCGACGGCGTGCTTCAAGAAGGAACATGCTTCATCGGTGCGAATCCGGGGAATGGAAAAACTCTCGTTGCCCTGGCGTTTGCGAAAGCGATCTGTGCTGGTGAACCCCTATTCGGGATACCCGAGTACACCGTCAAACAGCCACGGAATGTTGTTTACTTGATTCCAGAATCCGGCGACAAAGCATTCCGTAAACGCGGCGAAGCGTTCAGGCTTCCGCAAGACGATAGATTCATCGCGCGTACAATATCATCGGGTGGACCGTTGGCATTGTCTGACCCTTCGCTTATGGAAGCCGTCCGTCAGAAGAAACCCGTTGTTATCTTGGACACGGCGAGCCGTTTTCTACAGGCGAACGATGAAAACAGCGCGGCGCAAAACCGTTTGCTTGTGAACGACATCATAGCGTTGCGAGCGGCGGGAGCGGTCTCGGTCATCATTTTGCACCACGCAAAGAAGTCACAAAGTGAAAAACGAGAAGCGATGACCCTGGACAACATGCTCCGAGGAACTTCGGACTTCGGTGCTATGTGCGACCAGGCGTATGGAATACGCATGGACGAGCACCTGTACAGCCGTGGAGCGGGTCCGATGGAAATCGAACTGGTTAACTTGAAAGACCGCGAACGATTGGGTGGACTAACTTCCATTCGGCTGGCAGCTTCATACAAGAATGGTGACAGTATCTTTCCGAAGTCATATATCGATGAGACAGCGAACTTCCGTCCGGTCGATTTCAAGGAAACCAGGGTACGCGATGAGGCCACACTGAACAGCCTTGTCGAGACCAGCCCTATGATGTCCGTTCCTGAGTTGCACGAGACGACGGGAATCAAGGTTCACACCATCAAGGAGGCTCTAAGGAAGGCTGGATGGCACATGGCCAGGGGCGGTCCTGACGGGCATTCTCCGTGGCATAAGGACAACGGGCTAACGTGCCCTTACGGGAAGGCTAAGACGGGGTCCCCTGCCGTCAAGCTGGACGCAACGGCGGAACCGTCGAAACTGACAATAAACTGAGCCAAAGGTTGGCTACCGACCGATGAAGATTGTGCCCCTACTAAGAGGGGGCACAATTTCCATCGTCGGTGGGTGTAGCGATGGAGGTTGCGTTTGATGACCGATATCGGTCTGTCATCGGTTTTTCCATCGCTTACTGCTCCTGGCCGACGACCTTGGGCACGATCAGACCCAATGTCACGCTCATTACTCCGTTCTCGCACGGAGATTTGGCCAAGTGCCTCTGTTTTCAACAAATGTTTGCAACAAATCGATTGGGTGCGCCAGGCACTTCGTTATGAAATTATTTTTCAAACGGCGAATTTTGTCGGAAAATGGTAACTTTTTGTATAACATTTAATAAAATCAATGAGTTACGCCCCGGAAACAAGCAATTTGTCTCTGTCTGATCATTTCGGGGGCTTTGTGGGTAGGTTCGAGACCTGATTTATCGGCGTGCAGGACGCATACATGCCCGTACAGCGGACTTCCGGGCGCAGGACCGATACTTGTCCGGGGCCGGACGTTTAGGTGTTATCTTGAGGACCTTTGTAGGGACCTAAATGCGGGGGCTAGGTGTGAACCGTACTTTGTGTGTGGTGCTGTGGGTCTTCGAGCTTCTGGCAATTATCGCATTGGTTTTGGTGATGGTGCTGCCCATTCAGGACTATGCCCTCAGAGAGTTCATCGAGTGGCGGGAACATCCGTCATCGGAGACCTACAAGGCATTCATTGAAAAGCAGAGACAAGAGCGAGCAGTGCGTTTCATGATCGCAGTCCCGCTCGTTGTCACGGCAGTACTGCTAACGGGTCCCTTGAAAAAGTATCGCCAGAAGGTGCGTTGAATCCATGTGCGTCAAAACCGTCCGTTTTTTACGCACTTATTGTCAAACAAAAATCACGCCGAATCCAAAGGACTTAGCGGGGTTTCGGAACAGACGTTTTTTACGCAGCAGCGGAAGTCAGCCGACGCACAGAACCTTCAGAGATGCCGAGTTCGCGTCCAATAGCTCGCAGGGAGAGACCAGAGGACCGCAGGCGGGTGATCTCGGACGAGCGGATGTTAAGCCGTGGCCGTCCGATATGACGCCCTTTGGACCGCGCAATAGCGAGTCCAGCCTTTGTACGCTCTGACAGCCGGACCCGCTCTTGCTTGGCAATGACGGCCAAGATACCGATAACCGCATCCTTGAAGATGCCACACGAGTCCAGGTATTGCTCCGTAAAACTTTTGTACCCGACACCGCAAGCTGTAAGCCGATTGAGATGTTGGAGGGTTTCGAGAACGCCTTCACGCGATAAGCGGTCGAGAGACCAGAACAGAACCAGGTCAAACTTTCGGCGGTTCGCATCCGCAAACATCGCTTGGAATTGGACGCGGTCACTCGTTCCGCCAGTCTCGCGGTCAATGTATTCAAGTGTGATTTGCCAGTTTTGCTTTGCAGCGAATTCGCGAAGCTGGACAAGCTGATTCTCGGTTTCTTGACCTTTGTCTTTGGTGCTAACACGAGCATATAGAGCGATTTTCATTTGTCACCTCGCAGGTCAAGTTTGAGCCGGATGTAGTTGCTGATGGTCAGCTTGGACTTTGCAGCCGCTTGTTCCAATGCCTGGTGTTCGGCAGGAGTTAGCCGCAAAGCGATCAGATGGCTTGAACGTTCTTTGGCTGGTTTCTTCGGCCTGCCCATCTTCGACATTGTTTATGTATAACAAATAGTCGGAAAGCTGTCAAGGGAAGTCTGCAACAAAGCTGCAACAATTTTGAAAGCAATGAAGTCGAGAGTCCGCGAAGCAAACAGAACTTGCCGACTGAAGATCGCAGAGAAAATCCTGGCGATAAATTTCTTGCCGAGTGTGGGTCCTCTATTTGTTCTTGCGATTTTGGAAAGTGAGGCCCCAGGTCTCCACTCTCCCGTGGTCGCCCCATACGGCTAGGCTTGTTGTATAACAGAAATAGATTCAACGAGTTATGGAGAATAGAATGTCAGACCTGAAGGTCTTGGATGAGATACCCTGTCTTCGGGAGGACGCATGGCGCAGTCCGCCCGGTGCCCGTGTTGAAGAAGTTTTAGTTGTGTCTGGTTTACTTCGATGCTGTATTTTGTTCGGCCATAAAACTCTTGATGAAAGCTGCACTGCGAGCAAACGCTAAACCAGATGCTTCATTGAAGCCTCGCTTGAGAATAAGCCCCACCACTTTTCCGTTCGATAGATAAACGGGCGCTCCGCTTGCCCCCGGCCAATTACTATGGTCGATAACCATTTCTCTTGGATTCGATTCTTTCGTTGCACCCCAGTACGCGCCAACCGTCGCGCGAGCGGTTATAGGTTGTGCTGTGTTAAGCGGGAACCCGGTGAAGGCAACTGGCGTTCCTTCCAATTGAGTGGACGTTTCGAAATCAACGACCAGAGGTTTTACTTTTATATCGGACTTAAAAGGATTTTGTACCGTCTTGCATTTCGCCAGGTCTAAATCATCATTGTAAACGCAGTTTTCAATCTTAAACCACTGTAACTGTATTTCGGTTCCTACTTTCCAACCATCGGTCGGAACATAGATGACGGGTATTATGCAGAGCTTCTCTCGCGGCGGTGAGCCTAAATAGAGGCCGTGGGCCACATGCCCTGCCGTTAAGAACGTGCCGTCTTCCGAAACGAAGAATCCGGTTCCTTCCATAGAGACTAAACTCACGCTGCCATCAGATTCTCTTTGGCCACAGGCCACAGCCGTGACACTTCGTTTCACTGTCTGTATCGTTTTCAGGAATTCATCGTCGGCCTTTACGTCTTTGGAAGCCGCAGTGTGATTGAGTTTCTGCTTGGTCTGAGACTCGCCGGGTTTAGCAAGAGCCAGAGAAACGAAGGCCAGGACGAGGAAACACCGAGGTTTCATACGACCCTCCGGTTCTAATGACGGGAGACCGAAGCGAATTATACTCGTTCCGCAGCATGTCAGTTGTATACGTCATCCGTATTCTTGGCCCCGAGGAGCCTATCCGACATGAAATCACGTCGAATACCGGGCATCAAACTCCGCTTTCGTCAGCAGTGTCGCAATTCGAAATGGCAGTCCCGGCGATATTCTACCTACCAACGCCCGGAGCCTCGCGTCGTCTGTCAGGAAGAAATCCACATACGGCAGCGCCATCAGGTGTTGTTGGTCCATGAAGTTATTGCGATTCATCTGGCGGTTTTCACGCCATGAATCGTAGGTCGCCAACGACTCTACTGCGAATGCGGGGAAGTCAGTCAGTTGGGAACCGTCCAGGAATTGCCCTTTACTATCTCCGTCGATAAAGATGCCAGCAGGGGTTTGCGCCGGAAGTAAGCCTCGGATGTAACGCTTCTCCATCCTACGGAGAAAGTCAGGGCTGAGTTTGCCAGCGCGGAATCGTTCGCCGTTCACGCGATTGGAATCAAATGCTTGCTGAATACTCCGTTCAAGTGGGTGGTTCTGGCCGATGGTGCGCAAGTGCGCCACGAAATCCCGGCTGCGTCGTTCTGCCGGAGCACCAGCCAGATCAGCAATGACATCAACGACGCTACCAATCATTTGCGGTGGGTCAGCCTGGACTTTGAGAAAGCGAAAGAACACAGCCGTGGCTTCTTTCCGCTGTATGGCCCTGCGTTCGTAAATCCAGCGAGCCAGCAGAGAATCCATGAAGTCGGCCTTGGCTGCACCGCGTACAGGGTCAGCGTCTTCGGCTGCTTCGGCCCAATGGAAGGGTGACAGCACGAATGTGACGGTTCCGGCTCCAGCGAGTTGCCGTAGATGCTGCTTGTACGCGTCCGGTTCCTGGTGTGCTGTGATAATGAAGTTCAGATCGCAGAAGACGAAAGGCATGAGTCAACTCGGAAACGCGAGCAACTTGAGTTTCTGCACTGTCATATCACGACAGTGCCCATGCAGAATGCGCCCATAGGGCGACGCACAACTGATCTGACGAGCATTCGGCGGCAGGTGATAACCCATAAGCGCCCTGAAGTAGACCCCGCGAGCCAGGAATTCAATCCCAAGACAATTGCAAACTACATCGCCCGATGGACTAGTCCAAAACTCGCGGGAGTGCGCGTCCGAGCACACGATAATCATGATCGATGTATCCGGTGGAAATCCTGTCTCTCCCAACAAGAATTTACGCATGTCCTCCCCGAACGCTCCAAGATTCATGGGCGGGAGTGGCGTCCCGTCGAAGTTTGTCCACTCGTGAATCGACCGTCGCCAGGCGACACTGAGTGTGAAATAGGCAAATTTCTCCGTGTCCAAACCCACATCATCACCCTTGTAAACGGAGTACGGTGGAATCTCGCCGCACGGTAGCGCGACACGCAGTCGGTCATGCAGCGGAAATTGCTTTCTCGCCTTGGGAGCCAGCCATCGAAGAACTTCTGATTCTCCGAGTCGGTTGAATCGCTGTTCACAATCAGAGCAGAGCAGGTGTGCTTTCAGGTGTTTTGGATTCTGGCCGGATTGTGATCGCGTCGCGTATTGGATTCCCTTTTTGCCTGGCGCGTACAATGCGTCCGGCATCAGATGGCTTTCTTGAAGCTGCTTCTGTTGCAGGCACAGCTTGCACTTTCCTATCACGGGTTCAAGGCTTACCTTCATGTATAGCGTCGCTGCGAATCCAGCCACTCGCAGAAAGTCTCGACACGACGAATCGCTTCCTTTAGGCCGTTGTCAGTAACGCTAATCCGTCCGGGCCAACTATCCCCGGCCTGAGCTAATTGTTTGTCGATTTCATCCACGAAGAGGCCCGTGGGGAAACGCACTTGATGCTCGCCACTCTGCCGTCGAGTCATGGCGAACGGGTCGCTACTATGTTCTGCGTCATTCCGCGCCAGATTGACTTCTTCCAGATCATCGAGTGGGACAGGTCCCTTCTCGAAGTCAATGCCGTAAGCATCGCGAAAATGTTTCTTGTAACGTTCAAGCCAGTTTTTCCCTGTCGCTGTGAGTTTGACTCCTCCTAATTTAACGAACCACTCCAGGTAGTCGTGAAATGCACTATGGACCAATTTTAGGGCGGCTTGTCCTTCGATGTTCAGGGATTCGTCGGCCTCCTGCCATTTTTCCAAGAATGGTGGGTCGAAATCGGTAGCAGTGTCAGGGTCGAACGGCGGCGGTTCAAACGGCGCTTCGCCGTCCTCGATTTTTCGCTTTGTTTCACGGAACGGGTCGGACGCCGCTGCATAGTGACGCTCGATGAACCGGAGTTTGTCTTTCAGACCAGCTAGGATGTCCAACGGCGTCTCGATGCTTGATTTCACGTTACGCAGCAAACGTAGCACGGACGCAGCAATTCTGACAAAGAGCACCAAGGTCGGTGCATGAGTAGGCCGGACGGCTCCAAAGTTACTTCAAAACCCGTCGAACACCCTTGACACAGTGAGTCCTCAGCGCGACACTGAATTTTCGATGCTGAATATCTACCAAATCGTGTCCTACGTGAACATCTGGAATGTTCTCAGAACTCCTGTGCTGCACGACGGTTGTGAGGGATTCGCCGCGAGCGACCTGCCTCGGCAATTGCCTGCCCTTGCGGATTTCACCAACAATGGAAATTTGAATCACATTCAATGGGCTTCTACTTTTATGGGATATCTTCCGAACGAGGAGGCCCCGATTCTGGTTCAGTGGTCGCCTACCTTTGCGGAATATTCCATTAATGGGGGACACCTGAATTCCGCGAGCGCAGCAACGGAGCCCAAGCCTTGTTTCGACTTTGGTTGCAACGTACTTGCTAGCGCAGTGGAAGTAATAGCGGATTTTATTTCGGAGTCTCGGAAGGTCCGCGAGTCCTGGAAAAGATTCTATCGAACAAGTATTTTATCGAGCGCCGTGTCTAAGAACGGCCATCTGTCATTTCTTGTACCTAGCTATCGAGAGGTGTGCGTCAAAACTGCCGCTCGGGACCACGTTGTACATCTCGAAGTGATAACTCTCGCTGAAGAGCAGGAGGCCCCAGGTACATCCGCTGTGGGCCAAATGCTGATCTCAGGCGGGAAGTCATGGAAGAGATGGAGAAACAGGCTGTCGAGTTTGTTCTCAAGGTTCTTGCGAAAGATGCTGCCAGGTGGTTTTACGGCTGGTGGTCTGAGTTTCGCGAGCGCCGAACCGCTTACACATTATTAAAAATCCCGCGTTCGATCTCTCCTCTTCCCAAGAAAACAAAGAAACGCCGCAAAAAGAAATCTGCCCCTGTGCCTTCGCCGCCATCGTCGGCTGCTTCGCACGGACGATTTTGCCCTGAATGTGGTCAGGAGAAACGATAGCTATATGAACCAGGTCGATTTAGAAGCTGTAAAACTCTTAGTCCGAAAGTGTCTCGACAATGCGGAAGCTTGCCTGGACTCAGCGAAGGATTGTCGCGCCAAGAATCGAAACCATATTGCCTTCCATTTGGCTGTTCTGGCCCTAGAGGAAGTCGGGAAAGCTTCGATGGTTCTCGCCAAGACTGTGTATCCGCATATTGTTGAAGAGGAAGATTCAGGCGAATCAAAACTCTCAGATGATCTAGCGGATCACAGGAAAAAGTTGTTTTGGGCAATGTTGATTCCGGGCTTCGATGGGGGAATAATTTCGCCAGAAGATTTCACCAGACTAAAAGAGGTTGCAAACGATATCCACCTTCGGCGGATTACGAGTCTGTACACGAACATTGACGCAGTTTCTCAGACCGACATATCGGACGACGAACTCGCGAACATTATGGGGTTAACGGAATCAAGGTTGAATTTAGAAAAGCTAGTAGAGATTCGACAGCTTGATGCTGACGCGCAACAACTCTTGGATTGGTTCATGAAGGCGTTGTCCGACCCGTTGTTGCAACGATTTGTTCTAGGTGAGCAAAGCCGACACAAGCTAGCAGAAATGACCGGAGATTCGCGAAAGTGGATGACGTGGCTGCATGAAGAAGTTAGCACGGCTGAGGCCAAGACAAAAGAAATGATGGAGAAAGAAATCAACCGTCTAGCGCCGACAGGTGTGCTGGCTAACAAACCTAAGTGGCGGCTGAAAATCAAGTTGCACACGCTTTCTCATTCAATAAGACATAAGGAGCTAAATGCGTGGAACGAGCAGGTGTTATGGGTAAAACTCTATCCGACGACAGATAAAACTGAATTGCTTGTGGAATTCCTACTACCTGCCAAAATTCCTGTTAACGAACTTTGGCAAGCAGGCATTCAAATGTGCAGCATGTTTGCGGTGTCTCTTAACATTGCCACAGTCGGATATTTTTGGTGGTATCTGCCGGAGTTTGTTTCAACGTACTACGAAGAAATGGTCGATCTCGAAACCAAAGCGAGACTAGCGGTCGATTACAAGTTACCTGGAATGATGAACTGGAAAAGAACCGCGTTGAAGGCACCTCAGTTGCAAACGGCAGGAATGATTCTGACCCATCTCATGATGTGGGCAACGAAAGAGCAGTCGTTGGCGTATTCACGGTATATGCACGGAATAACGCTGCTCTCGAAGAACGATGTTTTCGGAGATTTTTCCGCCCAGGCATTTGTTGATTTTGCTTACGCGTTCCGCATGGCGCTTGCAAGCTACGGCGATTGGGACGGAGTCCCGGAGAACTTTGAACAGGCGGCAGTTGGTGTGCTGGATAAATTTTGGAAACAGCCCGAAATCTTAACGGAATTCAAGGCATTGATGGATTCTGCCGATGATTTGGAAAAGAAGCGACCGCCTTCAAGACCTATCAACTTAGAGGAAACTATGAAATTGAAAGCATTTTGTGACACCTACCTCGTTAGCCGGGCACAGCGCGAAGTGCAAAAGGCAATACGGGAACGGCAGTCAAAAACAGAGGAATCGCGGACGACCGATATCGAGGAGCGAACGTAATGATTGAAGAAAACTATGCTGTTGTCACCGAAACTCAACCTCTCAGCAAATTGGCTGACGATGAAGGGCTTTCCAAACCGTGATTGAACATGGTCCAGCCAGGGAATGCGACATGGTGATCGCCTTTCTTCAGGCTGAAATCTCATCCTCTCGATATTCCGAATGCATATTGGGAAACCTTCGGTACAACCGATTGTCACGAACCGATTTGATTGACTCCCCTAACCTTGAAGATGAAACTGACAACAGCATCAGGCGAGCGCTCCTGCAAATCTATCGCGGATTTGGAGCGAACACGTATCTGTTTACGGGCTTCCCCGCAGACGTTGTTTGGCGCTTTGTCGAGATCGAGCCAAAAGATCACCACCTGCTTCTCTTTGCAAAGGAGGACAGTTGGATAACGATTTCCGAAGGCACTCGATCAGTTCAACGTGCCGCTGGAAGGATTGATCGATTTGAACAGCCCGGCACAGCCGACCGGGTCCGCGCTATCCAGCGAGACTTGACTGACGGTAAGTCGATGGTTCCACTTATTCTTGTTGAAGGTGAGAACGGAGCGCTGATTCTTGTTGAGGGCCACACCCGCGCCACTGCTTACGTCGGTCTCAACTGGCCTCGCGTCTCAGCCCTGCTTGGATTCTCGTCCACGATGTACAATTGGCGCTACTACTAGGCTGCATGAAGGCTCTTACTCGCCAGTTAGCTTGCAGATATTGACGCCCGACCCGTCTGGATTGCCGTGGGGAAGATACAAAGGCCCTATCCCTCCACTGTAGATAACTTGCCCGCGACGGCCAACAATCGTGACGATTGCTGTTCCAAAAAGCACTTTGTAGTCGGCATCCTTTTCGCTCACGGTCGCTCGCCAGTGTGGACAGACCTTATTCCCACCCCAAGTCTCAGCCAATCTCAGAACATCTGCTTGTTTTTCCGAGTGGTCATCAAAGCCGAAGTAAATCAGCCTGGTGCTTTCTAAATGGTTCTTTGTGTTCACGTCAGAACATCCGAGAAGACATACGGAAAGGAATACAAGGCCCAGGCTGAGGAGTGTTTTCATGCCTACCTCCGAATCCGGCGTCCAAAGCCTATCACGCAAGACTGAGCTTCTTCCGTCTCCTATGCGCAAGAAATCATGATGCCCGGTTGTCCGTGTTAGTCTTTTGAGCATGGGAAGATGTTGGGCAAAATCGATGGGCGATTGTTCTGGCCCCATGTCCGGCGGGCACTATTTCAGCGCCGGATTGCTTAGGGACGACAAGGTCTTTGTTTACGGATTCGATTGGTGTAAGGACAAGCCCAAACAAGTTGGGAAAAACTCTCTAGTTAAGAACGTGCTCTGCAAGGGTCATAACGAAAGGCTGTCCATTCTCGATGACGAGGCAATCAAAGCGTTTGATATCTTCCGCCAGGAACGCGAGTTGGACGTGAGGCGAACGAAAATGAAGCCTCGCTATTGGGGCATCAAAGAGTGGTATCTGAAAGGCCCGTTGTTGGAGCGATGGTTCCTGAAAGCCCTAATCGGATTGGCTTGCGAAGACGACCGAAAGATCGGTCCAGACGCACAGGAACCCGGCCAACCATCTCCTAGCACGGTCAGAATTGCATACGGCCTGGAGAAGTTCCAAGGGATGGCCGGGCTTTATATTTTGGCCGCTGTAGGTACGCAGATCACGATGCAGGATAGGCTTGAGTATATTCCGATGGCCCACCCGGATTGTCTACCTGGAGGATTGTTCTGTTTCGGCGGATATTCTTTCGTCCTTCACCTAGGTGTCGGCGGTCTCGACCCGAACTGTGAAATCATGCTTCCGGGGCCGTTGCCTTATGGCGGAATGTCCGGTGGAGGAATGAATGTGCGGCCTATGTACCATCCGAAGGCTTTCAAATTTGATGTCCATCGGCGCACTTCTCACGTTGTAAGGATTAAATGGCCAGGTGAATTGAACTGAAATGCTGGCCGAGATAGTCAAAAAACCGATTAGGGTTCTGGTCATCGGCACTGACCACGCAATCCAACGACATCAAGATAAGAATGCAGAACGCCAACTCCAGCGAGCCGAGTTCGACAAGCGCCTTCGCCAAGTTATTGAAGGGCGGGACATCGATCTTATTGCGGAGGAAGCAGGCGACGATGCAGAAGTTTGGAAGCGTTTGAAACAAGAAGAAGAGGCGGTCGGTAAGTTCGCAGAAGCATTTGGCGGCGGCAAAACTGTGGATGCTCCTGTACCCACGACTGCAAAGAAGATTGCGGACGAACGGCCCGGCGGATTGAGACACGTTGACATTCGTGCGCCGAACGCGAAAACGTTGTCGATTGAGGAGCGTGACGCAGCGATGACTGCAAAGGTGAAGGAAATCTTGGGAGACGCCGACAGTATTCTTGTGGTTGTCGGAGAAGACCATCGCGCAGGCATGGTTCAACGGCTCAAGGGTGAAGGCATGGATGTGGAGTGCTTGCACTTCCCATGAAGCAACACCGTCCAAAAGTGGAGCCGATTCGCCAGCCGACTCTCTTCCAAATGGAGAAGTTAGAGAAGGCGGCTGAACGCACAAGCCAGCTAAAGATCGAGCGCCCGTATTCTTTGCCGGGAATTCTTCTCGGCACTTCCGCTTTCACCGCAAATGGTTGGGAAGGTTCGTTCTATCCACGGGGCATGCAATCACACGATTATCTTTCTTACTATGCAACTCAATTTGCGACGGTCGAAGTGGACTCCACGTTTTACGGATGTCCTTCTGCTAGCACTGTAAACAATTGGGCCAAGCGAACTCCTGAGGGCTTCGTCTTCTCCGTCAAAATTCCGCAGATCATTACGCATGAAAAAGCACTTGTAGATTGCGGTGCTGAATTCGAAGAGTTCGTGAAAACGATGGATATTCTCGGCCCAAAGCTTGGTCCGATCATGTTTCAGTTTCCGAAATTCGACCGCTGGAAATTCCCAAAGCAAGAAAGCTTTCTGGCAGTGCTGGCACCATTTCTAAAGAGGCTTCCTGCGGACCACAAATTTGTAATCGAGATTCGAAACAAGGAGTGGCTTGATGCCAACTTTGCGGACGCGCTCCGGGAGCACAACGTCGGGTTGGCACTGACTGACACATCGTTTATGCCCCGGCCTTGGGAAATGAAGGAACAGTTTGACCTGATTACAGCCGACTTCGCATACGTGCGTTGGCTTGGTGATAGAAACGCAATCGAAGAGCAGACAACGACGTGGGACAAAATCATCGTTGACCGCGAGGGCGATTTGAAGAATTGGGTTGAGATATTCCGAGAGTTCGTCGCAAAGAAAATGAAAATCTTTGCTTACGCGAACAACCACTACGAAGGTTTCGGCCCGGCCACCGTCAGACGTTTCCAGCAACTGTGGGAGAAGTAGCAGGAGGGTTGCGAGAAACAAGTTCCGCTGCCAATCGCGGTTGTTCTTCCCGAAGTTTATGGTCTCTGATGCGGTCTATCGTTTCTCTGGCCGTCGTTCGCAACTCTCGGATTGAATCGATATCTTTCGTTTGGCGGATTGCTTCAATTAAGGTCTTTATCTGGCCCTCCAGGAAGATGATCTCATTGATTTGGCGCTCTTCGCATTTGACCGAAACATCTAACAAGATATCCGACGAAGCATCAATCCTGTCCGCCCATTCTAGGACCGAAAGAAATGTCTCACGGAGGTTTGTGGGAATTTGGTCTAAGGAATCGTGCAGGATGACCCGGTTGGCTTCGGCAGCTTCGCGGTCTCTTGTAATCCAACTGCCTTGAATCGTTTCAAGTGCCTTGTTCATTTCTACCCTCAGATTTAATTTGGGTAGAAGAAACCGGAAGAGCATCTTACCACGGACAGATTCGACCAATTTCTGCTAGTATGCGGGTGTTGGGTTGCCGTTCCGAATGGGCATTGCAACCGTCGAGTCGAGCAACCAACTCTCACGGCGTATCAGACGATATTTACTTGTCGAAGCCGGGAGTGGTGAGCCGTCTAAACTTTCGCACACCTCCGAAATTGGGTGGGGCTCGGAGCGAAAGAATCGCCAAAGCCGTAAATCGCTGGCTGCATTTAGCGTTGCCCTCACCGTCATCCGGGGACGGACTCTACGAGGGCGGAGTTCGCTAAATGTCGGATGCCGATTTTGTTTCTAAATATGAAGTGGTCGGTGAGCGGCGGGATGACCTTCCTTGCCACGAATGCGGCGAGTACGGGGCCGTCCTAATCGTCAAGGTCGGAGAGTGTACCCACGATATTTGCCTTGACTGTGCACTCAGGCTCGGAATTAAGTGGTGAGGGCTGCGCTAGACCGGCCTCGTGCTCGACCGCCAGTGCGATGATGAAGTCTTGGTGCCGCTGTACAGCGCCCTTGGCAATAGCATCGTCCACGGCATTGATGGCACGTAGCTCCTCCGGCCTGGAGTCGTGCCGTGCCCGGCGTCCGCCCGGCCCTCTCGAAGCAAACGGCACGCTTTCAAACTCTACCTGCGATCTCCATGCCCCGCCGGACTTGGTGCCGCCGGGCTGTTACTTGCCTTCCAGAAGCCTCAGGTGGAATAATCCCGGCATGATAATCGGCGACCGTCTTCGAGCACTCCGCGAAGAAAAGAAACTCTCCCAAGGTGACATCGAAAAGCGTACTGGCCTTGTGCGCCCCTACATCTCCCGAATAGAGAATAATCACACCGTCCCCGCGATTGAAACACTAGAGAAGATGGCTAGGGCTCTGGAAATTCCCATGTACCAACTCTTCTACGATAGTGATGAGCCGCCCAAGCTACCGGACCTTCCCAAGCGCAAGTCGTCTGACGAAGACGCTTGGGGTAGCTCTGGAAAAGATGGTCGGTTTCTGAGTAAGCTTCGCCGTTTGTTGGGCAAGGCAGACGCGAATGACCACAAGCTCGTGATGCACATGGCTCAGAAGATGGCCCGTCGCTAGCCGGACTTAAAGGGTTAGGTAAGCTGCCCGCTCCCCATGATTCACTCCACACTTTGGGCATCCGGATGTATCCGTCAATGGAAGGGTTGAACATCGACGACAGACTGAGCAGAAGGCATACAAAAAGTGTTTCGGAACGATGGTGACCACTAGCCAGGTAGAGCCGAGACGGAACTCAGACAAATGCTCAAGTTCGGCGGCCTGAATTCGTTCCTCGTTTGCATACGTACCGTTTGCGGAGTCCAAGTCGCATAGCCGCACCATGTCATGCGTCACGCCAACGACACAATGCAAGGGTGAAACTTGCTGGTCATCAATTTTGATGTCGGCGCTCCCACCTGTTCTCCCTATACTGGTCCTTGCTTTGGTCAGTTGGTGCGTCAGGCCGTTCGAGGGACCTGCGATGACAGAAATTGTGATTGTCCTATCGTCCGGCAGCGAGAGACCTGATTTTTTGTTCATGACGGAATCGGGCCAGCCATGGCGCATCGGCTCCTGTTTCATGACGGTGCTTCCTGCCCCCAGGCGGTGACTACCTCTTGGGGTCTCGGTCAGAATGTATTGCTCCATAAGGACAGAAGCTATGGAACTAAAGGATGGAAGCGCCAGGACGAAAGTACTTGTTCGGAATACCAGCGAACGCGTCGTGCGAAGGGCTGCGATCAGCAACAGTCCGGGAATCGGATAAGAGCGATTTCGCGGCAGAGTGACTACAGAGTTGTCGGCAAATCGGAAACTGTGCCAACGTCTTGCGGTTCCTCTTCTGAAAGTAGCGCTCACTCGGCTGTGTGGTTGGGGAATTAGACGAACGATGAGCCACTACGCATAGTAGGAGGCCAGCATGGATCTTCCCCTTACCGGGAAGTATTCGGGGCATCTGCAAATCTGCGAGAACTTCCACACCAGCGAGGAAT
>WNFO01002288.1_pt1 | contig 21095 bp, 19 predicted proteins | sample 5400251 | NCBI WGS metagenome assembly WNFO01 (sample SAMN13153354, study PRJNA577476) | soil metagenome | isolation source: 100 cm saprolite under Madrone tree | place: USA:California | collected 2016-06-14
AGGTCAATGACGAATTTTTCCCAGAACTCTTTGACGGCTTCGCGCCAAGGCAGCTTGCCTTCTTCGATTTCGTCGAGTTCCTCTTCGAGCCGCGCGGTAAACGTGACGTCGAAGATGTCTTCGAAACTCTTCACCAGCAGCACGCTGACGCGCTCGCCGAGCATGGTGGGCGAGAAGCGTCCTTGGTTCTTGGTGACGTATTCGCGTTCGACGATGGTTGAAATAATCGAAGCGTAAGTCGAGGGCCGCCCGATGCCGTCTTCTTCGAGCTCCTTGACTAGCGTGGCGTCGTTGAACCGCGGCGGCGGCTCGGTGAAGTGCTGGTCAGGCCGAATCTTGTCCAGGCGGAGAGTCTGCCCTTCCGCAACCTGCGGGAGCGCGCGGCCTTCGCCTTCGTCGTCTTTTTCGTCGTCGTCGCGATCGGCGATCGACGCGGGCATCTGATAGACACGGAGGTAGCCGTCGAATTTCTGGACGGTGCCGGTAGCCCGAAAGGTGTAGTCGCCGGCAGAAATGTCGATGGTGGTCTGATCGAAGATCGCCGGAAGCATCTGTGACGCAACAAAGCGCTGCCAGATGAGTTGGTAAAGCTTGAAAAGGTCTTCGTCGAGATACTTTCGGACGTCTTCCGGAGCGCGCATGGCATCGGTGGGACGCACCGCTTCGTGGGCCTCCTGCGCATCCTTCTTCGATTTGTAATAGTTGGGCTTTTCCGGGAGATAGTTCGAGCCAAAGCGCTCGGGGATTAACTCACGTACCTGGATCAGCGCGTCGTTCGAAACATGCACGGAATCGGTACGCATGTAGGTAATCAGCGCGACCGAGCCTTCGTCACCAAGCTCCACACCCTCATAAAGTTTCTGCGCGAGGGACATCGTGCGCTTGGCGGTGTAGCGCAGCCGGTTGTAGGCGGCCTGCTGCAATTTGGAAGTCGTGAAAGGCGGAGGAGGATTGCGCTTCTTTTCTTTTTGCGTGACGCCGGCCACCTGCCACTTGGCCTTGCTCACCGTAGCGACAATCTTGTCCGCGGTCTCCTGGTTTGAGACCGCGATATCTTCGCCTTTGTGTTTGAAGAGCTTGGCTTCGAAAAGCGGCGGCTGCCCGGCATCCAGCATCGCGTGAATCGTCCAGTATTCCTGTGGAACGAAGGCGCGGATCAGCATTTCGCGCTCGACGATCAGCCGCAGCGCCACGGTCTGGACGCGCCCAGCGGAAAGCCCACGGCGCACTTTGTCCCAGAGAATCGGAGAAACCTTGTAGCCCACAATGCGATCTAGCACTCGGCGTGCCTGCTGGGCATCCACCAGATTGGTATCTACCTGCCGGGGCTTATCGAAGGCCGCGCGAATCGCCTTGGGGGTGATTTCGTTGAAAGTGACGCGAAAAATCTTTTTCGGGTCAATCGCGACGACTTCTTTTTTGGGCTCGTTCTCTTCTTCCTTCTTGACCGGCTCTTCGGGTTTTGCGTCTTTCTTCTTGAATCTCGAAACGCTCGGCTCCTGCTCAATGTACTTGGCAGGCTTGGAGAGAACCATGGCGAGATGCGCCGAAATAGCCTCCCCCTCGCGATCGGGGTCGCCCGCCAGATAGACGGCATCCGCGGTGATCGCCGCCTTGCGAAGATCATTGATGACTTTGCCCTTGCCCGCAATGATTTGCAGGGTGGGCTCAAAAATCTTGTCATCATCAATGCTAATCAGTTTCCCGGCCGCTTTCTCCTGAGCCTTTGTTTTCTTGCTTCCCTTTTTGGCTTTGCTCTTTTTCTTCTTTTTACCGCCCTCTTCTTCGCCGGGCAGACGAATGCCAATCGTTTTCTTGGGCAGGTCCATCACGTGGCCGATGGACGCTTTGACGGTGAAGTTCCGCCCCAGATACTTGTTAATCGTTTTCGCCTTTGCAGGCGATTCGACAATAACCAGCGAACGAGCCATGTTGCCTTTGTAACTCCGTAATGTATTGCAGGAAGGGCGGACCGCGCGGCGTGTGTCCTTCTCGCTACCTTAAGCGCCCAGCCCGGATCCCCACGGGGTCGCCATTTGGATGCGGCGATTGCCCTTGTGGATTCGTTCTGCTATTGGATGCCAGCCCCAGGCCAACGATGCGGACCTCTATCTGCCTCTACAGCAAGACTTTGCTGAACTGCTTTCCCGGCAACTGCCGGATGATGCCTTTCATCTCCAGATCAAAGAGCGTAGCCAGAACTTCGGAAGAATTCAAGCCGGAGCGTTCCACAATATCATCAATGTGCACCGGCTCCTCGGCGCTGAGCAGCTCGTAGAGCTTTTTCTCCGAGCCATTCAGTGCGGCGGAGTGCGGCGGCGGGCCAATAGATTCCGCTGTTCGGCCTCAGGCCGCTCGGCTTGCAGGAGGGCGGCACGGATGGGCGTGGGCAGCTCTTCGATCACGTCGTCGGCGCAGGTGGCGAGCTTCGCGCCCTGCTTGATGAGTTGGTTCGGCGCGAAACTCACGGGCTGCGTCACGTTCCCCCCGCACGTCGAAGACTTCTCTGCCGAACTCCATGGCCAAGCGCGCGGTGATCAGCGACCCGCTGTATTGCGCACCTTCCACTACGACCACTCCTAGCGGCATCCCAGCAACGAAGCAGTTTCGAATGGGGAAATTTTCCGGCGCAGGGTGCGTGCGCAGCGGAAATTCGCTGATGATCGCACCGCGCTCCAACGCGAAGCCAAACCAGGCGTGAGCGCCAGCGCGAGCCAGGAGAGGGAAGCGTCTGACTGCATTGCGGGCCGAGTCTACGCGCAGAGTAACCGACTTGTCAAGTAGTGTGTATAGAAAAAGCAGCCCGCTGTAAGACCGCGGCTATTGAGACTTGGACTGCGATGCTGCCGCGGGATGAGGCTTGCCGAAGCCGATTTCGAGCGGCGTGTCTTTGGGAAGGACCACGTCTTGTCCGCGGGAAATGAAATTCGAGTAGATTGACGCCGAAGCCCCATAGGCGCCAAAGGCCATCGAGACCGGTGCGGACTTCACTGCAAGGCTCAACAGGGCGCCCGTCAAACGAAAGCCAGAGCCGCCGGCGGCCGTGCGCACGCCTGGATCACCGGCAGCGTCCGTCGTGCCACGTTCGCCATCCGGATGCGTTGCGGCCGCGGCCAGCAATACCGCGAGCCCGGTCGACAGATACCGGGTCTTGCTGTCGGTTGTGCGCGCCCCGCCTTCCTCGTCGAGCTTCATATGGGCGCTACGAGCCACCTCAAGACCTTCCAGGTTGCCGGCCATGGCCTGCGAACTTGCTTGAAAGTTCTCCGCTTGCGTTTGCATCTGAGACAACGCCTGAACGGCTTCTTCGGAAGTTTCAATGCGCTCGAAGATCACGCGCAGTTCCCCGTTGTGGTGCAGCTTATGCGCAGGTTTCGCTTGCAGAACTCTGCCGATCAGGCGGCTGTTCACCGGAAGAATCAGCTGGTGCGCCGGCGAATAGAGCGGCTCGGTCAGAATGGCGGTGACCGAAGTGCCGCGCGTAGCAGTCGCTGAGCTGACTTCAGCAACCAACCGCGCTTTGAGGGTGCTGTCGGGCACCGGCGCGCCTCCCACGGCGGCGAGCTGTCCGCCGGTGCGCGTGGTTTCGCCAAAATCCAGCGGCGCGTCGAGATCCGCAACAAATCGCGTGCCCAGCTCCAGGTACTGCCGGCGATATGGTGATTGCGAAAGTAAAAACTGCTTGAGTCGGTGCATGCGCCCCGGCGCTGTCATCTTTTGCCAGGTTTCATTCACCTGATTTCTTGCTTCTTGTATTTTGCCTTTGGTTTCCTGCTTGGCGTTGTCTGCCGCGCGACCGGCCGCACTCTTCTGCTTCGCTTTATCAGGATTGCTCACCAGGTGTACGACTTCAGCGGTTCCCGATGAAACCGTAGTCTTTATCGGGAACTGCCTGCCATCGAGCAAAGTGAGCATCTCAAATGTGACCTCGTATTTGTGGAAGGGAGAAAAATTACCGTTGGCAAAAGCCAGTGTGCGTTTTACCCCGGACACCGGACTAATGCTGATGATTCGGCCACTCACGATACTGCCGGATGGAATTACGGGCCGGTCGAAGGCGTAGACCGTTTCTACGACTTTGCCGTGAACCATCTCGCCGGGATGATCGACGCGCGTGCGCTGGTCGAGTGCGATGCGCAGCGGCGTGCCGTTGGGCAGGTTGAGAGAGATGCTCGCAACGAACTCGCTGGCAGGAGGAGCGGCATCCTCCTCAGAGGAGGAGGGTGGCACGCACAAGGAGACCAGGCCGTCTTCGCACGGGGCTTCATCACAAGTTGCCTGTGTCGCATGAACGGCGGGGCGCTGAGGATTCTGCACGGGATCGGATTGCGCCAATGCTACCGGAATACAGCAGGGGATCAGCAGTATAAAAAGAGAGAGGCGCCTGATGAGAATCATGGTTGTTGTACCTGGGCACAACCTAAGGGCTGGAAGCTTGAGGCCGCACCGAGTATCGGTCTGTCAGTGTGCACGATAGCGCTTTGCCCGCAGCCTGTCTACCGTGCCAGCGCTTGAACCCTACCTGAGACGTTGGGAACAGCAAATTGGATGGCCGGCCAGTATCGCGCATTGCTTGTGACTCCTCTAGGCCGAGGCATAGTTGTTTCTTCGCGAATCCTCAGAAGGCATCTTAGAGTCTCAACGGGCCGAAGAGCGGCAAATTAGCGGCGGGGCTGCGCCGCGTCTTCTTGCAGGACCAGATCCAGCGTCTTCCGGAAGAGCTCCGCGTCCACTTCGGAGAAAACCAGCGGTGGGCGCAGTTTGATGACGTTGTGATGCGGGCCGTCGGTGCCGGCGAGAATGCCGCAATCGCGAAGGCGATTGACCACGTAGGAAACTTGCAACGGAGCAGGCTCGCGCGTTTCACGGTCGAGCACAAAATCGATCCCCAGGAACAACCCCGACCCGCGCACGTCGCCTATCAAAGCGTGGCGCGTCTGCAAAATCTTCAGGCCTTCGATAAGATGCGCGCCGACGCGCAAGGCGTGTTGCTGCAAATGCCCTTCTTGCAGGACATCCAGAACGGCCAGACCCGCGGCGCAAGCAACGGGATTGCCCCCAAACGTGCTGAAAAATTCCATCCCGTTGTTAAATGAATTGGCAATCTCCGCCGTCGTGCTAACCGCCGCCAGCGGAAAACCATTGCCGATCGGTTTGCCAAGCACGACGATGTCGGGAACCACGCCTTGCGTTTCGAATCCCCAAAAATGCGTTCCAAGACGCCCGAATCCGACCTGCACTTCGTCGGCGATACAAACCGCGCCTGCTCCGCGCACGTGACGGTAAACCTCCGCCAGATAATCCGGCGGAAAAACGATCTGGCCGCCGACGCTCGGCAGCGTTTCTGCGATAAATGCTGCGACGCCGCGTCCGTCAGCACGCGGGCGGTCGAGAATCTCCGCAACGTGACGCGCATATTTTGCGCCGGCTTGCTTGTCGTCGCGGCGATACGCGCCGCGGTAATCATCTGCAAGCGGAGCAACGTGCACCCAAGGTTTTTTTCCACGGCCTCCGGGACCGTCAAATTTGTAGGGGCTGATGTCGATGAGTGTGTTGGTATGCCCATGGTAGGCGTGTTCCAGAACGACGACGTCTTCCCGGCCGGTATGCGCGCGCGCCAGCCGCAAAGCCAGCTCATTGGCTTCGCTGCCGGAGTTCACAAAAAAACACACTCGGAGCGGTTCGGGAAGCAGCCGCGTCAGCCGCTCGGCATAACGGTTGACGTTGTCGTGAAGATAGCGCGTATTGGTGTTGAGCAGCGCGAGCTGCGCCTGCGCCGCCTGGACCACACGAGGGTGGCTGTGCCCCACGAGCGGCACGTTGTTGTAAACGTCGAGATACGCTCGCCCCGTGTCGTCATACAAATACTGCATCCACCCGCGCACGATCTTCAGCGGATGCTGGTAAGAGATACTCAGATTTTTTCCCATCAGGGCTTGCCGCGCGGCAAGTGTCTCCGGGAACTCCGGCTCTTTTGCTGGAAAGCGCTCAGCTGGAATTCCGAGCAGCAGATTTGGATCAGGCGAGAGACTCGTCCATACGTAACGCTGCGAAGCAGAAGCAACACCCGGAAAATCGGCCCCCAGCTCGAGCAGATCGAGAATGATCTGAAAATGAACGTGTGGCGTCCAGCCCCCATTCTCTTGTGTTGATCCGACGTGTGCGAATGGTTGACCTCGAGCAACGCGCTGGCCCACCTCCAGGCGAGCGAGCGAATCTTTGGAGAGATGACCGTATAGTGTGAAAAATTCCTCGCCGGCGTTGGTTTCATGCCGCAGGATGACCAGCGGTCCGTAGTCCAGTGGAGCGGAATTATTCGCGACGATGTGGACCACGCCATCCAGCGGCGCGCTGAGCGGAGCGCCCGGCCCAACAAAAAGATCCATGCCGAGGTGAATTGTGCGCCGTTCGTCCGTGGGATTGCTGCCTGCGCCAAACAATGGAGAGGTGTAAACCAGTCGCGGTTCATCGTAACGGCCCACACCAACGGACGCGCCGGCGCACTTCATTGCGTGAAATATGTTTTCGGTGAGTGCGGGAGTTTCCGCAGCGCTGGGATCAGCGCCAAGAAACGTGCTGCCAGCGCTCAAATCAAAAACGAGGCTCCTGGCCGTTCGCAAATCAACATCCAAAATCGAAGCCGCGCAGCCCGCGCTCGCTTCCAGCCAGCGCTTGATCTTTTCGCCTTGCGGAACGGGTGAGAGCCCGCAAGCCGCGCGAAAAGTGTCGTGCGCGAAACGCGGGTGGATTTTTGCGAGCCGCTCCAAAGCTTCCCATGCAGGCGCTTCGCTGACCGTGACGTACGGATCGTCCGGCTTTAGCGTTTTGCAGTGTGCGGAATTGGTAACGCTTACGGCCAGCCGCGCGCCGATCAAGGCATAAAGAACGGACAACTCCGGCTCATCGAGTGGAAACGCGCCATGATATCCCGCGACGATGGCAGCCGCTGCCTGCAGGGGGTCTTCTTTCCCAAGAATAGCGTAAGCGGCGGCAATCGCCGGCTCAGACGCAGTGAGCCCGTGGTGTATGTCACCAAAATCAATCACCCCTACGACCTTGCGCGGCTGCGGCCACGGATCGCTGACCAGCACGTTGTAGTCGTTCGCATCGCCGTAAATCACGCTGCGGCGCAGCCGCGGCAACACCGGAACGACTTCCACTTCGTACAACGCGAGAAATTTCTCGAGCAGCGCGCGCCGCTTCGAATCCGCAATATGCTTGACGTAGTCCTTGATCCAGCCGGCCCGGGAAGAATCCCATTTCAGCTCGCGATGCGCGGCGGCGTGCGTAAACGATTGCAGCGCCGCGTCCATCTCGCCCAAGAACCGGCCGAGATCGCCAAGAAGTTCCGGTGTGTGCGGGCGGACTTCTGCCAGAACTGTCCCATTCACAAGGGTAAGCAGCCAGACGAGCCGCGTCGAGCCGTCGGCGGCGGCAATCGAAGTAAACTGTTCACCGCTGCGATTCAGTGTGACGCGAGGCAAAGGCAATTGAGGCGCGCGTTGCGCCAGGTGGGTCAGGGCCCGGCATTGCAGATCGATGAAAGACCGCTCTCGGGCCGGATGCATTACTTTGAGCACGAACGCATGCCCGTCCGCGCTCGTCAGGTGGAAGTTGTCGTCGTATTCGCCCGGCAGCGCCCGGGCGCTTGCTTCAAGCCCGTAAAGATCGCGCGCCAAGCGAAGAGCTTCCGCTTCGGTCACAGGTTGCGCTACGCGGGCCTCCAGCAGCATGCACCAAATCTTATCTGCAAGAGCCGGAGTGCGTCCATCCCGGAGCGCTTAAGACTCCCAGCGCACCGTCCTGCAGCGCGGAATCCCAGATGCTTAGAGCTTCTCTCTCGACTCTCGGACGGAAACCGGTCCGTTCACAGTGGAGAGCCGGATCATCGCCGGTGCGTTGCCATATTCGATGCGGCGGTGATTGTCGTCCCAGGTCTTGCGAGCATTGTCGCAAATGCTCGCCTTGCAACTTACCGGCGCGTAGTTTGTTGATTCGACCACGAAGCTGGACTGATAGTCGCTCGGGACCATCAGTGTCAAAGGGCCGTTCTTTGCATCGGCGGAGAGGCCCGTGCCGCTCCACGTCTTTCCTTCCAGTGCTACGGAGATCGGCCCATTCTCTGTATGAATGCGCACGCTTCCGCTGCTGCCCTCCAGACTGATCGGGCCATTCACCGCCGTGATCTCCGCGTCGCCGGAAAAGTTCTTCAGGCTGATCGGACCGTTGTGCGCGCGCGCCGTGAGTTTGCCGTCCACGTCATACAGGGAAATGGGACCGTTCATCGTTTCCATGTCGATGGACGCGGACTTTGGCGTGCGAATGAGCAAATAAACTGTCCAACCTTCCTCATCCCCAGGACCGCTCGTCGATATCCTGCCATTTTCGATGGACATGGTGATCTGGGACAGAATTTTCTCCGCCGCATCACCCGAGCCCGCCGCGGCTTTGCACGCCGTCACGGAATAGGTCTCTTTCTCCCAGCCCACGACCTGAACGCCGCCGTTGCTGTGCGGGTGAATCTGCAGCACCGCGGCTTCGGACTTGCTCAAAGTGCGCTCCTCGGAACGCCCCATGGCATCCCGGTCGTCAAACCGGATGCGAAGGTCGGAACAATCGGTTGCTGGGTGCTTGCGCCCGTCGGAAATGTTTACGGAGTGGCGATGCCGGTTCGCTCGTGCGCTCGTAAAGCCGAGGGCGAGCAGAGCAGACAACGAAATCAGAAAAAAGAAGTTGCGTCGAGGCATGGGGTCCTCCCTGCCTCTATAGACGACACAGGACGTGATTGGTCACGTGCTATCCAGCCGAAAAATCAGTCCCAGCCATCCCAATCGTCGACCGTTCCAATGGGTGGCCCGTCCGGAGGCTCAGCCGGGGGCGTCAGGCTTACTTGCTTCGGATCTTTCTGAAACTGCTCGATTTGTTTTGCCGCGTAGAAAATATGAGCTTGATCAGAGATGACCTGCATTCCTCCCGCCGGTGAGTCGAGCCACTCCTTCAGGTCGCGGAGCTTTAAGGAGGCTGTGGCGCGGACTCCCTCGGTAGCATGCTCGTTCGCGGAAATGGCCATGAGGTCATAAAGGACAACGTTGTCCACTGATTGAGCGATTTCTCCGTTGTAGCCTTTGGGGTGCTGGGCCTTCCAGGTGGCCTTGAGTACGGCGTCGAGAACTTCGTCCAGGTCTGGGTTTTCCGCGTTGCGAGCATGGAATTCAACGAGCCGCGCCGCCCGTTCCGGATTGAAAAGAAATTGCAGCGTGTGCTGTGCCGCGGCCTCCGCGGGAGCCAGCGCATCGAACGCCGGGCTGGTATGAATCTTAAAGTGCTCGCGCCCGCGCTCGTAATCGGGAGGACGCGGCGGGATTATTTTCAGCAGCGGCTCAGGCAGCGCCAAAACGTCGGGCTTCAGCGTTGCCAGCACGGCCGCAAGAGCGCGCCGCTGTTCCGCGGGCGCGACAATCTGCGTGGGCGTTTGTCCGTCGCCGCGCAGCGCAAATGTATAGTCCATGCCGCCGACGAGTTTGCTCGCCGCCTCCACCTGATAGCGATGAAGCATATATAGCGGCACAAGCACATCTTCCAGTGTCGCCAGCGGCGCACCTTCCCGGATGTTGTTTTCGCCGAAGCGCTTCAGCGCCGCCCCGCGAACCTGCATGAGGCGATTCAGTTCGTCGATGGCATTTGCTCCCGAATCCCACAGATGCGCCAAGCTGCTCGAAGATCCAGCGGGACGCGCGTCCTGGTCGGTCAGATATCGCAGCCCTCGGCCGTACGCATCCAGGAGGATTTTATTCCGCGCTGCTTCTTCGTTCGTCCCCGGCGCAAAATCCTGATAGCCAAACGCGATGGATACCTTGTCCCACTCCCCGATTCCCGTCGCGTAAGCCGCGGAAACGTCCGGCATGCCGTCCGCCGCGAGCTTCAAGTACGGCGGCGGATAGTCCATCACGGAAGAACGGTTGACCGTGCTCGCGGAATAATTGTGCATCAGTCCCAGCGTGTGCCCCACCTCGTGCGCCGCCAGCTGCCGCAGCCGCGCCAGCGCCATCTCCTGCATCTTCGGCGAGGCTGGTTTGCCTTTTTCGTAGGGCGCCAGGAGACTTTCCGCAATCAAAAAATCCTGCCGCACCCGCAACGACCCGAGCGTCACGTGGCCCTTGATGATTTCGCCCGTGCGCGGATCAATCACCCCCGCGCCATATGACCAGCCCCGCGTCGCGCGATGCACCCACTGAATCACGTTGTAGCGCAGGTCCATCGAATCCGCGCCTTCGGGCATGAGCTCCACTCGAAAAGCGTTCTTGTAGCCGGCTGCTTCAAATGCCTGATTCCACCAGCGCGCGCCTTCGAGCAGCGCGGAGCGAATCGGTTCGGGCGCCCCGCGGTCGAGGTAATACACGATGGGCTGGACGGGCTCGCTGACCGCCGCCTTCGGATCTTTTTTCTCCAGGCGATGCCGTGCGATGAAGCGCTTCACGAGCGGTTCGCTGATGGGCGTTGCGTAATCCATGTAGCTGATGCCGTAGAAGCTCGCGCGCGGATCGTACCCGCGCGGCTTGTAACCCGGCGGCGGAAGCTGCACGAACGAATGATGTTCGCGCACAGTGATTGATTCGGGAGAAGGCGTCACGTCGCGAACCCACCGGCCCGGTTCCTCTCCCGCAAATGTAAGCGTGGCCTCCACTTCCGTATTCAGCGGAAAATTCTTCGTTTGCGGAAGGTAGATGGCGCAGCGCGTCGCATCCAGATGATAAGCGCCCTGCTTCGTCCGGTGGAGCGCTGCGGGAATGCCGTGAGCATCGCGCAGGAAAAAATCCGTGGCGTCCACCAGTGCATGGTCCTTGTCCTCCGCAGCCACCGTGAATCCCCACAACGCCGATTCCGCGAATGAATCGTGGACCGCACGCCGTTCGTCGGGGTCCTTGCTCACCGCGCGATAATCGAGGTTTTCCTGGATAAGCAGCACCTTCGGACCGCTGCGCTCAAAGCGCACGATGCGCGTCGCGCCAAGTTGCCCGCGGTCCAGCCCAATGTCGTTCGAACCGATCCCCGCCGGAAGCCCGCTCTGGTAAAGAAATTCGCTACTCCACTTATCGATCTCCAGCCACAGCTTGCCCTGCTTGGCATCCCAGTAAAGGTTGAAATAACCAGGAAGTTTCTGCGCTCCCGCGGTTTTCTCAGCGATCGTGGACGTTTGCGGCGTTTCGGGCCGAGCAGCCGCTACACCGGACGCCGCAGAAACCATGAGAATGAGGAAAAACCAGCGCGAAAGCTTCAACATATTCAAACCCTCCAAAGGCGATGAAACGTTTTATAACAGATGATGTCTACCGTGCAGGAAATTCGCGTCTGCTATACTAAGCGTCTAAGCGAGCCCAACCGTGAACAAACTTCGCATCTCCATCGTTCAATACCTGAACACCGCGCCGCTCGTCTGGGGCTTCACCAACGGCCCGCTGCACGGCAAATATGATTTGTCCTTCACCGTGCCATCGCAGTGCGCCGAACAGTTGCGCACCGGCCAGGCGGATGTCGCGATTATCCCGGCCATCGAATACCAGCGCATCGATGATTTGGTGATCCTGCCGGACATGGCCATTGCCTCGAAGAAGCAGGTGCGCAGCCTGCTGATCATTGCCAAGAAACCCATCCAACAGGTGAAGAGCTTTGCGCTGGATGGCAGTTCGCGCAGCACCCAGACGCTTACGCGCATCCTGTGCGCCGAAAAATGGAAGATCGCACCGAAATTCTTTGAAGCCCCGCCGGACTTGGGCGCCATGTTGCAGCAAGCGGACGCGGCGTTGCTGATCGGTGATCCGGCTTTGCGAATTGCCGTAGGAATAGAAAAGGATAGTTGGCCCGGCGCGCAAGGCCAAACGGTATGCCCGGCGGCCACGCTCGGGATTAGTAGCTCGGAATTACTCTACGTCCATGACGTAGTGGGCGAATGGCGGAGTTTGACCGGATTGCCAGCGGTCCTGGCGGTCTGGGCGGCCAGGCGAGACATCACCACTGCTGAAGTGGCTGCGGATTTCTTCATCTCCCGGGATTTCGGTTTGTCGCGCCTCCCGGAAATCAGCTTCGACGCGGCGCGCGACCTGGAATTGCCGCAGCCCACGCTCGAATCGTACCTGCGCCATAACATTGATTTCTCTCTCGACGCGGAAAATCGACGCGGCCTGGAGTCGTACTTCGATCATGCCGAAAAGCTAGGCCTGATCCCGCAAGCGAAACCGCTCGAATGGGCCACCGCGAAAGCAGAGGCCGTGAAGTTGTAGGGCCCGCCTTCTGAGGCGGGCCGCGGGGCTACATCGTAAATTCGAGTTTGCGCGATGCCTTGGTTACAATCGAACCGAGCAAGCGATAAGGAAACGTCTTGGCACTGACAAAACAACAAGCTCTCGAAATGCTCGAATCCGATGACCTCGTGGGCCTCGGCATGGCCGCGCACCAAATGCGCCTGAAGAAAAATGACCCCCGCGTCGTGACCTACCAGATCGACCGCAACATTAATTACACGAATTTCTGCACCGAGTATTGTTCCTTCTGCGCGTTCTACCGGCCGCTCGGCGCCAAGGACGGCTACATCTTGTCGTTCGAGGAAATCTACAAGAAAATCGACGAAATGCTGGAACTCGGCGGCACCGGCATTTTGCTCCAGGGCGGGCTGCACCCGGATTTGCAGATCGGCTATTACGAAAATCTACTGCGCTCTCTGAAGGCGCGCTATCCGCAAGTGCATCTGCATTGCTTTTCGGCGCCCGAAATTCTGTGCATCGCGGAAGTTTCTGAAATCAGCATCCGCGAAACCATCCAGCGGCTGATGGACGCAGGTCTGCAATCCATTCCCGGCGGCGGCGCGGAAATTCTCGACGATGAAGTCCGCGCGAAAATTGCGCGGCTGAAGTGCACCAGCGACGACTGGGAAGAAATGCACCGCGTGGCCCATTCGCTGGGACTGCGCACCACCGCCACCATGATGTTCGGCTGCGGCGAAGAGTTGCGCCACCGCATCAACCATCTCGAAAGGCTGCGGCGAATTCAGGAAGACACCGGCGGGTTCACTGCCTTCATTCCGTGGATGTTTGCCGCCGAAAATACCGCGCTTGGAAAAAAAGTGCAGGAAGCCACCGCGGTCGATTATCTGAAAACGCTTGCCGTCAGCCGCCTGTACCTCGACAATATCGACCATATCCAGTCGAGCTGGCTCACGCCGGGAATCAAAGTCTGCCAGGTCGGTTTGCAATTCGGCGCCGACGACGTCGGCAGCATCCTCATTGAAGAAAACGTCGTCTTTGCCGCCGGCGTGAAAAACCGCACCAACGAAGGCGAACTCCGCCGCATCATCTCCGACGCCGGCTTCATCCCCGCCCAGCGCGACACGCTATATCGCAGTTATGTGCTGAAATAATTTCAGCGGCTGCAGAGCTATCCACTACAGCCAGGCTAACCTAAAGGTTTTGGGCGCACGTGGATCGAAACATCGACGACCATGCCGTCGGGCAACTCGACATCTTCAAGGAGATAAAGAACACCTCCACGGAAACGCGCCTGGATTTTCCGAGGTTCGGGTTTGGAGCTGGATTCGGATTTAACGCCAGATTCGGATTTGGCGCTAGTTTCGGATTTAGTGCTTGATGCGGATTTTGGTGCTGCGGGCAATTTGGGCTTTCCTCCCTCGGTTTCATCGAGCGCTTCGTTGGCGAGGGCGTCGGCCTCGCGATTCTGCTCGCGATACACGTGCTCGATGCGGAAGGAATCGAAGGCCTTCGACATTTTTTGGGCGCGCTCGAAAAGCGGGCGCAGATCCTCACTCTTCACTTTGTACTGCCCGCGCATTTGCTTGACCAGCAGCTCGGAATCGCTCTCGACGCGAATCGCGCGAACGCCGTGCGATTCCGCATAGTCCAGCGCGGCGATCAGCCCGTAATATTCGGCGACGTTGTTGGTCATGCGGCCGATGTATTTCTTCAGTTTGGCGGCGATCTCGCCGCGTCCATCGTGGATGAGCACGCCGTAAGCAGCGGGCCCGGGATTGCCTCGAGAGGCGCCGTCAATGTTGGCGCGATACGCCGCCGCAGCCGGCTTGGGCTCCGAAGGAGCCTCGCCGAAGAGGCCTTTTCCACGGGGAGTTGGCGGGCGGCGCGGCATCAGGAATTTGTCGAAGCCGTGGAGGATGTGCCGGTGGAACCAACTGCAGGACTCGCGATAGGAATTGGTTCCAGGGTGTAGAGGATGAGGCCGCAGCTTTCGCAGCGATAAACCTCCTCGTTGTTTTCCGTGCGCAGTTCCTGAAGGATATGCGGCAGGACGCGCATGCCGCAGCCGCGGCATTGCCCGTCGCGGGCTTCGGCCATGGCGGTGCCGTTGTGCCGCTTGGCGATGCGCGCGTAGAGCTCGCGCAAATCTTCCGGCACCGGAGCAATGATTTTTTCACGTTCGGCGGTGGCGGCTTCAAGTTGTCTTTTCTTCTCCGCACCTTGCAGCTGAATTTCTTTTCGTTCCGCTGCGACGGCCTGTTCGGCCTCTTTCAGTCGGGACTCCGCGATTTTTACCCGGCGTTCGACTTCTTCCGCGCCCATCATCACTTCGAGCTGGCGGTCATCGGCCTTGGCCACTTCGGCTTCGGCATTGGCGATTTCGTGCTGCAATGCTTTGTAAGCTTCGTTGGTTTTCACGGCCCCGCTCTGATCGCGGTATTTGCGCGCACGGTCTTTCCATTGCTGCCCGTCGAACTCGAACTTCTTACGTTCCGCCACGGCTTGGGCGTGGGCCTCTTTCGCGGCGGCGACCTCGGCGCGCGCGCTGCCGAGTTTGGCTTCCGCTTCGCGCATACGTTTCGGAAATCCATCCAGTTCCGCGCGCAAAACCGCGATCTGGTGGTCAACGCGTTGCAGCTCAATAAGGTGAGGAATCGCCGGATGCATGGGTAGGTAATTCTAACACAGGGACGCCGCAGGCTTTGCGGGAACTGCGGCGGTGGATAGAATGCCTGCGTTTGCATGCAAGTTATATCGGGAGTCGCTCGTTCTAAGGAGGAGTGAACATGCCGCACGTGCAAATTACCTGGGTGGAAGGTCGGTCGCCGGAGCAAAAACGGAAAATCGCAGAACGCGTCACGGCCGTTCTGGTCGAAGATGGCAAGGCCAAACGCGAGAATACTCACGTGTCGTTTCACGATGTTCCATCGACGAATTACGCCGAAGCCGGCGTGCTGGTGGTGGACCAGAAGCGCACGCCATGAGCAATTGCGATGCGAGACAATTCAAGGCGGGCCACCTTTCTCACGAGCTCCGGCAAGCCCGCCCCATGGCGTGCTAAACCGTTTAGCTCGATGCGTGCGAGTCGCGCCGAATCATGGACCAGTCGACGAAGTAACCGACACCGACCGCGAGAGGAATGATGCCTAGCGCGGCAGCCGTCCAGATGTCACGATCCGCTTGGATGCTCGCAATCAATCCAAAAGTAGCGATGTAGCCGAGGGCGCCGCTGACCAGCAGGATGCCCGCACGGCGGGAGCGCGCCGCCTGGTTCAATTCGGGCTCCATCGGAATGTCGACTCCGCGGGCAATCGCCGCGAGCCGCTCTTCGCTGCGCAGCTTGCGGACCCGGTAATAGGTATACAGTGCGCCGAGGGGAACTCCCATCCCCAGAATCACGGCCACCAATCCAATCAATTCTCCACCCATGGTGTGCTCCTTCTCAGGCAGAGAAAGTTCCCGGAATTTATAGGTGAAACGGTAGCTGGTCAATTCCCGACAAGCGCCGTGCGTCTACTCTGCTTTGTCATTTGCCGTGTAGTCCTGAGCGATTCCGCTGCGGACAAGGCTCAGGTTCGTTTCGTTAGCTAAGAGAACGGGGCAAGCGTAGCCGGGATCGATTCGCATTTCGCTTATGCTTAGCGGACCCCAACCGCCAAAATAGATTAATTGCGTTCCCGGCGGAAGCCTTGTGCTGTCACCGCCGATCCCCGAAAGATCGGAAACTTCACGAGTTTCACCAACCTTCCAATCGGCAGCACCTTTGAGCTGCTCCAGCACGCGTATTCTGGTACCAACATGTTGGGAACCCCGTTCATCCATGCTTTCGTGATACCCAAGGATCTGGGCCGTCGCCATGTTGGCACTGTCTCGGCCGAGCATTTCGATGATTGACGGCGAACACGCAAGCTGGTCCCGTAGCTCATCCACGCGAGGACTTTCCGCCAGATACTGTGTCCATGCGGCAGGCATAGGCTCGAAGCAAGACCAACTCGAGACGCGCAAATGGCCCGATGTCATAGGACAACTTCAATCGCCAACGAAAATAATCGTCCAAGCGAACGAAAACGTTTCTCTTGAAAAGATAGCCGAGCACACGTTCATCTAGCGTTATTTTCAGAGAGCACTTGTGTTCATTGCACTGATCGTCCAATTTGCTATCGCGGCCCCACCGCCGGAATTGAGACTGCGCTTCATGCCATGGTGTCTTGCGCAATTCGAGTGATTGAATTTCAGCTAACAGGAGTTCGGCACGGCGGCGAAAGAGATGCTGTTCAACCTGGCTAACAATCAACGCCAAAGAGAGAAGCACACAAAGACCCAGTAGTAGGGCGAGGAAGGCCCGTCGCAATGAGCGAACTCGACCCACGATACTTTAGACACCGGAGCGTGAAGTCATGTGCCCTGCCGAAGTGTCACTCGATTTCGTGGACATTCATGGTGGCGTCGATGGCGAGATTGGGATAGCGAATGGGGGAGCCGGTCGGCGCAGGCAGATGCCGCGCCGCGGCGGTGAATTCACCGCCGGAACATTCGAGCGTGTAGGAATAACCGTCGCGCTCGGTGCGCGCCATGGAAAGAGAATTGGAGGAGATGAGTTCGTCGAGCGAAGCGCAATGGCCGTTGGTGGCGATGTAGCCGCGTTCCGCCTGCGCGATCTGGAGGAGGTCGCTTCGAACGCCCGTCAGGCTGATGGCCTGCGTCGGAGCCGTACCTTCATCCGCGACCGGCATTCTCTTCAAATAGAAGTGATATACGACAAAGAGAAGGGCGGCACCGACCAAAACGCCGACAAGAGAGCGCATGAAAGAATTGTGGGCCTGCCCGCCGTGGGCGGCAAGCGGAACGCACGACGACGTGCGGTAGGAAACAACGTCACCCATTTTCGCCCTGAATCGCAGCCGCTCTGCTAGACTCCTGCCTACCGCCGAATTTCCCTCTCCGGTGTAACGCTCCCCCTTCGGACAGACGAATGAACACGACTGCGCCGCCGTTCGAACTGCATGCCCTCGAAAAACTAAGAGAAGAGGAGCTCGAAGAAGCTCGCGCGATCCAGAGGGTGATGCTGCCCGCGGAATCGCCGCGCGCCGGCGCGGTGATGATCTCGCACGAATTTCGGCCGGTGGCCGCGGTGGGCGGCGATTTTCTGGGCTATTTCGAGCTGACCGACGGGAGCGTCGGGCTTTACCTGGGCGATGTCTCAGGGAAGGGACTGCCGGCGGCGCTGCATGCGGCGCTGGCGGTGTGAACATTGCGCGGCGTACACAAGACGGGCACCTCGCCGCACGATGTGCTTGCGACTTTGAACCGGCGGCTGATGATTCGCGGCATGCCCCGGCCGTACACGGCCATCCGGTATGCGGTTTTCAACCCGCACAGCCATGAACTGCAAATTTCCAGCGCGGGCATGCCCGGGCCATTTCATTTCTCCGCAAACGGCGGCCGCAACCTGAAACTCTGCGGGATCCCCCCGGGCTTATTCGCCGCGGCGAACTACGAGACGCTGACCCTGCGGCTAGCACGGGTCTTCACCGCTGTCGAGAATTTTTCCCGCGGACGGGAACAGCAAGACGATATGGCTGCGGCACTCTTTCATTTTTGCAGTTGAGCGATGCCGGTGCGCGTGCTCACAAGAGCATATAGAGAGTGGGCAAACTGCTCCCAGTTTGGCGTTGACAGGTCCGGCGCTCTCCAGTAACTACAATAGATACAGGCTGTAACATCAGGAGAGTCCTCGATGAAGACGAAGTCCTCGTATGCCTTCGGGCTGGCTTTATGGCTTTCGTTCCTAATCTCGATTCCAGCAGACGTTTGGGCCGCGCCCCAGGCGACGGGACAGCGCGCCGGTGAAGTCTCCCGGGTGATTCCGGCGGGCTGAACGTGGGTTCGGAATCGTCCATGAAGGTGGTCAAGCACGACGCGGGAGCGCAGCAGACCGAGCTGGAGCTGACCTACGGGAAACTTAGGACGCAGGCGCAAAAGATCGCCAAACCGGACGGGAAATTCGAGGTGCGCACACCGGCGGGCGTCGCAGGCGTGGTGGGAACCGATTTTTTTGTGCAATATGCGAACGGCACGATGAATGTGATCGCGTTCGAAGGACTGGTGAAGGTCTGCAACCTGGCCGGAGTTTGCGTGCTCCTCAAGGCCGGGCAGATGACCAGCGTGCGCAGCGGAGACAATTCCGGGCCGCTGCCGCCGCAGCAGGCGACGCTGGATTTGCTGGTGGCTTCCAGCAAGGATACGGATCCAGGAGCCCTGTCGGGCGTGACCGGGGCAGGGGCCCACCTTGGTGTTTGGGGGACGATCGGAATCGTCGCGGGAGCCGTCGGAGTTGGTTTGGGTGTTGGGTTGACGCGTGGAGGGGGTACCAGGGTGATAGTGCCGCCAAAGGGCTGCACGGCGAACTGCGGCTGATAGCCGCGTAGTTCAGCGAAATTGCGCTTGTCATAAGCGCTGGCAATTCGAACCGCCTAGGCCTTCCGTTCTTGCGCCGGTGCAACGTTCCGTGCGGTCAGACCGTCTAACAACTGTTGTTCGAATCGCGACTCCCCAACGTGCCGCGCTTGGTACGCCGCTGTGCGGTGGCGTACACTGAATGTTTAGCGGTCCCGTCAAATTGTAAGTGAGGCTTCCTTTGACCCATTCGAATGGTAATCGCTCAGTTCCAACCATCTGCGGGCTTATTTTGCTCGCCACCCTGGCCTCGGTGCAAGCGGCGCACGCGGCGCCGCCGGATGCGCAGGCGAAGCGCTCGCCGCTGCTCGCGGCACTGCAAGCGGAGCTGGAGCGCTCGATGAAAACGTTGGGCGCGCTGGACCCTCCGGCCTACTACATGGGCTACACGATCACGGAGACGCAGCGCGCGGATGTGTCCGGTTCAAACGGGGCATTGCTCAACAGCAACGAAGCGCGCAACCGCTGGCTGGAGGTTTCGCTTCGAACGGGAAAGTACGAGCTGGACAATTCGCACAAGGTCGGTGAGCGGCAGATGGCAAGCGGCGGGCCGGGCACGTCCGTGCCCATCGACGATGACGCCGAAGTGGTGCGCCGGGCAATTTGGCTGGAGACTGACAAGCAATACCGGGCGGCGTCCGAGGCCCTGATCAAGATCAAGACGGGCAAAGAAATAAAAGTAGAAACGGCGGAAGGGCGCGCACCGGACTTTTCGCGGGAAGAGGCTCACACTTTCATCGGACCGCAGGCTTCCCTGGCCGTGGACCGCAAGCCGTGGGAGGAAAGGGTCCGCGCCTATACAAAGGCCTTTCGCGAATCGCCGGCGATCATCAATTCCATCGTGACGTTCTCAGCGCAAGCGCAAAACGCATATCAGGTGACCAGTGAAGGGACGCAACTGCAATTCGGGCAGATTCGCTACCGGCTGGAGCTGTTCATACAGGGCAAGGCGCCGGACGGCATGGACATCGACCGCTACTACAATTTCGATTGGGTCGACCCCAAGGACGCGCCGGACGACAAAGCGGTCTATGCAGCGGAAGCAACGATGCGCAAGGAATTGGAAGGACTGGTCGCCGCGCCCATCAACGATCCGACCGTAGGGCCGGCCTTGCTGACCGGGCGCGCCGCGGCGGTGTTTTTCCACGAAGTCTTCGGCCATCGCGCCGAAGGCCACCGCCAAAAAGACGTGAGCGAGGGACAAACGTTTTCGAAAAAAGTAGGCGAGCAGATCCTGCCGGACTTTCTGAGCATCACCGACGACACGACCATGAAAAAGCTCGGAAAGCAGGACCTTCTAGGCTACTACCAGTTCGATGATGAAGGCGTGCCGGCGCAGCGCGTAGCGCTGGTGGATCACGGTGTGCTGAAGAATTTCGAGATGTCCCGGTCGCCGCTGGTCGGGTTTCCCCGTTCGAACGGCCATGGCAGGCGGCAACTCGGCGCAACGCCCGTTTCGCGGCAGGGCAACCTGATCGTGCAAAGCAGCAAGACAGTAACGAACGCGCAGCTCCGCGCCAAGCTGATTGAATTGATCAAAGCACAGGGCAAGCCGTTTGGGTTATTGATCGACGACATCGCCGGCGGATTTACGTTCACCGGACGCGGGCAGCCGCAGGCGTTCCAGGTATTGCCTCTGGTGGTCTACAAGGTCTATGCCGACGGGCGGCCTGATGAATTGGTGCGGGGAGTGGATATTGTCGGCACGCCGCTGGCCGCGCTGACGAAGATCGTCGCGACCGGCGATACAGCGGAGGTTTTTAACGGCTATTGCGGCGCGGAATCGGGATCCGTTCCCGTGGCCGCCGCGTCGCCAGCGATTTTGACTTCGGAATTGGAAGTACAGAAAAAAGAAAGCTCGACGGACCGGCCGCCGATTCTGCCGCCGCCCGCGCACGATGTATTCAAGACCGGGGGGATGCAGTGAAGCGAGCTGAGAGAATAGCAGGACTGATTTTGCTCTTGGCGGCGATGGGGTCTGGAGCGGCCGCGGGGGCGCAGGTTCCCCAGGATAACGACCACACGCTGCAAGCCATGCGCGATGAGATGGCGCGCGCGAAGACGCGCCTGGAACTGAAAATTCCTAACGTCGACCAGCCGGTGCGGCCGTACTACGTCGAATATCGATTGCTCGATCTTGAGGTGCGCGAAGTTGTCGCCGAATTCGGCACATTGTTCTCCAGCACGCATACGCGGAACCGCTTCATGGACGTGGAAGCGCGTGTCGGGAGCTACAAGCTGGACAGCTCGAATTTTGTAAGCGACGACGGCTTCCGCGGTTTCATCGGACCGACCGGCTCCGTGGGAATCGATCGCGATTACGATTCGCTGAGGCAGGACTTGTGGATCGCGACCGATCAGGCCTTCAAAGAAGCGGTG
>WNFO01001061.1_pt1 | contig 21076 bp, 25 predicted proteins | sample 5400251 | NCBI WGS metagenome assembly WNFO01 (sample SAMN13153354, study PRJNA577476) | soil metagenome | isolation source: 100 cm saprolite under Madrone tree | place: USA:California | collected 2016-06-14
CCCTGGATGATGATGTGCGCGCCGTCGTTGATGGCGGCCTTCATCTTGTCGGCCGCCTCGGAGGGACCGCCCTGGTTGTCGTATTCCAGCACCTTGATGCCGTCGGGCCAGACCTTCTCGTTGTTGAGCTTGATGAGCCCGTAGTTGATCGCGGTCAGGAACATCTTGCCGACCGCGGCCTGCCCGCCCGACAACGTCTCGATGATGGCGATCTTGACCGGCTCCGCCTCCGCCGTCCCCGTCGCCAAACACCCCGCTCCGGCCAGCGCCACTGCCGCCCAGACGTTTCTCATCGCGCCCTCCCCCTCGATCGACCCACGACGTTGTGTACCTCGCTTCGCGAGGGAGGACTCGGGGCGCCCCTACCCGCCAGAGCCAACGATCGCCCGCGCGCGCAGCATCATGCTCCGGGGGGTGGCGCATCGTCAAGGAGGGGATCGCGAGGCAGGCCGGGTCGGGATCCCCGACGCCGGCCTGCTCGGATCCGCTCACTCGCCCCCGCGGGGGGCAGGGGCGATAGGGGGCTATGCGCTCACTCGATGGACGTAGCCGTAGCGCGCGTTGCTCCGCATGCCCCCGAGCCTCACGTACTCCGACTTGATCTCGGCCACCTTGTCGCCGGTGATGGCGCCCTGCGCGGTCTTCATGTCGATCCGGTAGAGCCGCGCCGAGTTGCGAGCGAAGATCATCGTCTTGATCGGCCCGTCGGCGGCGCCGAGCGCGGCGAAGCCGTGCTTCTTCTGCATGTCGGCCGGGATCTCCAGCCGCCGCATCGCCTCGATCTGCCACTGGGGAGATCCGTACCAGAGGGAATCGGTGCCCCAGACCACGCGATCGGCCCCGAGGCCGCGGATCAGCGTGCCGACGAACGCGGCGGCGAAGCGGGGGTTGGCCACCGCCGAGTTCGCGAACGAGGTGCCCACCTCACCGTAGACGTTCTTGACGCCGTACTTGGCCGGGATCTCGGCCAGGTCGGTCGCCCACTGGATGCGCCCGCTCTTCTCGAACTCGGCCAGCGCGTCGTCGGGCTTCTCGAGGAAGGGCCGCAGCGCCCCGTGATAGATCACGAAATTGATCTTCGGCCAGTCCTTGGCCGCCTTGCCGACGTCCCACACCGTGTTGTACTCCCAGACCCCCGGCCACGACTTCTCGTAGTCGGCGGGGAGCAGACCCTTGTGAATGCAGACGGTGGTGATGCCGGCCTTGCTGATCCGCTCGTAGAACGGGTACATCAGCTTGTCGTCGTCGAGCCGCCAGTAGGATTGCTGCTTGGAGGGAAAGAGCGGGTCGCCGATGGTGTAGCCCTTCCACGAATCGGGCTTGACGGTGGCGATGCAACGGTCGACCTCGTCCATCCAGTTCGCCTTCTTGGGCGTGAACACCGAGTGGGCGAGCAGCCGGCGCGAGCCGCTGATCTTGTTGATGGACGCGCGGGCCATCGCGATCTGGTCGTTGGTCAGGAAGTCCCACGTCGGATCGTCGAAGGGGGCCCCGGTCAGCAGCGCCACCTTCGTGTCGCTGTCCACGAAGATCTCCTTGAGGTAGTTCTCGAACTTGAAGCGGGCCAGCGTGTTCTCGCCCCAGAGAGAAGGGTTCCAGTTCTGCTTGGCGTACTTGGCCAGGTCGAGCAGGCCGGCCTGGTTGAAGTCGTCGCGCACGAAGTGGGTCTGGGCGTCGATGATGAACTGCTTCGAGAGCGCGCCCGCCCGCTGGTTGGCCACGCCGGGCGTCTGGGCCTCGGCCGCGCTCACGTCGAAGAGCGGGCCGAAGACCTCGTTCATGGCGAGGAAGGCGGCCGCCATCCCGGCACTCGAGGCGAGGAACTGACGACGGTCCATCCCGTGCCGCGGACCGAGGCCATCCGCCAGCTCCTTGATGCGCGCTTCGACCCGCTGCTGATCGCGGGTCTGCGGCAACGGGATGAACTCGCCGTTGGACACGATCTGGGTGGGGATAGGGGAGGCGAACGAGGCGACCTCGGCCGGCGCCGTTCTCGTGAGCTCCTCGTCGCTGAGGTAGTGGGGCATGGCGGACCTCCTTCAGGTGAAGGGGTTGGGGGTGGAACTGCCATATTCCCGGGCTCGGCCCGAGCCTAGTCCGATTCGGGTGCTTGTCAAGACCCGGCGCGCACGAGAGGTGCTACCTTACCGCCTGCATGCTAGAGGATCGCGTCGCGATCGTGACCGGAGCCGGACAGGGGATCGGCCGGGCCATCGCCGTCGAGCTCGCGAAGGCGGGCGCGCACGTGGTGGCCAGCGGGCGCCGGCTCGCGCCGATCGAGGCGGCGGCCGGCGAGGTGCGCGCGCTTCGGACGCCGCTCTCTGGCCCTGTCGTGCGACGTGCAGGACGCGGCCCAGGTGGACCGGGTGGTGGCCGAGACGGTGCGCGAGTTCGGCCAGGTCGACCTCCTGGTGAACAATGCCGGGTACCGCATCCGCTTCCCGCTCGACCAGCTCCCGCGCCGCGAGTGGGACGCCATGGTGGGGACGAACCTCACCGGCGTCTTCCTCTGCTGCCAGGCGGTGGGGCGCGTGATGATCCCGCGGCGCGCCGGCAAGATCGTCAACATCACGTCGGTCGCCGGGCGCACTGGCTCGCGGGGCATGGCGGCCTACGCGGCGGCCAAGGCGGGCGTCACCGCCCTCACCCAGAGCCTGGGCGCGGAGTGGGCGAAGTACGGGATCACCGTCAATGCGGTCGCGCCGGGGCCCACCGAGACCGAGGGCGTGCTCGAGGTCTGGAAGACTGAGGCGATGATCGCGCAGGCCGCCCGCGAGGTGCCCCTGCAGCGCCTGGGCCGCCCGGAGGAAGTGGCCTGGGCGGTCGTCTTCCTCGCCTCCGACCGCGCCAACTTCATCACCGGCGAGACCCTCTACGTGAGCGGCGGTCCCCGGGTCAGCAACCGAGAGGATTGACGCGGACGTCCGGCCTGGCGCTCACTCCGCGAGCGGAGGCCGGACGAACCAGACCGCTACGAGCGCCACCAGCACCGCAAGACTCGCGTACCACGCGTATCGTCCGGCATCCGCCTGCAGGTGATTGCCCCTCGCGACGACGGACAGGCCGGTGACGTACAGGATCTCGCACGCGCCATTGCCGGTATCACCGCGGGTCAGACTGGTCCGCCGGGTGAAGATCTCCCGACCGCCGTGGGTCACCGTGTAGTCGACCAGCAGGCCGGTCATTCGAATCTGGTCGCCGACGTGGATCGCGCCGATCTGCCTGGCGATCGACGGATCGGCGGGGAGAAGGTGGTTGTTCGAGGCCGTCTCCGGCTTGAACGCCGGGGTGAGGCTTCCCGACCAGCTGAAGGAGCAGGTGAACTCCCCGCTCCAGAACTTCACCTTTCGATAGGATCCATTCGTGATCGATTCCCCCCAGACGACACAGACGTCCCGGATGTTCCCCGGATCCACCGTGTGGTCGAGGTTCAACAGCGCATCGCCGCGGTGCTGCGATACGACCAGCCCGGAGATCTCGTAGGTGGCCCGGGGCATGAGGGTGTACGTGTAGCCCTTGATCAGCGCCGTGAAGGCGGGTCGGTCGCTCGGCTCCTGGCGCGGCTCCCCTTCGGTGAGCGTGTGGTCGATCCGAGATACCTCGGGGAGGGCGACCTCGCGGAACGAGAGATAGATCGCGCCGACGACGCACACCGCGAGCGAGATCGCCAGGTAACTCTGCAGGAGTCTCACTACCGCCGATTATCTCGCCCCGGGCCCGCGGGACGGGACATCTTCATGGCCGCCCGGTTCTTGACCGCGAGCCCACGTCGGGGCAGGATGGCCCGGGACGGAGGAACCCGACCATGACGGAACCGGTGACCCAGCTCGACATCGACCAGCGCGTGCTCGACCTCTACGACGAGTACTGCCACGGCGGCATCGACCGCCGCGAGTTCCTGCTGCGGGCCGGCGCGGTGGTGGTGGGCGGCCTGGCCATGGCGCAGGCGCTGCTGCCGCGCTACGCGCGGGCGCAGACGATCTCCTTCACCGACCCGCGGATCAAGGCGCAGTACGTGACCTACCCGTCGCCCGGGGGCAGCTCGGGAGAGATGCGGGGCTACCTGGTACAGCCCGCGGGGTCGGGGCCGTTCCCGGCGGTCCTCGTGATCCACGAGAACCGCGGGCTCAACCCCTACATCGAGGACGTGGCGCGCCGCGCCGCGGTCGAGGGCTTCGTGGCGCTCGCGCCCGACGGCCTGTTCCCGGTCGGCGGCTACCCGGGCAACGACGACGACGGCCGCACGCTGCAGGCCAAGCTCGACCAGGGCCAGCTGCGTACCGACATGCTCAACGGCGCGACGTTTCTCAAGACGCACGCGCTCTCGACCGGCAAGCTCGGCGTGACCGGCTTCTGCTGGGGCGGCAGCACCGTCAACTTCCTCGCGGTCACCCTGGGCGCCAACCTGCAGGCCGGCGCGCCGTTCTACGGCGCGGCGGCCGAGACCGCCGGCGTGCCGAAGATCAAGGCCCCGCTCCTGCTCCACTACGCCGAGACCGACCCGCGGATCAACGAGATGTGGCCCGCCTTCGAGGCCGCGCTGCGGGCCGCCGGCCGGCCGTACCAGGCGTACATCTACCCGGGCACCCAGCACGGCTTCCACAACAACTCGACGCCGCGCTACCACGAAGTCTCCGCGAAGCTGGCGTGGGAGCGCACCGTCGCCTTCTTCCGGACGAACCTGGCCTGACGATCGATCGACACTGACCGGGCTCCCCGATTGTCGGGGCACGATGGCGACGTTCGTCCTGGTTCCCGGGGCATGGTTGGGTGGGTGGTGCTGGCGTGACGTGGCTCGCCTGGTTCGCGAGGCGGGCCATGACGCGGTGGCCATCACCCTGACCGGCCTCGCCGAGCGCGCACATCTGCTCACGCCCGCGGTCGGGCTCGACACCCACATGGAGGACGTGGTCCGCACCTTGGTCGGCGAGGATCTCCACGACGTGGTCCTCGTCGGTCACAGCTATGGGGGGACCGTCACCACGGTCGCCGCCAGTCGCGTGCCCGAGCGATTGCGGGGCCTCGTGTACCTCGACGCCACGATCCCGACGAACGGCCAGTCGAACAACGACGTCCTGCCCCCGCGTATCGCCGAGATGGTTCGAGAGCTCGCTCGCGAGGGCGGGGACGGGTGGCGGGTGCCCCCGCCGCCGGCCATCGATTGGGGTCTGGACGACGTGACGCGCGCGTGGATCGTGCCCAAGCTCACGCCGCATCCGCTCAAGAGTCTCGAGGATACCGCGTGCTTCGACCCCGGCATCCTCGCGACGCTGCAGTGCTCGTTCTTGTGTACCTCGACGTCCTCGGGCGTATACCAGCCGTTCCTCCAGCGCGCGAGGGCCGAGGGGTGGCGGTGCCGGGAGCTCGGCGGCGGCCACTACGCCATGCTCGCGGTGCCCCACGTCGTCGCGACCGCGCTGCTGGACCTCTCGGATGAGCGGGGGGCGGAACGAGCGCCGGGGCCCGCCCCGCGATGACGGCCCCCCCTTCCCTCACTCGGATCCGATTCGACGGGCAGGTGGCGATCGTGACCGGTGCCGGCCGCGGCCTGGGCGCCGCCTATGCCCGACTGCTTGCCGACCGGGGGGCTGCGGTGGTGGTGCACGATGCCGGAGTCGCGGCCGACGGTAGCGGCGCCGACCCGACGGTGGCAGACGGCGTGGCGCGGGACATCCTGAGTCGGGGCGGGACCGCGGTGGCCTGCCACGAGAATCTGGAGACGGGGGCGGGATGCCGCCACGTCGTCGAGCTCGCCATCGAACGGTTCGATCGGCTCGACGTGCTGGTGCACAACGCCGGCCTCGTCATCTTCGCATCCGTCGAGGAGACCGACCCGGCGACCTGGGATCGCATGGTCAATCTCGGGATTCACGCCCCGTTCCATCTCGTGCAGGCGGCGCTTCCGCACATGAGGCGCCGCGGCTATGGTCGGATCGTTCTTACGACCTCTGGCCGGGCGATGCGGCTGGATTCGGCGGCTCCCGGACTCACCGCCTATTGCGTCGGGAAGATGGGACAGCTCGGGCTGATGGTGGGGGTGGCCGCCGAGATCGGGAGTGCCGACGTCCGTATCAACGCGGTCGCTCCGGTCGCGGCCACGCGGGTTCTGCGCCGGCATGCACCCGAGCTCCGGCCCGAGCACGTCGCCCCGGGCGTGGCGTTCCTGGCGTCATCGCTCTGCAACTTCTCCGGGGTGGTGCTGTATGCCGCGGGTGGCCGCTTCTCGACCGCGGCATGGCACGTGGGCGACGACGTGGACCTCGGCGCCGAGCCGGTGGAGCCCGAAGCGATCGCCGACCACTGGCGGGCGATCTCGGGTCCGCCAGCTCCTTGATGCGGGCTTCGACGCGAGGTGCTACGTTAGCGTCGACCGCAACCCAGAGGATTGACTGGAGGGACGACATGCCAAACGCCACCATGGGCACGGGACTTCAGCTCCGCTCGACGGTGAAGAAGGACGGCACCCTCGAGCTCTCGCTCGCCGGCGTGGCCACCCCGGAGCCGAAGCCGGAGGAGGTCATCGTCCGCATCGACGCCTCCCCCATCAACCCCTCCGACCAGGGCCTGCTGTTCGGCGGGGCCGACATGAGCACCGCCAAGTCGTCCGGTACCGCCGACAGCCCGGTGGTGACCGCGAGCATCTCCCCCGCGGTGATGAAGGCGATGGCCGGGCGTCTCGACCAGTCCCTGCCCGTCGGCAACGAAGGCGCGGGGGTGGTCGTCCAGGCGGGCGCGTCTCCGGCCGCGCAGGCGCTCATGGGCAAGACCGTCGCCATCCTCGGGGGCGCCATGTACTCGCAGTACCGCTGCATCAAAGCGGTGCAGTGTCTGGTGCTGCCGCCGGGCACCACTCCGGCCGAGGGCGCCTCCTGCTTCGTCAATCCCCTCACCGCACTCGGCATGGTCGCCACCATGCGCGCGGAGGGCCACAAGGCGCTCGTGCACACCGCGGCCGCCTCCAATCTCGGGCAGATGCTGAACAAGATCTGCATCAAGGACAATGTCGGCCTGGTGAACATCGTGCGGAAGCCGGAGCAGGCGGACGTCCTGAAGAAGATCGGAGTCGCGTACGTGTGCGACTCGAGCTCGCCCACCTTCATGGACGACCTGATCGCGGCACTCGTCGCCACCGGGGCCACCGTCGCCTTCGACGCCATCGGCGGCGGCACCCTCGCGGGACAGATCCTCACCGCGATGGAGATCGCGGCGAACAAGACCGCGAAGGAGTACAGCCGCTACGGCTCCACCACTCACAAGCAGGTCTACATCTACGGCGGGCTCGACCGCGGGCCGACCCAGTTCAACCGAGCCTTCGGCATGGCCTGGGGCATCGGCGGCTGGCTGCTGACCCCGTTCCTCCAGAAGATCGGATTCGAGGCGGCCCAGAAGCTGCGTGAGCGGGTCGCGGCCGAGATCAAGACCACCTTCGCAAGCACGTACACGAAGGAGGTCTCCCTCGCCGGCGCCCTGCGGCTCGACGAGATCGCGGTCTACGGCAAGCAGGCCACCGGCGAGAAGTACCTGATCAACCCGAACAAGGGACTTGCTCACCAGCCGTAGCCGAACCACCACTTCAGGCCGGGATCCTGGTACACGAGGCGGCCCGGGCGCCAGATGAGCAGCCGGCCCTTGTCTCCCGACCCGAACTGGATGGTCGCGTGGTGACGCTTCCCTTCTCCGATCGCAGGACGGAGGTCAGGTATACCGCTGACCTCCTGGATGTCTCCGAAGGAGCCGTCGTAGTGGCGGACCGTCACCGCGTGAATATCCCGGGGCATGACGTTCCGCAGCGGGCCGTAGTCCTTGAGATCGGTGACGATGCCGAACGTGATGTTGGACCCCGAGGGTGGCTTACCGTTCGGTCCGGCGCCGACTCGCCACCGCGCTCAAGAGGGGGGAGAAAGTCGTGAGGGTCGTGCTCAGGACCGCGGTGCTCAGCGCGAGCGCGAGCGCGCGCGTGACTCCGACCGGGACGACCAGCACCATCCGCATGGCCAGGTTCGCGAGACGTAGAGCATCGACTCTCCTTGCCGACATCTTCATTACCTCCCAGACGGCGACAAGTCAGCATGCCGCGTGCCGCGCTGGGCCGAGCACTGGGAGGATGGAATCATCGAGGAGCGACCGCTTTTCGCGCTCCCCGCGTGAATTTATTACGACGTTGGGGGTCGACCTTCTTACACGGTAGCAACGTCCATCGAGGCGCGGCCCCGGCGAATCGACGAGACATCGCCCGACATCCGGGCCTGGCACCCGTGATGCATCGTTGCCTCCCCCAGAGCGCGCGGCGTCCAGAGAGCAAGCTGGCGCTCGCTCGTGAGGGAGGGCCTGCCATGAGATGGCCGATCGTCTTCAGCGTGGCATCTGTCGTCGTCTCGCTCGCAACTCTGGGCGGCCCCGGTGGTCCGTGCGGGCCTGCCCACGCGGCCGGCGCACCCGCCGCGACCTCGGAGCCTCGCTTCATTCGCGAGGCCCAGCGTACGCTCGGAGATCTCGGGTATCGGCCCGGTCCGATCGATGGCGTGGTCGGCCGGAGGACGAAGGGCGCGCTGGCAAGGTATCAGCGATCGGAGGGGATTCCGGTGACGGGATATCTCGACGCGGAGACCCTGGTGCGCCTCGACATACATCGACGGGTGTCACCGGCCCCCGATCGGCGCGATCCGCACCGGGCTGCCGTCGCCACGCATTGACGCCCCGCGCCGGGCGGCGGTTCTCGCCTCGGCGGATGGCTCTTCAGATTCGGGTCCGCTCGAGCAGTTGCTCCACGGCGGCGACGAAGTCTTTCACGTTCAGAGGCTTGCTCTGGTACGCGTCGAATCCGGCGTCCATGATTTTCTGCCGGTCCTCGGTCATCACCGACGCGGTGATGGCCATGATCGGAATCGCGCGCGTGCTTACGTCGGCCCGGATCCGTCTGAGCGCCTCGACCCCGTCGATCCCAGGAAGCCGGATGTCCATGAGGACCAGACTGGGGCGCCGCTCGAGCGCCAGGCGGACACCCTCTTCCCCCGTCTCCGCCTCGATGACCTCGTACCCCTTGAACTTCAGCACGTCCCGGACGAGCTTCCGGTTCTTCTCGTGGTCCTCGACGATGAGAATCAGCTCATTTGCCATCGTGCACCGGGATGGTAAACGTAATCGTCGAGCCCACGTCGATCTGGCTCTGGACGCGGATTCTCCCGCCGTGCAGCTCGACGAAGTTCCGGCACAACGTGAGCCCGAGCCCGGTACCGTCCTGTTTCGAGGATCCTCGCTCCTCTGCTCCTCGCTCCATCCGTGGCGGAGTCTAACAGAGCCGGTCGAGAAGCGTAGGCCCATCTGGAGCGCCGGAATTCTCACCGCGGGACGATTCCGCCGACCTGGCGGCCCCGTCGTCGTGATACAACAACTGAGGAATACCACCAATGTCATCCCCCACCGAAGCCCCGCGGCCCAGGGCGGTCCTCGTCGGCGTGCAACTCTCCGGCGTCAGCGACGCGGAACAGCGGTCGTCGCTGACGGAGCTCAAGCGCCTGTGCGAGACGCTGGGCTTCGAGGTTGTCGGCGAGGTGACGCAGAAGCGCAAGGGCCTCGGCGCCGCCACGCTACTCGGCGAGGGCAAGCTGGCGGAGCTGGCCGAGTGGACCGGCGGCACCGGCATCGTCCCCAAGGGGCCTCCCGGAAAGAAGCACGCGACCGAAAAGACCGGACCGCTGGGCCACGAGAAGCCGCCGCCACCCGCCGGAGAGCCTCGCGCCACCGTCGTCGTCGTCGACCACGAGCTGTCGCCTCGCCAGCTCCGGCACATCGAGGCCGCCACCTCGGCGGAGGTCCTGGATCGCACGGGCGTGATCATCGAGATCTTCCATCGGCACGCGTCGAGCCGACCGGCGCGGCTGCAGGTCGAGATCGCGCGCCTCACCTACGTGGCCCCCCGGTTGCGCGAGACCGGTGGCGGCGACCGCCAGCGCGGCGGCATCGGACAGCGGGGCGCGGGGGAGTCCTCGGTGGAGCTCGATCGGCGCAAGATCCGCGACCGCATCTCGGAGCTCAAGGCGGAGCTGGCCGCCATCGACGACGAGTCGAAGACGCGGCGGGCGAAGCGTCAGGAGGCGCCGCGGGTCGCGCTGGTCGGCTATACCAACGCGGGCAAGTCGTCGCTGATGCGCGCCCTCACCGGCTCGCACGTGCTCGTCGACGACAAGCTGTTCGCGACCCTCGACACCACGGTCCGCGCTCTGTGGCCCGAGAGTCGACCGCGCATCCTGGTTTCGGACACGGTCGGCTTCATCAAGAAGCTCCCGCACGACCTGGTGGCCAGCTTCCGCTCGACACTCGACGAGGCGCTCGAAGCGTCCCTGCTCCTGCAGATCGTCGACGCGGCCGATCCGGTCTTCCGCGCCCAGATGCAGGTCACCCGCGAGGTGCTGGACGAGATCGGCGCCGGCGACGTGCCGTGGGTCCTCGTCCTCAACAAGATCGACAAGGTCGCCCCGGGCGGGCGGGAGGAGCTCCGGAAGGAGTTCCCGGCCGCGCTCCTCGTCTCGGCCAAGGATCCGGAAGACGTCGGGCGCGTGCGTGACGCGATCATCGAGACCTTCGAGGCGGACATGGCCGAGGTCGACCTCATCGTTCCCTACAACGCGGGCGGCGCGATCGGCGAGATCCACAAGGTCCACGTGATCTCGGAGTCCTACGAAGGGGACGGCGTGCACTACCGGGTGAGGGCTCCGGGGTCCGCGGTCGACCGGATTCGGGCGTTGCTGCGCTAGCGGGCGCGGCTATCCCGTACCAGCCCGGGGTGGGGGGGCGACGACGGGCATCCCGGTAGTGCCGCCGGCCTGAGATTTAGCGCGGGGTTTCGTGGCCCCTCGCGATAGCCTGTTCGCGCGATGAAGGGACGACGGGTTCACTTCCTCCCGGCCGGTCGAAAGCGACCCCTGTGCAAGTCGCCGGGCACCGGCGTGTCGTCCGACCCCGCAGCCACGACGTGCCCCCGGTGCATCGCGCTCGTCCGACGGGACCTCGCCCACCTCACGACCGCCCACATCCACCGCAACTCCACGTAACGCCCCGCCGTGTGGAGGCGGCGCAGCCGCTCCCGGTCATCGTGGCGTGAGACGGGCGCGGGCCTGGTCCAGGTCGGGCACGTTGCCGGAGGAGGCGGCCAGGAGCGGCGACTTCGTGACCGCGAGCGCGGCGGCCGCGGCCTCGTTCTCGGTGATCTTTGCCATCACCGCTTCGCGGGCGCGGTTGAAGGAGTCGCGGTTGTTGATCACGAACTCGCGGGACTTTCGCAGATTCGCCACGTAGCCGTTGATCTCGGGCACCACGTAGCGCGCCACCATGTCCCAGCTCCGCATCGTGTTTTCCGGGTTGGCCCAGTCGTGCACGAAGCCGACGACGGTGCCGAACCCGCCGGAGATATCGAGGACGGACTTGATCCGCTCCACGAGATCGTCCGGGGTGCCGATCGTCGCGACGGCGCCGGGGGCGAACGCGGTCTTGTCCACCGCCTCGTCGCCTGACGTGAAGGGGCGCGCGCCGGGCCGCTGCAGGGTCGCGGTGATGTACTCGTTGTGGTGCCGCAGCAAGCCGTCTCGGGCCTCGGCCCGGGCCCGGTCGCGCGTTTCGGCGATGTGCCAGCTCAGCAGAACCCGCCAGTTCTTTCGGTCGACGGTCTGGCCATGCTTGGCGGCCGCCGCCTCCGCGAAGCTCCACTGCGTCGGCAGGGCGTTCAGGCCTTCCTCCGACAGCGACCCGATCGAGATGATGCCGATCCCGTGCTTTCCGGCCAGGGTCATGCCCGAGGGGCTGATCTGGGAGGCGACCGCGCAGGGCATCTCCTCCTGCAGCGGCAACAGCTGCAGGGCGGCGTCCTGGAGCTCGAACCAGTCGGACTTGGCGGTCACGCGCTCGCCGCGGAACAGGCGACGGATGATTCCGATGGCCTCGTCCTGGCGGTCGCGGAGGAGCATCGGATCGATCCCGAGGGTGTGCGCGTCCGACGCCAGCGCTCCCGGCCCGGAGCCGAAGATCGCCCGGCCGCCGGTCATGTGGTCGAGCTGCACCATCCGCTGCGCCACGTTGAAGGGATGGTGATAGGGAAGGGATACGACCCCGGTCGCGAGCTTGATGCGCTTCGATCGTTCGCCCGCCGCGGCGAGAAACATCTCGGGCGAGCCGATCATCTCCCAGCCGCTGGAATGATGCTCCCCGCACCAGAACTCCTCGTACCCGAGCTTGTCGAGGTGCTCCACCAGGTCGAGATCCCGCCGGAACTGCAACATCGGGTGCTCACCGATCGGATGGTGGGGAGCGAGGAAAGCACCGAAGTTCAGACGTGGCATGAACGGATCTCCTGGTTGGTGATGATGGGCGACAGCACGACGCCGACCCCAACGTTACCATCGCGGGATGAGGTTCCGCCACGACATCCGGGGCGATCGGAGGCCGCCGTGCACCTGGATCACCGTCTCCTCCTTGGCTTCCACCAAGTGGGTGCGCGACCACCAAATGCGCGTGCGGCCGACGGATCATTTACTGCTTGACACGGGAGGGCAACAGTTGTTACATAGATGAAACAATGAATGCCCAGTTCCTCTTGCTCATAGTAAGCCTTCCGCCCACCCCGTCCAGCCTGCGCGTCCGCGTGTGGCGCCGCCTTCGGGCCCTGGGCGCCGTCGCCCTGAAGCGCACGGTGTACCTCCTCCCGGACACTCCGGACAATTACGAGCAATTCCAGTGGCTTGGTCAGGAGATCCAGCGCGAGCGGGGCGAGACGATCCTGCTCCGCGTCGACCAGATCGAGAACATGAGCCGCGCGGACATCATTCGCCTGTTCCAGCAGGCCCGCGACCCCGAGTACCGGCAGCTCGCCGCGCGCTACCGCAAGCTGATGCAGACGCTCGAGAGGAAGTCCGCCGCGGCGGGCGCGCGGGTCGATCAGGACCTGACCCAGCTCCAGAAGGATTTCGAGAAGCTGCGGGAGCTCGACTTCTTCGATGCGCCCGGCCGCGCCGAGGTCGAGCGACTGCGGGAGGTAATCGACATGCGTAAGCGACCGTCCGAAGAGCCCAGAAGACGGGACAAGCCCACCCTCGACCTTCGCGCCCTCCGGCGCCGCGACTGGGTCACCCGCCCGCGGCCACACGTGGACCGCATCGCGTCGGCGTGGCTCATCAAGCGATTCATCGATCCGGAGGCGACGTTCATGTTCGCCGGTCCGGCCGAGTTTCCCCCGAACGCGATCCCGTTCGACACCCCGGGGGCGGAGCTCAGCCACGACGGGAACGACTGCACGTTCGAAACCCTCCTGAAGCGCGCGGGCCTGCGCGACCGCCGCCTCACGCATCTCGCCGAGATCGTTCACGAGGCGGACCTGCGCGACGGCAAGTTCCCGCGCGACGAGGCCCGTGGGATCGACCTGGCCATCCGCGGCTTCCTCGCCGCGTACCCGGATGACAACGAAGTGCTGGCGCACGGTCTCGCGCTCTTCGAAGGGCTCTACGCGGGCGCGAGCGGGAAGGAGTAACCACCATGGAAGAAAACTGGTATGCGGTCCAGCAGCACGCTCACGATCGGATCGCCGAGGCCCGAGCGGCCGCCCGGTCACGAGCCCTGGTGCGGAAGTTCGCTCGACCGAACCGAGGGCGGTACGCGGTCGGGGTCGGTCTCATCCGCCTTGGCAGCTGGATCCTGCTGAGCGGAATGAGATTGCCGACCGAGGTCGCCCGCACTCTCGCCGCCCTCCGAGCGGCCACCGACCGTTCCCAGCGGGCCTGACCGACAAGAATCGAAAGGAGACAACGATGAAATGGGTGACCCGAGAAAAGGCGCGGGTGGACCGCATCGCGTGTCCATGGCTGATCAGCCGGTTCATCGACCGCGAACCGGTGTTCCTCTTCGTGCCCGCCGGCGAGGTCATGAAGGTGGCCGAGCGCGAGCAGGCGGTTCCCTACGACGTGCCGAACGTGGAGCTAGGTCATCATGGTGACCGTTGCTCCTTCGACGCGTTCCTGGACAAGTACAATCTGGACGAGCCGGCCCTGCGTGCGATGGCGCTGGTCGTGCGGGGGGCGGACACCGACCACCGCGACCTCACCCCGGAATCGCCCGGGCTCTACGCGCTGGCGACGGGGTTCCAGGCCATCAGCAAGGATGACGTCGAGAACATGGCGCGACAGTTCCCGGCCTACGACGCCCTCTACGCCTTCTGTCGCTCCAACCACTAGCTACCACTCGTGAGGTGAAGCGGAGGGATTCGTCATGAGCTTTCGCATGGTGCCCCGAGCGGAAGCCATCACGCAGATGGGGCACCCGCTGCTCCCCGCCATGGGCGCGACGACGGTGCTGAACTTCCAGCCGATCGCGGACGGAAAGGCGGCGATCACCGGCGACTTCGTGCTGATCGACAAGGAGGTGAACCCCGTCGCCCAGACCCTGCGACAGGGCGGGATCGACGTGACCGCGATCCACAACCACGGCCTCATGGACCAGCCCACCGACGATCCGGCGAAGCTCGCCCGGGGGTTCAAGGCCGCCCTCGACAAGACGAACAACCAGAAATAGGGGAGGCCAGACACATGATTCTCGAGCCGGCAGGTGAGATTCCCCTTCCCGCCCACCATGCGCCGGGTGGATTCGATCACGCCGCGGTGCACGGGCCGAGACGGCTCCTCTATGTCGCGCACACCGCGAACGATGAGCTGGACGTCATCGACTGTGACACCGGCAAGTATCTTCGCTCCGTCCCGGGCCTCGAGGGTGTCGCGGGGGCGCTCGTATCCGAGGAGCAGGATCTGGTCTTCACCTCGAATCGCGGGGAGAACACGGTTGGAATCTTCGCGCCCGGCCGCGAGGACGCCCTGACGAAGGTGACGGTGGGGGTGAAGCCAAACGGTCTGGCCTACGATCCCGGCCGGGGTCTGCTGATTGCCGCGAATGTCGGAGACCTTTCGATGCCGGGGTCCTTCACGGTTTCGGTCGTCGATCTGAGCGCCCGATCGATGATCGCGGCCATCCCCGTCTCCGGCCGGACCCGATGGACGGTCTTCGATGCGGAGGCCGCCTGCTTCTATGTCAATGTCGCCCAGCCGGCCGAGATCGTCGTCATCGAAACGGCCAATCCCGGTCACGTGGCCCGTACCTATCCCGTCTCCGCGGTGGGACCGCACGGGCTGGACCTGGACGTGGCCACCCGCCGGCTCTTCTGCGCGTGCGACGACGGCGCCCTTGTCGTGCTCGAAGCCAGGTCGGGCGTCGAGCTGACACGGACCGAGCTCGCCGGCGTTCCCGATGTCATCTTCTTCAACCGGGAACGGCGGCATCTCTATGTCGCGATCGGAGACCCGGGCCTGATCGAAGTCTTCGAGACGGACGGAATGCGACGAGTCGCGGCAGTACCAACCGAGGTGGGCGCCCACACCCTCGGATTCGACCAGATGCGCCACGCGGTTTACGCGTTCCTGCCAGGCTCCCATCGGGCGCTCGTCTTCCAGGACCGCGGGTAGGCCGGCCAGCCCGCGAGGAGGTCCCGCATGACCGAACCCGAACGCCCGCGACGGCCTTGGCGCGATGTCGCCGCGACGTTCCTCGGACTCGGCGTCACTTCCTACGGTGGCCCGGCCATCATGGGCATCATGCAGGCCGAGCTCCAGGAGAAGCGGGCGTGGGGCTCTCGGGAGAGATTTCTCGAGGGCCTCGCTCCCGGATAGACGGGCGCCTGGGCGAACGCCGAACCGGCCAGCAGGATGACCAGGAGAAGGACGGTAAGGGCTCGGCCTTGGACTCGCCAGCTACACGTCATCTGGGCGGCACCGGCGTCAGGCGAGCCGGGAGAGATACTGGGCCACGAAGTCGGTGCCCACGTGGTCGATGTACGCCTGCGTGATGCGCCGGGTCACCGGACCCGGAATTCGGCCGTCGCCGATCACCTGGCCGTTCACCGAGCGGACGGGGCAGATGCAAAGACTGGTCGAGGTCAGGAAGACCTCGTCGGCGGTGACCGCGTCGTAGACGTCGAGGTCGCGCTCCTCCACGGTCAGGCCGAGCTGCCCGGCGAGCTCCATCGCGGTCCGCCGGCTGACCCCGGGCAGGACGTATTTCTCGCGCGGCGTGTAGATCCGCTCGTCGCGCACCACGAAGATGTTGCTGCCGATCCCCTCGCAGAGGTTGCCGTTCTCGTCGAGCAGCACCGACCACGCCTGCGGCTGCGCGGCCTTGACCTCCTTGTCGGCCAGGATCAGATTCAGGTAGTTGTGAGTCTTGGCGCGGGGGCTCAGCATCGGCGGCGGAATTCGGCGGATCGAGGGCACCATCACGTCGATGCCGTCCCGGAACTGGGGCGCCCGCGCCTTGAGGGGCAGCGGGGTGCAGTCGACGACGATCTGCGGCCCGGTGTGCGCCCATCCCTCGTCGCCGATCGCGTCGACGCCGCGGCTCACCCGCTGGGCCAGCCACCAGTCGCCTGCGGCGGCCCGGAGATGCTCGTTGCGCAGCACGACCTCCTCGCTGATCGCGACGATCTCCTTCGGCTCGAGACCGATGTCGATGCGCAGGTAGCGCAGCGAGCGGTAGAGCCGCTCGACGTGCTCCGCGAGCCGGAAGATGCGCCCGTCGAAGGTGCGCGTCATGTCGAAGCACCCGTCGCCGCGATTGAAGCTGCGATCCCGGTAGGGAATGAGCACGTCGGTCTCGGGCACGAACTTGCCGTTGAAATAGGCGATGCGGGTCATTGGGGCCCTCCCTCAGATGCGGGTGCGCACGCTACCGCAGCGCGCCGCGATTCGAGAACCGCGTCTCCTGGCTGGTGATGAACTCGAGCAGCGCCGCCTGCCCGCCCTCGGTGGCCTTTCTCGCTCGCGCGAAGGCGCCCGCGATGTCCTCGGGCCGCTCGACCCGCTCGCTCCAGCCCCCCATGGCGCGCCCCAGGTCCGCGTAGCGGCCGCCGATGTCGCGCGTGCCGTACTTGTCGTGCGAGACGACGAGGTGCGGGATCTCGATGGCCATGCTCGAGTTGTTGAGCACGACGGTGAGGATCGGAATCCCGCAGCGCACCGCGGTCTCGAAATCGAGCCCGGTCATGCCGAAGGCGGCGTCGCCCATGAAGTTGACGCAGAACTTGTCGGGGGCGGCGAGCTTGGCCCCGATGATCAGGCCGAGGCCGGTGCCGAGCGCGTGTGACTTGCCCCACCCGAGATAGCTGCGCGGCGGGACCGCCCGGTAGAAGGGCAGGAGCTGGTCGCGCGGGCTCCCGGAGTCGTGCGTGACGATGGCCTCCCGCGGATCCACCGCGCGCATGAACTCGGCGATGACCCGGTAGGGCGTCATCGGGACCTCGGTCGAGCCGAGGGTCGGCGTCCACTCGGCGAGCCAGGCCGCCCGCACGCGCTCGAGCTCCGCGCGCACGCCCTCCCGTCCGGCCGGGCGGCCTCCCTGGCCCTTGACCGCCTCGACGAGCTGGCGCAGCACCAGGCGCGCGTCCCCCAGGAGCGGGTGGTCGGCGGCGTAGCTCTTGTTGAGATCGCGCTCGTCATTGGTCGCGTGGATGAGCGTCTTGCCGGCCGGGATGGTGGCCGCCATCCCGTGGCGGGTGAAGCTACACCCGATGCCGAAGACCACGTCGGCCTCTCGAAGATAGTGCAGGGTATGTCCGGTCACGACCGGGCCGCCGGTGCCGAGGGCGAGCGGGTGATCCTCCGGGAAGGCGCTCTTGCCTTCGAGGGTGGTCATGACCGGGGCCTGGAGCAGGTCGGCCAGCTCGACCAGATCCTCCGATGCCTCGCCGTACAGCACGCCCTGTCCAGCGTGGATCACCGGCCGCCGCGCCGCGCGGAGCACCCGGGCGGCCGTCTCGACGTCGCGCGCATTGGCGCCGGCCGACGTCACCTTGACCGGCCGGTAGGCGTCGATCAGGCCCTCGGGCACCTCCTCGTTCACGAGGTCGGCGGGTATCTCGACCATCACCGGACCCGGCCGGCCCATGCGCATCAGGCTGATGGCCCGGCGCATGACGTCCGCGACCTGACTCACCAGCGTGATCGTCTCGACAGACTTAGTCACCGATGCAAAGCTGCGCGCCGAGCTGAACAGGGGGAAGACCTGGGCCCGGTCGCGCTGATGCCCGAGCGGCAGGAGCAGCATCGGCGTGGAGTCGGAATACGCGGTGGCGACGCCGGGGAAGGCGTTCTCGGCCCCGGGACCGTACTGCATGCAGAAGGCGGCGAGCGTCTTGCCGTTCTTCACCCGCGCATAGCCGTCCGCGATACCCACCCCCACCCGCTCCTGGCGGCAGAGCACGGGCCGGATCTCCGCCTTGGCCGCGGCCTCGATCAGCGGAGTCGTCGGATAAGCGCTCAGGAACTCGGCGCCCTCGATCTTGAGAATGCGGGCGATGGCGTCGATGACTTTCACGGTCGGTGCTCCTCGGGGCCCCGGGATTGCCGGCCGCTCGCGCGAGCGAGCGGCGGCCAGCGGCCGGTGTCGACTATACCCCAGAAGGGGCGCCGGGGCCGGCCGGGCCGCTCGGCGTTCGGGCGACCTCCACCTTCACCCCGGGCGCGCCACTCGGCCCGTAGCCGTCGCTCGCTGCGCCATCCCCCGAATCGACCGAACGAGCCCCGCCGCACATACGATCTCGATCACCATCGACCCGACCGGAATCACCACATCGAGCGATCCGCGGGTCCCGCCCAGCCGAAGGGAGGTGAGGACGCCATCGCTGATGACCGACCCGATCAGCGCGCCCGCCCCGGCCAGGCACAGAAGAGCGAATCGTCGAAGCTGCCTCCGATACTGAGACGTCAGAGCGGTCGGGACTCGACAGGCGCCGATGTACAGCCAGCCCACGATCGCAACCAGGACCGACAGCCAGAACGCGTAGCGGTCGATCGTGACGACGACCTCCCCGAGCTTTCCGCTCTGGCCGGTCGAATACTCGGTCACGACATACCAGGTGAGACGAGCCTTCATCGCGACGAACACGGCGGCGATTCCGACGATGGTCGCGACGCCAACCCCGCGGGCTTGCCTCGCCAGCGACACCACCGCGAACTGGGCCGCCATGCCATCCGGATCACCGAACTTCTCGACGGCGCGCCGCTCGGCCTCCGGTCCCCCGCCCGCGGGATCGGCGGAGACGTCCTCCCACAGATGATCCTCCGCTTCCCGCCGCACGCGTTGCGACAGCACGGGATCGAACGCGAGCTTGCTCGCCAGGCGGTCCACATACTCCGCAATCAGGTGGGGCTCTGCCATGAGCGGCTTCCTTTGAACAGACCGGCGATGGCCTCGGCAAACTGCTCCCACACCGCGCGGCGCTCACCGAGCTCACGCTTGCCTCGCTTGGTCAGCTCATAGACGCGCCGTCGTCTCCCCGAGTCGGCCGTCGTCCAGCGTCCGGCCAGAAGGCCCGCGTGCTCGAGACGATGCAGCACCGGGTAGATCGTCCCTTCCGGGAGCTCGAACGCGCCGGAGCTCCTGCGCTTGATCTCCTCGATGACGGCATAGCCGTGCGCGGGGCCCGCCGCCAGCGCCGCGAGCACGATCATGTCGAGATGCCCCTTGAGCATTTCCCCTTCCATGAACGCCGATACTACTCCCCCCGGAGCTGCTTCTGCAGTCCCGGGTAGTCGACGATGTCCCAATGCTCGGCGAACTTCCCGTTCTCGACGCGCCAGATATCGATGGTCCGGAGCGTGAAGCGCCGCCCGGTCGGCGCGACGCCCAGCAACGGCTGGGTGTGCGTCGCGGACAAGGTCATGCGCGCGACCACCTTGTCGCCGCCGATGATCCGATCCTCCACTCGCGTCTGGACGTCCGGCATGCGGCCGAAGATCCCGCGAAAATTCTCGATCTGGGCGGCCAGCCCGCTCGGACTGCGGCCCGAGTTCTGGATATAGGACTCGGTGTGGATCTCCGGGAACGACGTGGTGTCGTGCGCGTTCACCGCCGCCACGTACCGATCGAGAAGCGCCGATCCGATCGCCTCCGCGCGAACGGCCGCCGAACAATCCTCCGCCGCGAGCCCAGCGCGCCAGGGAGCGAGGACCGCGGCTCCGGCGAGAACGCCAAGCGCAAGCACGCCACGTCTGTCGGTCATGTCTTCGTTCCTCCCTCTGATCGAGTCGGTCGTTACCTAGCTACGCTATGTATAATACTCAACGTTACTCGGTATGTCGTCACGATGTCAAGCAGAGGCTTGGTGAGCGTCCGTCGGCCCAGCCGCCGCCGGAACCGCCAGGCGCTGATGCCCACGAAGAGGGTCGCGGCGGCGCCCTCGACGTCGCGCGCGGGCTGTCGGCCGGTCCCTGATCTGACCGCGTCGCCGACCTCTACTTGCAGCCGCCGGTGGAGCGGTTCGGGATGCCAGCGCGGCAAGCCCGCCACCGGGGGGTGAAGTCGTTGGCTACTTGGGAATGCCGGTCGATTGCCACGACACGAACTCGACGCCGGACGGCCGCTTGGCCCAGATCGCGGTGAAGCGCAGCGGCACGGTGCGATCCTGGCCGCCCGCCGTCACCTCGTACACCGCGGTCCCGGTGATGATCGCGATGCAGCCGTACGTGCGCGTCTTCACGTCACCGTTCGGCTTCATCGTGCGGTACTTCGTGCGCCCCGAGCGCATGGCGTCGATGTACTTCGCCTTGTCGTCGCTCGCGGCGGACGAGTGATTGTACGTGAGGTCGTTACCGAACAGCTTCTCCATCGCCGCGAAGTCGTTCGAGGTCTGCGCGGCATAGCGTGCGGTCTCGGCCTTCATCGCCTCGTCGGCGGTGATGGTTCCACTGCACTCCTGGGCGGCGGCGGCACCCGCCGCGACGAGTCCCAGCATCGCGAACAGAGCGAACAGTCGCACGAACCGGTGGGCCATCGCGTTCTCCTTCGTTGGAGTCGAGACAGGTGGCGAGAGCTTAGTCCCACGGGTCCGAGCGGTCAAGGTCGAGCCGCACCCGTTGTTGGGGATACGTGATTTGGCCGCTTGGGAGGGAACCGTGACATGACCGCTCCAGCCGCGTCGCGTGGAAGGAATGGCCACCGAGGAGGTGGCCATGGCCTATCCGCCCGGCGCCGTGGAGCGTGCGATGAAAGCCCA
>WNFO01002069.1_pt1 | contig 21060 bp, 20 predicted proteins | sample 5400251 | NCBI WGS metagenome assembly WNFO01 (sample SAMN13153354, study PRJNA577476) | soil metagenome | isolation source: 100 cm saprolite under Madrone tree | place: USA:California | collected 2016-06-14
GTGGGGCTCGACCAGTGGCAGTCTCGCCGCGGCGAGCCGAGCCTCTTCGGCCTTCCGTGGGGGTCGTCGCCGGCTCCGGCGGCCTCCGCGCCGGCCCGTGCCGTGCCCAGGCCGCGCGACCCGCTGCCGCCTGCCCCGCTCGCCGCCCAGGCTCCGCAGGGTCCCCAGCTGTCGCAGGCTTCAATCTCCGCGCGGCGCGTGGCCATCATCGTCGATGATCTGGGCGCCCGGCGCGACGTCTTCGACCCGCTCCGCGACATACGGCGGCCGCTGACCATTGCGGTCCTTCCCGGCCTGCCGCTGTCGGCGTGGACGGCCCGCGAAGCCGCGCAGGCGGGAATGGAGGTCATTCTCGACCTGCCCATGGAGCCGTACCGCTTTCCCGAGGTCGATCCCGGCCCGGGCGCGCTTCTGATGACCATGAGCCCGCAGGAGCTGCAGGCGCAGGTGGGAGCGCACCTGGCGAGCGTGCCCGGCGCCGTGGGCGTCACCAATCACATGGGCTCCCGCATGACCGAGGACCGGGCACGCATGCGCACGGTGCTGGAAGTGCTTGCCGGCCGCCGCCTCTTCCTGGTCGACGGACTCGCGAGCAATCTCTCCCTCGCGTACGACGAGGCCAAGGCGCTGGGGCTGCGCGCGGGGCGGCGGCAGGTCGTCGTCGACCATAAGGGCGGCGAGGCCGGCGACCGCGTGCAGTGGGACGAGGTCGCCTGGTGGGCGGAGCGCCGCGGGGAGGTCATCGTCATCGCGCACGGGCATCCGCTGACGGCGCGGCTGCTGCGCGAGTACGTCCCTCGCTGGGAAGCCCGCGGCATCCGCCTCGTGCCCGTGTCCCAGCTGGCGCGGTAGACCGTGACGGCCCAGGGGATTCGGACATGATCGTGCTCGGCATCGAGACGTCGTGCGACGAGACCGCCGCCGCCGTGCTCGACGGCGGGCGCAAGGTGCTCTCGAGCGTCGTCGCCTCCCAGGACGATGTCCACGCCCCCTACGGCGGCGTCGTGCCCGAGCTCGCCTCTCGCCGCCACCTCGAGATGATCGTGCCCGTCATTCGCCGGGCGCTCGCGGAGGCGGGGGTGGGGCTGCGCGATCTCGACGGCATCGCGGTGACCCAGGGGCCCGGGCTCGTCGGCTCGCTCCTCGTCGGCTGCTCGGCGGCCAAGGCGCTGGCCTGGGTGCACGGCACGCCGATCGTGGGCGTCAACCACCTCGAAGGCCACATCTACGCGGCCTTTCTCGAAGAGCGCGCCCCCGACCATCCCTTCCTCGCCCTCGTTGTCTCGGGCGGTCACACCGCGCTGTATGTCACGGCGGCGCCCCGGCGCTACGCCCGCGTGGGGCAGACGCGCGACGATGCGGCGGGCGAGGCCTTCGACAAGGTCGCCAAGCTCCTGGGCCTGGGCTACCCGGGAGGCCCCGCCATCGAGCGCGCGGCCCGCGGCGGGGACGCCGCCGCCATCCGGTTTCCCACGGCCACCATGAGCGACCGGGCGCTGGACTTTTCCTTCAGCGGGATCAAGACGGCGGTGTCGCTGCACGTCCGCCGCGCCGGGAGCCTCTCTCCCGCCGAGGTGGCAGACATCGCCGCGTCCTTCCAGGCGACGGTGGTCAAGATGCTCGTGAGACAGACCGTCCTGGCCGGCAGGCGGCTCGGCACCCGCCGTGTGGTCCTGACGGGCGGTGTCGCCGCGAACACCCCCCTGCGTCAGGCGTTCGAGCGAGTGTGCGCCGAGCGCGGCTGGGAGCTTTTGGTGCCCTCTCCGCGTCTCTGCACCGACAATGCGGCGATGATCGCCGCCGCGGGGAACGACCGGCTGGAGGCGGGCGAGCGCGCGCCACTGACCATGAATGCCATCCCCGACCTGGCGCTCGGCTAGTGGACTCGCCCCGGCTCGACTACGAGGCGCTGGTGAGCGGCCTGCCGGACGCGCTCGTCGGCGTGGATGCCGACCTCCGGATCATCCTGTGGAACCCGGCCGCCGAGGACCTCCTCGGCCGTTCCGCCCGGCGCGTGACAGGACGCGCTCTCAAGGAAGTCTTTCCACCGGAGACATCCCTCGTGCGGCATCTGACCGACACGCTCGCCACCGGCGAGAGCCGGTCCGAGTCCTCCGCCGTGATCGAGGGGCCCGACGGCCGCCCGGTGCACGTGAGCCTGGTGACGGCGCCGCTGGCCGGACGGAGCGGAGCGGTCACGTCCGCCGTCGCCGTGGTGCGCGACATCTCGCGGCTCCGGCAGCTCGAGTCCGAGGTGCGCCGCGGCGAGACCCTGGCCGCAGCGGGCCAGATGGCCGTCGGGCTTGCCCACGAGATCCGCAACCCGCTCTCGGCCATTCGCGGCGCCGTACAGCTCATGCAGCGGGAGCTCGGGGACGAGGCCCGTTGGGGAGAGTACACCGCGGTTCTCCTCAAAGAGGTGACCCGGGTGAACAGCATCATCGAGATGCTGCTGGATCTCGGGAGACCCGTCACGCTCCGCGCCGTGCCGCTGAACGTCCACCAGCTCCTCGAGCGCGTGGCCCTCCTGCTCGAGGAGGAGGCGACCTCGCTCGGCGTCCAGTTCGTGCGGCGCTACGACCCCAGCCTGCCACCCATCATGGCCGACGAGGACCGCATCGTGCAGGTCTTCCACAACCTCGTGCGCAATGCCATCGAGGCCATGCCCGGTGGCGGACGTCTCACGCTCGTCACGCGCCTGTCCATGAACCCGCTCTTCGCCAAGGTGGACCTGGGCCAGGGGCAGAAGAGCCTTGCCGAGATCCAGATCGCCGACGAGGGGCAGGGCATGCCCGAAGCCACGCGCGACAAGGTCTTCACGCCCTTCTTCAGCACCAAGGACCGGGGCTTGGGCCTCGGGCTGGCCCTCTGCCACCGCATCATCGAAGAGCACAAGGGCGCCATACAGGTCACGAGCGAGCCCGGGCGCGGCACAGCCGTGTCCTGCTTCCTGCCCATCGCGAAATGACGTTGGGCGAGCCGCAGGACGTCGCGGGGCGGGGGCCCCGCCGTCCGAGGCGAGCGAAATCCTAGACCGAGCTGCAGGACGTCGCGGGGCGGGGGGCCCCGCCGTCCGAGGCGAGCGAACCTAGAGAGGCCCACGGTAGAATGGCAACCATGGCTGAAGGACGCATCCTCATCGCCGACGACGAAGACGGTCTCCGCTGGGTGCTCGAGAAGGGCTTCCGCGGAGCCGGCTATCAGGTCACTGCAGTCAAGGACGGCACAGCCGCCCTCCGCGAGGCAGAGGCGCAGCCCTTCGACCTCATCCTGCTGGACATCCGCATGCCGGGCATGGACGGCCTGACCCTGCTCAGTCACGTGCGCGGCAAGCGCCCTGATGCCCACGTGGTGATCATGACCGCCCATGGCACCGTCGAGACCGCCATACAGGCCATGCAGAAGGGCGCCTACGACTACCTCGCCAAGCCCTTCGACCTCGACGAGGCCCTGCTCCTGGCCGAGCGGGCGCTCCTGGCCCAGCGGCTGTCTCAGGAGGTGACGTCCCTCAAGACCGGGCTCAAGGAGGTCTGGGAGTTCGGGGCGCTCGTCGGCCGGCACCCGACCATGCAGGAGGTCTACAAGACGATCGGCCGCGTCGCGGCGAGCGATGTTTCCGTGCTCCTGCGCGGCGAGTCTGGGACGGGCAAGGAAGTCGTGGCGCGTGCGCTGCACCACTACAGCCGGCGCGCCGGCCGGCCCTTCGTCGGTATTTCGGCCGCGGCCATCCCGGCCACGCTGCTCGAATCCGAGCTCTTCGGCCACGAGAAGGGCGCCTTCACCGACGCCAAGGAGCGGCGGCTCGGCAAGCTCGAGCTCGCGCACGGCGGCACCGTCTTCTTCGACGAGATCGGCGACATGCCGCCCGAGCTGCAGGTGAAGCTCTTGCGGGCGCTGCAGGAGCGCGCTTTCGAGCGCGTGGGCGGCCAGGAGCTCATTCGCATGGACGTGCGCGTGCTCGCGGCCACTCACCGCGATCTCGAGGCCATGATGAAAGGCGGTGGCTTCCGGGAAGATCTCTTCTACCGGCTCAACGTCGTCAGCCTCTCCCTGCCCGCGCTGCGCGAGCGGCGGGGAGACGTCCCGCTCCTCGCCGAGCACTTCCTGTCCAAGTACCTCGAGACGCTCGGCGAGCGCGTGATCGCGCCCGAGGCGATGGACCGGCTGGCGGGCTACGAGTGGCCCGGCAATGTCCGCGAGCTCGAGAACGTCATCCAGCGCGCCATGGTCATGGCCTCGGGCGGGGTCATTCTGCCCGAGCACCTGCCCATCGGTCCCGTGTCCGCCGCGGCGGGGGTGGCCGCCGATTCATCCCTTGAGGAGATCATCGAGAGGAAGATGGCGGAGTGCGTGCGGGGCCTGCGCGGCCAGGCCGCCGCCAACCTCCACGGCCTCATGGTCGGGCTCGTCGAAAAGCCGCTCCTGCGTGCCGTGATGCGCGAGACCAAGGGCAATCAGGTCCGCGCGGCGCAATTGCTCGGTATCAACCGGAACACGCTCCGCAAAAAGCTCAAGGAACACGGTATCGACCCTGACGCGGCGTAACGCCGCGCCACAGTGCCTCTGGAGGCCCCGCGCATGATTCCTCCGCTTCGCTTTGCCCTCGCTCTCTTCGCCGCGACCGTCGCCGCCCACGCGCCTGCGGCCTTGGCCGCGGAGGGGACGATGAAGTGGGGCGTGCACGTCTCGCTGACGCCGGCCTTCTTCGATCCGGCCGATGGCACCGGCACCGCCCTGCCGCTCATGGTGTGGTACGCGGTTCACGACGCGCTCGTGAGGCCGATGCCCGGCGCGCGGATGGGCGCCGCGCTGGCGCAGTCGTGGCAGCAGAGCGCGGACGGGCTCACGTACGAGTTCGTGCTGCGGAAGGGCGTCAAGTTCCAGAACGGCGATCCCGTCACCGCGGAGGACGTCAAGTTCTCGCGCTTCCGCCTCAAGCAACCCTGGCCCGATTTCATGACCTTCTACGGGACCCCCGCCACCGGCGCCGCGTGGATAGTTCCGAAGAAGTACGTCGAGAAAGTCGGCGACGAGGGCTTCAAGCGCGCGCCGGTCGGCGCGGGGCCGTACCGGCTTGTCTCGTTCAAGCCCGGTGTCGAGCTCGTGCTGGAGGCTTTCCCCGGCTACTGGCGCAAGGCGCCCGCCATCAAGACCCTCGTCTTCAAGGTCATCCCGGACGATGCCACGCGGCTGGCTGCGCTGAAGACCGGCGAAGTCGACGTTGCTTACGGGATCGCGGGCACGCTCGCGGAAGAGGTCAAGCGCACGCCGGGGCTCGCCCTCAAGGCGGCGAAGATCCCCGTGACGAACTGGATGGTCTTCGCCGACCAGGCGGATCCGAAGTCGCCGTGGCACGACCGGCGGGTGAGGCTCGCCGCGAACTGGAGCGTCAACCGCGAGGCCATCAATAGCGCGGGCTATCTCGGCCTCGGCACGATCTCCTCGAGCTTTATCCCGCACAGCATGGAATATTTCTGGCAGCCGCCGCTCTATCCCTACGATCCGAAGGGTGCGCGCGCGCTCCTCGCCGAGGCCGGCTATCCCAACGGCTTCGACGCGGGCGAGCTCAGCGGGGAGACCTTCTCCGGCTCCGGCATCGGCGAGCCCGTGGTCAACGACCTCAACGCCGTGGGCATCCGCGTGCGCCTGCGCCTGCTCGAGCGTGCGACCTATCTCAAGCAGTGGGGCGACAAGACGCTCAAGAACATCATCCTCGCGGGCAGCGGCGCGCCCGGCAACGCCGCGACACGGCTCGAGCAGTACGCCGTCACGGGCGGGCTCTACGCCTACGGCAGCTACCCCGAGGTGGACGGCCTCTACAATGCCCAGGCGAACGAGAGCAATCCCCGCGCGCGCCGCCAGATCCTCGTCAAGATGCAGCAGATCATCCACGAGCGCGTCATGTTCGGGCCCGTGCTCGAGTACGCGTATCTCGTCGCGGTCGGCCCGAAGGTCGCCGTCGACTGTGTCAACGCGCTCCCCGACGACCCGTACACGGCGCCCTACGAGGACCTGAGGCTGAAACCCAAATGACGACGAAGCGCGAAAGGGTGACGGCGGCGCTCCGTGGCGAGCCGGTCGACCGCGTCCCCGTCTCCTTCTGGCTTCACAACTTCGCCACGGAGAATTCTGCCGAGGGCCTGGCCGGGGAGACGCTGCGGCTCGCCAGGACCTTCGACTGGGACTTCCTCAAGCCGCAGTCGCGCGCTCAGTGCTTCGCCGAGGCGTGGGGACTCGAGTACACGGCCTCGCGCGACCGCGCGGTGCCTTTCACGGTGACTCGCGCGCCCGCCACCGGCGCGTCCGATCTCGCCTCGCTCGAGCCGGCCGATCCGCGGGCAGGAGCTCTCGGCGAACAGCTGGAGGCCCTGCGGCTGATCCGCGCGGCGGTCGGGCCGGATACGCCGATCATCTGGACGGTGTTCTCGCCGCTCATGGTGATGGCGTACCTCATGAAGGGCGGCCGGGAGCAGGCGCTCTCGCTGATGCGCTCCGAGCCCGCGGCCCTCGAGCACGCCCTGGATGCCGTCGCCGTTACGCTTCGCGCGTACGCGGGTGCTTGCCTCGACGCCGGAGCCGACGGGCTCTTCTACGCGACGAACCTCGCCACCCGAGCCATCATGACGCCCGAGGAATGCCGGCGCTTCCAGCGCCCATACGACCTGAAGATTCTCGCCGCCGTCGAGCGCGCGCCCTTCAACCTGCTCCACGTCTGCGGCGAGGGCGTGCTCTTCGACGAATTCCTCGACTATCCGGTGACGGCCTACTCCTGGGCGACCGCGGCCGGAAACCCGACGCTGACCGAGGGCCAGATGAAGACCGGCCGGTCTGTCGTCGGCGGGTTTCCCGCCAAGCCCGACATCGCGGGGTTCACCGGCGCCGCGCTGGCCGACCGCGCTCGGAGCGCGATCGCGGAGACAGGCGGCCGCCGGCTCCTGCTCGGTCCCGACTGCTCGATCAACCCCGACACGCCCGAGCCGATCCTCCACGCGGCCGGCGCCGCTGCGCGCGAGCCACGGCCAGCCTGAGTCTCGCCTTCCCGCTGGCAGTAGTGGCCCTCGCCCACGGAGCGGCCGCCGCCCAGGAACCGTTCGTCCTGCCGCCCGCGCTTGCCGACGCGATCAAGCGCCTCGACTCCGCCGCCCGCGTCGTGCGCGCCGACGAAATCCTGGAGGAGCGCTGCGGCGCGACGCACCGGCGCGATCAGCTCTTTCGCGCCGACTTCAACGGCGATGGCCGGCAGGACTACGCGGCGCTCTTGAAGATCGGCGAGCCCGGGGGCAAACCGGGCGAGGCCCTGCGGACGGCGCCGCTTTGGGCGGTGGTCTTTCTCGCGAACCGGGATGGGCGCTATCGTCCCTTCATCCTGTTCAAGGACGCCGACGCGATGTTCCCGTCGCGCCGGGTGCTCTGGATCCAGCCCCCTGGACACGTGCACCACGGCGCGCATCCGGAGCGTGTCCTCACGCTGAAGCACCCGACAGTGGGCTCCATGCTCTGCGAGAGCACGGCCAAGGTCTTCTACTGGGTGGGCTTGAGGCAGACCTTCAGGGAGTATTTGACGAAGGAGTAAAGCCCCCTCGATTCTCTCAGCCCTCGCCTCACCGCTCGAAGCGAGCGTTTCGGCTTGAACTGCGACCCTCTCCCCCTCGAAGGGGGAGAGGGAAGACTGGGGGGTCAGGACTTGGGGACGTACAGTTTCCCGCCGACCTTCTTGAACTCCTCCGCTTTTTCGCGGAGACCCTGGGCTATGGCGGCGCTGTCGTCGGCCAGGCCCTGCGTCTTCGCGTACTCGCGGACTTCCTGAGTGATCTTCATCGAGCAGAAGTGCGGGCCGCACATCGAGCAGAAGTGCGCGACTTTGGCGCCCTCGGCCGGCAGGGTCTCGTCGTGGAATGACCGCGCCGTCTCGGGATCGAGCGAGAGGTTGAATTGGTCCTCCCAGCGGAACTCGAAGCGGGCGCGGGACAGCGCGTCGTCCCACTCGCGCGCGCCCGGGTGCCCCTTGGCGAGGTCGGCGGCGTGCGCGGCGATCTTGTACGCGATGACCCCGTCCTTGACGTCCTGCTTGTCGGGCAGCCCCAGGTGCTCCTTGGGCGTGACGTAGCACAGCATGGCCGTGCCGTACCAGCCGATCATGGCGGCGCCGATGGCCGAGGTGATGTGGTCGTAGCCGGGCGCGATGTCGGTCGTCAGCGGCCCCAGGGTGTAGAACGGCGCCTCGTGGCACTTCTCGAGCTGCCGGTCCATGTTCTCCTTGATCAGGTGCATGGGCACGTGCCCCGGCCCCTCGATCATCACCTGACAGTCGTGGTCCCACGCGATCTTGGTCAGCTCTCCCAGCGTGTCGAGCTCGGCGAACTGCGCCTCGTCGTTGGCGTCGGCCTGGCAGCCGGGCCGGAGACCGTCCCCCAGCGAGAAGGCGACGTCGTAGCCCGCCATCAGCTCGCACATCTCCTTGAAGTGCGTGTAGAGGAAGCTCTCCTGGTGGTGGGAGAGGCACCACTTGGCCATGATCGACCCGCCGCGCGAGACGATGCCGGTGACGCGCTTCGCCGTCAGCGGGACGTAGCGCAGCAGCACGCCGGCGTGAATGGTGAAGTAGTCGACGCCCTGCTCGGCCTGCTCGACGAGCGTGTCGCGGAAGATCTCCCAGGTCAGCTCCTCCGCCTTGCCGCCGACCTTCTCGAGCGCCTGGTAGATCGGCACGGTGCCGAGCGGCACCGGCGAGTTGCGCAGGATCCACTCGCGGGTCTCGTGGATGTTCTTGCCCGTCGAGAGGTCCATGATCGTGTCGCCACCCCACTTCGTCGCCCACGTCATCTTCTCCACCTCCTCCTCGATGGACGAGGAGACGGCGGAGTTGCCGATATTGGCGTTGATCTTCACCAGGAAGTTGCGGCCGATGATCATCGGCTCGGACTCGGGGTGATTGATGTTGGCGGGGATGATGGCCCGCCCACGCGCGACCTCCGAGCGGACGTGCTCGGGCGTGCAGCTCTCGCGCAGCGCCACGAATTCCATCTCGGGCGTGATGATGTTCTTGCGGGCGTAGTGCAGCTGGGTGACCGTGCGGCCCGGCTTGGCGCGGAGTCCCCACCGGCCGCCGGCGCCCGGCTCGACGTCATCGCGCTCGAGGATCCAGTGGCGGCGGAGCGGCGGCAGCCCCTGCTTGAGGTCGACCGCGTGGTCGGGGTCGGTGTAGGGGCCGCTCGTGTCGTAGAGGCGGAGCGTCTCGCCGTTGGTGAGGGTGAGCGCGCGGATCGGCACGCGGATCGAGGGATTGGAGCCCGTGAGATAGGTCTTCATCTGGCCTCCCTTCGCTGGCATTACCCAGGTCAGGTTGTTAGCGGTCGGCAGCACTGTCGCTGCCCTCTCAGCCCGGTAAACCGAGCTCCCGCGTGAGCAACTCGTGTCGAAGGCATCCTACGACCATTGGCGCGGGGGGTCAAGGCGCCCCGGCCTCAGCTCGTCGCAGGCAGGATACGGATAAGGACGCTGGTCTTGGCCCGGAGGCCCTTGCGGATGTAGCGCCCCATCCACAGCGGCACGATGATCCAGTACTTGTGGTGGTAGGCGCGAAGGATCGCCTCCTCCAGGTCGGGGCGGCCGTCCGCCCACTCGGCCTTTCCCTCGAAGGCGGGGCCGTCCTTCTTGCCGACGTGGACCGTGACGCGACCGCTGTCTTTGATCCGCCGCGCCTTGAGGCTCGCGCGCTGAGTCGTGAAGTAGACGGCGTCCTCGTGGAGCCAGCACCAGGTCGGGACGGTGCCGGGCTTGCCCTCCCGGCTGTAGGTCGTCACGTAGATGTAGTGCGCGCGGCGGAGGAGGTCCGCGAGCTCGGGAGTCAACGTCGCTCTCGACCGGACGCGCCGGGATCGGCGACGAGCAGGCGATAGCCGAGATCGATGCTGTCCTCCTCCCGCAGCTGCCCGAACCTGTCCGCCCAGCGCCCGGACCGGAGATCATCGGCGAGGCGCGCGAGCCCCGCCTCCAGCCGCCCGGCTGGGATCTGGGCGAAGCTCGAGATGGCGCCGCGCACGGCTGGGTTGAGATACGCGTGGGGTCTGCGCCAGAATGCGCCGAGAAATCCGTCGACGCAGTCGTGGGGGATGGGCAGCACGCGCGTCTCGCTCCGCCCGCCGAGCCAGCCGGCGAGCTCGGCAAGCGGGGGGAAGCGCGGCAGGTCGAACTCGATGATCTCGGGCAGGTACTCGGTCGTGAGCCAGAAGCTGCCGCGGCACGCAGGATCCCAGGTGACGATGACCACCCGCCTCGCGACGCGGGCAAGCTCGGCGAGCCCGCCGCCGCGGTCGTCCCAGTGGTGCAGGGTCAATACGGCCAGCGCCGCGTCGAAGGCGCCGTCGGGAAAGGGAAGGCGCTCGGCGACGGCCTGGACGACAGGCGCGCGGCCCTTCGGGCGCTGGCCTATCATCTCGCGCGACGGCTCGACGGCTACCACGCGGAGGTCCGCCGGCTCGTAGGAGCCGGCGCCGGCCCCCACGTTGACCACGCTCGCGGCGTCGCCCAGCGCGGCGTTGATGGCGCTCGCGATGCGCGGGTCGGCCCGCCGCGTCGCGACGTAGCCGGTTCCGATGACGTCGTAGACGATGGTCACGCTCTCGACCTCTCGCCGGACCGCCGAGGGGGCGACTTGCGTCCGGACGGGCTCCATCCTACCATTGCGCTGCTTCGCGACGGGGCGGAGCGGCGGCGCCGCACGTTCGCATTTCCGAACGTGACGCTTCGAGCTCGACACCACGGAGAGCCCATGAAGACCTGCTGGCTCGCACGGTTTCTTTCCCCCTAACGATCAACCAATCGTGCCCGGAGGATTTCTTATGCCGCCTCATCGCCACTCGTATCGTCCCACCGTCATGGGTAAGAGGGGTGCCGTCGCCTCGGCCCACCCGATCGCCTCGATGGCCGGCATCCGCGTCCTCCTCGACGGTGGCAATGCCGTGGACGCCGCCGTCGCCGTCGGCTCGACGCTCAACGTGGTCGAGCCCTTCATGTCGAGCGCGGGCGGCATCGGGCTCATGCTGATCTCGCGCGCCGGCGGTCGCGAGCGCCACGTGCTCGACTTCATCGGCCTGGCCCCGGCGGCGGCAGGCCCCGCGGGCCTGGTCGAGGACGATCTGGCCGGCGGCCCGAAATCGTGCGCGACGCCGGGCAACCTCGGCGGCTGGCTGGCCGCCCTCGAGCGCTTCGGCAGCATGCCGCGCGCGAAGGTCTTCGCGCCGGCCATCGAGTGGGCCGAGGGCGGCGTGCCGCTCACGTGGATGAGCAGCCGCTTCATCGAGCAGGCGCGCCCGCAGCTCGGCCGCTCGGCCGAGGCGCAGCGGCTCTATCTGGGCAACGGCGGCCCGCGCCCCGGCAAGGTCGCGACCTACAAGGAGCTGGCCGCGACCTTCCGGCAGGTCGTCGAGGGGGGAGCTGAGGCTTTCTACCGGGGGCCGATCGCCAAGTCGATCGCTCGCGCGGTCACCGAGGCGGGCGGCTGGCTCACCGAGGCCGACCTCGCCGCGTTCAAGGCCGAGTGGCGCGAGCCCCTGCGCATCACCTACCGCGGCGCGGAGCTCTTCTCGGTGCCGCCGCCGTTCTCCGCCTTCCAGATGCTCGAGACGTTCAACATTCTCGAGGGCTACGACATCGCCGGCTGGGGCCACAATTCGGCCGACTACCTCCACCACCTGATCGAGGCCATCAAGCTCGGCTCCGCCGACCGGCTTGCCTACGCCTACTCGGGGGACGTCCCGATCAAGGGACTGCTTTCGAAGGCCTATGCCGCGTCGCAGCGCGCCCGCATCAATGCGGGCCGGGCCGCCGTGAGTGAGGGAGAGCGCCACAGCCGCGAGAAGCTGCCGGGACAGATCGCCGAGGGGCATCCGGCCACATTCGCGAACGAGCAGACGACTCACTTCGCCTGTGCCGATGCCGACGGGACGGTCGTGTCGGTCACGCAGACCCTCGGCGTTCCCTTCGGCTCGGGCGTCGCCGTGCCGGGCACGGGCCTCGTTCTCAACAACATCCTGAAGTGGATGGACCTCGACCCCGCGTCGCCGAACGTGGTCAAGCCGGGGCGCAAGGCCGGCACCATGATGTCGCCGACCCATGTCTTCAAGGACGGCGCCTTCGCGCTCAGCGTCGGCACGCCGGGCTCCTACGGCATCCTCCAGACCCAACCGCAGATGCTCCTCAATCTCCTGGAGTTCGGCTTCACCATGCAGGAGGCCATCGAGCAGCCGCGTGTGCGCGTGTATCGCGACCGGGTCGTGGATGCCGAGTCGCGCATCCCGGAGTCGGCGCGCGAGGACCTGGCCCGGCGCGGGCACGAGATCAACGTGATCGACGACTGGTCCTGGATCGTCGGCGGCGGCCAAGGCATCGCGCGCGATCCCGAGTCCGGCGCGTGGATGGCCGGCGCCGATCCGCGGCGCGACGGCTACGCCCTGGCCATTTAATGATCGCACCCTCACCCTACCCTCTCCCTCGGTGAGGGAGAGGGGAAGGTAGAGGGGACGCACAACTTCTCCTCTCCCCCATCGGGGGAGAGGTAGGGTGAGGGGGCCGTTCGACCAACCATGACTCTCAAAGACCGGATGGCAGTGGTCACCGGAGCGGGCTCGGGACTGGGCCGCGCGATCGCGCAGGAGCTGGCGGCGGCGGGCGCCTCGGTGGCGGCGGTGGACCTCGACGCGGCCACCGCCGAGGAGACGGTGGTACTCATCGCCAAGGCCGGAGGGAAGGGCAAGGCCTTCCAGGCGGACACGAGCAAGGCGGCCGACGTGGACCGCGCGGTCGGCGGCGCCATCAAGGCGCTCGGCCCGCTCGAGATCATGGTCAACAACGCGGGGATCCTCGACGGCTACTTCAACGTGGACGAGACCGACGAAGCCGTCTGGCGCCGCGTCATCGACATCGACCTGACCGGCGTGTTCCTCGGCTGCAAGCGCGCGCTCGCCGAGATGCTGCCGCGCGGCCGCGGGCGCATCGTCAACATGGCCTCGGTGGCCGGGCTCAACGGCACGGGCGGCGGCGCCGCCTACGTCGCCGCCAAGCACGGCGTGGTCGGCCTCACGCGTCAGATGGCCGTCACCTACTCGTCCCGCGGCGTCACCATCAACGCGGTGTGCCCGGGGCCCATCCTGACCAACCTGCGCCAGCACTCACAGCAGATCCTGGGCCCCGACATCCCGGACATGGCCGGGCGCGGCATCGCGGTGAGCGACGAGCAGGTCCGCGCGGTGGTGCCCGCGGGGCGCCGGGGCACCGCCGACGAGATCGCCTCCGCGGTGCGATTCCTCGCGTCGGACGAGGCCAAGTACATCACCGGCCACAGCCTCGTGGTGGACGGCGGCTGGAGAGCGAAATGATCACGAAGTTCTCGGTCCTGTACGTCGGACAGATCGAGCTCGACAACGTGGGACTCGCCGGCACGCCGGCCGACGAGCGCCGCTATCCCAACGAGCGCCTCGCCGAGGCGTTCCAGACGGCGAAAGAGGTTGCCCAGCAGATGGACGAGCTGGGCTACTACGCGCTCTGGACGGCCGAGCACCACTTCCAGCACGAGGGTTACGAGGTCTTCCCGAACCTGATCCTGCTCGGCACCTGGCTCGCCTCGCAGACCAAGCGGCTCAAGTTCGGCTGCGCCTTCAACGTGCTGCCGATGTGGCACCCCATCCGCCTCGCGGAGGACTACGCGCAGGCCGACATCATGACGGGCGGGCGCGTGATCATGGGCGTGGGCCGCGGCTACCACACGCGCGAGGTGGAGACCTTCGGCGCGCCCATGCTCGACAACAAGGCGAATCAAGACCTCTTCGAGGAGCAGATGGAGGTGCTCCTCAAGTGCTTCAACGAGGAGTCGTGGTCGCACAAGGGCAAGCACTACACGATCCCCGCCCCCGTCGAGTACCGCGGCTATCAGCTCCGCGAGATCACCGTCGTGCCGCGCCCCATCCACCTGCCGGTCGAGATCTGGCAGCCGATCGCCAGCGGCAAGACGCTGCCGTACATCGCCCAGCGCGGCATCAAGGGGATGGTCACGCTGAACGGCGAGCGCATCTTCGATCAGGTCGTGCGCGCCTACCAGTCCGAGGCGGCCAAGGCGGGCCGCACGCTGGCCCTCGGCGAAAACATCTGCTGGGGGGCCGGGCTCTACCTGGCCGATACCGTCGAGGCGGCGGTTGCGCGCGTCGAGCCCTACCACGACGAGCGCTACAAGTGGTTCGCGCCCTTCGGCTTCGTCCGGTACGCGGACGAGGAGGGCCGCTCGTGGGGCATGCCGGGCGCGCCCGCACGGATCCCCAGCATTCGCGAGGGCGTGGCGCAGAAGGCCTGGCTCTGCGGGCCGCCCGCGCACGTGATCGAGCAGATCCGAGAGTTCGAGTCGCGCTACCCCGGGCTCGAGCACATGATGATCCACTGGGCGGAAGGCATGCCGCCCAAGGAATTCAAGGAACAGCTCGCCTGGTTCGCTCGAGATGTCATGCCGGCATTTACGAGGCGGTAGCCGGCGCGGGGACACCCCCCGGGGGTATACCCCCACCCGGTAGTCCTCCCCTCGTGGGGCCCCCCCTAGGGGTTGTATTTTTCCCTTGCGCTCCCTCGTAGCATGGCGATAATACCCTCGGACCTATCGGGAGGCGCCGGGCGGCGAATCCCCACACCCACTCGAGGGAGGACAGAGCGCATGGCGAAGAAAAAGCCGTTTGGTGGCTACTCGATCAACTTCAAGGGATGCAAGGACACCATGGAGTCGGTGATGGGCTCGGGCCCCATCGGCCCTTCCGAGATGACCAAGAAGATCTGGGCGTACGTGAAGCGGAAGAGACTCGCCAAGAAGTAAACCCCGCTGCGCCTCGACCGGATCGTCCTGAGCCTGCCCGGCGCCTCCAGGACGTTCCGGTCTTCTTGACTTGCCCGCCGCCTCCGACGACACTGCCCCCATGCGGGCCATCCTCTACGACAAGGCGTGTGACTGCCCGGCTTCCGAGCTCGCCCGCAGGGCGCTCGCACAGGCTCGCGTGGATTTCGAAAGCCGGTCCCTGGAGTCGCACCCCGTCGACAAGAAGGCCGCCCTCGAGCTGGCCCGTGGCGCACGCCGCTTCCTCATCAAGACCGGCCCGGGCTTCCTCCGGCACGACGCCGACCGGGAGCCGGTGAGCGAGGCGCAGGCGATCGAGTGGCTGCTCCACGAGGACGGGCTCCTGCGCGTGCCCGTGCTCGTCTGGGGCGACATGCTGGTGCGTGGCTACACCGACGAGCTGTACGAGCAGGCGCTGTCCCAGGGGCCGGCGCCAGGAGGAGAGAGGCGATGATCCTCAAGGAGACGACGCGGTCCACCTACCTGGACGTCTCGAAAATCGAGTGGGAGCCCACGCGATTTCCGGGCGTGTACACCAAGAAGCTCTACGAGGACGCCTCGGGGAAGATGACCAGCCTGACCAGGATGGAGCCGGGCGCGCGGCTGCCCGATCACCGGCACGTCGGCATCGAGCAGAGCTTTGTCCTCGAAGGCACGCTCGTGGACGAGGACGGCGCCTGCACGGCGGGCAACTACGTCTGGCGGCGGCCGGGCTCGGTCCATGAGGCGTGGAGCCCCGACGGCTGCATCGTTCTTGGCGTATTCGACAAGCCGAACGAGTTTCTCGCCTAGGCGAGCTTCGTCAGGATCTCATCGAGGCGCGCCACCTCGAGATCGGGCGTGACGCCGAGATTTTCCCGCGGCGCCCCGAGGCGGTTGCACCAGCACGTGCGGTAGCCGAAGGCCTTGGCGCCCGCGACGTCCCAGCCGTTGGACGACACGAAGAGGATGTCCGCGGCGGGAAGCTCGAAGGCGCGCGTCGCCAGCTCGTAGACGGCGGGCGAGGGCTTGTAGGTCTGGACGGCGTCCACCGACAGCACGTGGGCGAGGCGGCCTTCGAGCCCGCTCGAGCGGACCGCCGCGGCCAGCATCCTGGGCGACCCGTTCGAGAGGATCCCGAGCGGCGTGCCCGCCATCGCGGCGAGCGCGGTCTCGACCTCGGGGAAGGTCGCCAGCGACAGATACGCCTCCATCAGCCGCCGAATCGCGTCTTCTCCGGTCCTGATCCCCAGCCGCTCGACTGAGAACCTGAGCGCGGCCTCGGTCACGGCCCAGAAGTCCTCGTAGCGCCCCATGAGCGACCGCAGCCACGTGTACTCGAGCTGTTTCTGGCGCCAGAGCGTCGAGAGCGCCTGCGGATCACCGGTCACTTCGCGCCCGGCCTCGATCACGGAGTGGACGTCGAAGAGCGTGCCGTACGCGTCGAAGACGAAGGCCCTGGGTCTGGCCATGGGACCTCCGTGCTTCAGCGGGCGGGTTGGTGGTCTATCGACGGAGCGGGATGGACGACAGCAACGGCGGCGCGCCGGCGGCGGTCCGGCGGTCGTCGCGTGGGCGGCGGCAGCGCTGGGCGACGCGGCACATCGGGCGGCTCGATGCCGGACTCGACGAAGCCGTAGCGCAGGAGCTGCTGGGCGTCGCGGAAGGACAGGCTGCGCGTCTGCGCCCCCATGACGATCAGGAGAAAGCGCTGGCCCGCCCGCCACGCCGCGACGGCGAGGTTGTAGCCCGCCTCGCGCGTGAAGCCCGTCTTGAGGGCCTGCACGCCGCCCGGATCCTGGAAGAGCGGGATGCGCCGGCTATGCACGCGGCCGCGGTAGATGAAGCTCGCGCCGCCCAAGAGCGGTCGCGAGGCGGGATAGTCCTGGACGACGTGACCGATCAGCCGCGCCATGTCGAGTGCGGTGCTGCGCCCGGCGGGATCGGGTAGCCCGTGGGGGTTGGCGAAATGCGTGGAGCGCAGGCCGAGCTGGGCGGCCTTGGCGTTCATGCTTTCGACAAACACCTCTTCGGTGCCGCCGAGGTGCTCGGCCACCGCCGTCGCCGCGTCATTGGCCGACGCGATGGCCACGCCTTCGAGGAGCGTGCGGAAGGGAACCTCCTCGCCCGCGCGGAGTCCCATGCGGTAGCGCGGGGTCTCCGCCGCGTGCCGGCTGATCGTCACCGGCTCGTCCCACTGCGCGCGTCCCGCCTCCAGGGCCTCGCAGGCGAGGTAGAGCGTCATGAGCTTGACCAGGCTCGCCGGCGCATGGTCCTCGGACGGGTTCTTGGCGAAGAGCACGGTGCCGTCGGGAGCGAGCAGGAGAGCGGATTCGGCGCTCAGGTGCAGAGTCCGGTCACCCTGGGCCGAAGCGGGAGCCCAAGCCGGGACTGCCATGAGGAGAGCCGCAGAGGAAATCACGACGAGGAGACGCACTAGAATCGATTGTAAGGGAGGCGGAGGACCCGGCCTAGCGAAAATGCTATCGGCAAGCTCGCTTGAGCTCGGGAGAAGGCTTGAACCTGGGCGTGCGCCCACCCGCCATGTTCATGGGTTGGCCCGTGCGCGGGTTCTTGCCCTTGCGCGCCTTGCGCCGCCCGACGGAAAAGGTGCCGAATCCCACGAGGGTGACGGGCTGTCCGCGCTTGAGCGAGCCGCGGATCGAGGCGAGAAGCGCGCGCAGGGCCCGGTCCGAGGCGGCTTTGGTCCAGCCGCTCTCGGTCGCCATCGACGCGATGAGATCCGCGCGAGTCATGAGAGCAGAAATGTCATGGCCATACGCAGCGGGCGGATGCTAGCAGAGGCGGTGTGTCGTGGTCAAGCGCCGTCGACCCACACCCGCACGAGCGGTGGTATGTTGGATGCGCCGTGAAGAAGGTGCTTCTGTTCACCATGGAGGGCAATGCCGATGGCGAGGCCGCGCTGGCCTTTTTCCAGTCGCGCGGTGCCGCCGTGGACGTGCGCGACGTGGGACGCGACCCCGAGGCCAGCGCCGAGGTGTTTCGCCTCGCGGGACGGCTCGCCGTCCCCGCGATGGTGATCGACGAGCGTGTCTTCCTGGGCTTCGGCGGGCACCGCGACGAGATCGAGGCGCTGCTGCGCGAGTAGGAGGAGGACACCGGTCTGCTGACGCTGGAGGCCGCGCAGAAGGAATTCGAGCCCGCCGGGGTCTACGTCAATACCGCGAGCATCGGGCTGCCGCCCCGCCGAGCTGTCGAAGCCCTCAACGAGGCCATCGAGACGTGGCGGACAGGCCGCGCCGAAGCGGCGGGGTATGACGAGCTGGTCAATCGAGCCCGCCAGCAATTCGCCAGCCTCGTGGACACCGCGCCCGAGCGGGTGGCCATCGGCAACCAGGTCTCGACGTTCACCGGGCTGGTGGCGGCCGCTCTGCCCGACGGCGCGCGCGTCCTCGCCGCCGAAGAGGATTTCACCTCCGCCCTGTTCCCATTCCTCGGCCACGCCGACCGGGGAGTACACGTGCAGACCGTGCCACTGGCCGGCCTCGTCGAGAGCATCGGTCCCGGGATAGACCTCGTTTCGGTGAGCGCGGTGCAGTCAGCTGACGGCCGACTCGTTCCCGGCGGCCTCGAGGCCCTGGCCTCGGCCGCCGCCCATCACGGCTGCCTCACATACGTCGATGCCACCCAGGCCGTGGGCTGGTTGCCGTTCCACGCCGACCGCTTCGACTTCGTGTCCTGTGCCGCCTACAAGTGGCTCCTCTCACCCCGCGGGACGGCCTTCGGAGTGGTGCGGCCGGAACGCCTCGCGATGCTCCGGCCTCTCTACGCGGGCTGGTATGCCGGCGACGATCCATGGACCTCCATCTACGGACCGCCGCTCCGGCTCGCCAAGGACGCGCGCCGGCTTGACATCTCGCCGGCGTGGCTGGCCTGGGCAGGCACGGTGCCCGCGCTCGAGCTGCTGGCCGAGGTAGGAATCGCCGCGATCCATCGACACGATCTCGGCCTCGCCAACGCATTGCGCGGGCGCCTCGGCCTGCCCACAGGCGATTCGGCCATCGTAGCCGTTGCCGCCGAAGGCGCTCTGGAGCGGCTGCGCGCGGCCGGAGTCAAGGCCTCCGTCCGCGCGGGCGCCGTGCGGCTGTCTTTCCATCTTCACAATACCGAAGCCGACGTCGACGCCGTCGCTCGCGCGCTCGGCGGCTGACACCGGCAGCACACACGAACAGGGTCATCCGGGTTTCGGTGCCTTCGCCGTTGCCGTCTTGCCGCGCAGCAGCAGCGCCGCGGCAACGCCGGCCGCCGCCACGCCGATGGAAAGCGCCATCGCGGCGTGCAGCCCGTCCATGAACGCGCCGTTCACGATGCGCTCGATCTGGCTGGCGACCGCCGGAGCCAGTGTCTGGAGCCGCTGCTGGGCGGTGTCGGATCCGGACAGCAGCCCGGCGAGCTCGCTTCGATCGCTCTGGCTCAGTCGGGCCCCCGCCCGCTCGAGTGACGTGATCACCCGCTGGCTCTCGATCGCCTTGAAGAGGGCGCTGCCGCCGGCCAGACCGAACACCGCGCCGAGCTGGAGGACCGTGTTCTGAATGCCCGACGCCTCGCCTGATTTTGCGTCGGGTACGGAGGCCATCCCGAGCGAGGTGGCGGCGTTGTAGGAGAGAGCGCCGCCCACCCCGAGCGCGGCGAAGCCAAGCGTGATCAGCGCGTAGCTCGCCTGCTCGCGTAGCAGCGCGAAGATCAGGCTGCCGAGCACGGCGAGGGCCATGCCGCCCAAGATCTGGACCCGTTCTCCCGACCGGGCGCCGACCTTGCCCGCGACCGACGACGCGATGACGAACGGCAGCGCGAATGCGAGGTAGAGAACGCCCGTCTGCACCGGGCTGAGGTGGCGCACGTGCTGGAGGTAGAGCGTGAGCAGGAACATGAACACGCTCCACACCCAGTTCCAGCTGAAGTGCACGAGCAGCGTGCCCATGAAGGTCCGATTCTTGAACAGCGCGAACTCGACCAATGGGGTGCGCACGCGCGGCTCGAGCAACAGGAAAAGGGCGAGCGAGGCCAGGCCCGCCAGCACGCTGCCGACGACGAGCGGCGAACCCCAGCCGCTCTGCCCACTCGCCTGAACGCCGAGCACGATCAGGACCAGGCCCACGGTCAGGGCCGCGAACCCGCGCAGATCGAAGCGGGGCGGCGCCGATGGATCGCGGCTTTCCTCCACCACGTACAGCGTGAGGAGGATGGCGGCGATGCCGAGCGGCACGTTCACGAAGAAAAACCAGCGCCAGCTCAGTTTCTCCGTGAGCACCCCGCCGACGAGCGGCCCCAGCGCCTGGCCGATCGTGCCGGCCGCGGCCCAGATCCCGATCGCCTGGCCCCGCTGGGCGGGTGGGAAGGCGTTGCTCACGATCGCGAGCGAGGCAACGAAGCTGAGCGCGGTCCCGAGCCCCTGGAGCGCACGGGCGGCGATCAACCAGGCGATCGACTGCGCGATGCCCGCGGCTACCGAGCCGACGATGAAGATAATCAGGCCGAGCAACACCACCCGGCGGCGGCCGAACGTATCGGCCAGGCGGCCGGCGGCGATCTGCGGGGCGGCGAAGGCGAAGAGGAAGGCGTTCAGCACCCACGCGAGCGTGGTGGTGCTCGTGTCGAGCGCGTGACCGATGGCGGGCAGGGCCACGGTGAGGCCGAACGCGTCGATGGTGAGCATCAGGAGCGGCACCGCCATCGCCAGCACGACGAGCCAGCTGCCGCCGCCATCCCGCGGTGCCGTCGGTACGCCGGATGCCGTCATGCCCACCTGTTCCGTTGCCATTCGTGATGGTCCCCGAATTTCACCGTGGGAGCGCAGGTAATGTTCGGTTCTCAGTCACGGCCGTGTCGGCGCCGGCCTTGGCACCGCGTGGACGGAGCCCTGTCATCGCGCGGCGATCCTGCCAGAATCCGTGGGAGCGGTCAAACGGCGGCTGCCCATTGGCGGAGCGCGCGGGCGCATGGCGCACCGATAGCACATGGACAGCACACGGTGGTAGAATCGCCCTCGCTGCTCGCGTGACTGCGTGAAACGCCGGGGTAGCTCAGTGGCAGAGCAACTGATTCGTAATCAGTAGGTCGCGGGTTCAACTCCCGCCCCCGGCTCCATATTTTTCAGATAGTTATAGAATATATTGTCGAGACGTAGAGGGTCATGTAGACGCGGTGTAGACGGCGAGCCTCAAGAGGGAGGGCTCTGAGCTGCCCGGGGC
>WNFO01001063.1_pt1 | contig 21045 bp, 25 predicted proteins | sample 5400251 | NCBI WGS metagenome assembly WNFO01 (sample SAMN13153354, study PRJNA577476) | soil metagenome | isolation source: 100 cm saprolite under Madrone tree | place: USA:California | collected 2016-06-14
ATCTGAATCGCTGATGCTCGGTGCTGGAGACTCCGAAGACGCTTTGTGCCCAGCGTCGCCGTCCGCTGATTCCTGTGCTGGCGCAGACCCAGAGCCAGATGTCGTATCGCGCCGAAGGTTACCCAGGATAGGGATACCAGATACGGAGCCTGCACGCCTCGTGGTCACAGAGATTCGCCGTGCGAGCCGCTGGAAGTTCTGGGAAGAGATGCGCTTGCGCTTGGTCTCAGTTTCGGGGTCAGGAGTTCCTGTGCGCTCAGGGGTCGATACTCCTTGTGCGAACGTAATACCTGGGGCCTGTGCTGTCGAGGGTGCCTTTTGCGATGCGGTTTCATCAGATGTACTGCTAGGGAAGGCAACAGGCGCAGAATCGGACGTTGGGAAGGCGACGGGTGTGCCCTGAGCGGTGTCGCTCGCAGGACCTACATCGGACGAAGGGTTGGTAGTGGGAGCGTCATCAACTTGGGTTCCGGCCACCACAGGGGCCGACCCATCGGGTGATAGCAGATCTTGGGGTCTTGTCTGCTCCGAAACGGTATCCTGAGCGGGTGCAGTCTCCGTGGGCACCTCCGCGGTGTCCTGCGTCGGAGCGGCGTCAATGTCCGCGGTCACAAGTTTATCAGTCAAGGGAATAGTGTCGTCAATTTGGTAACCGCCGACGACTTCCCGTAGTCCCCCGTTCACCGGAAGTCCCCCCGCCGCATTGATCTGGTCAGCCCACATGCCCGCAAAAACGCCATTGAGTTCGAGAAGTTGCTTGTGGTTTCCCTGTTCGATAACCTGACCATCCTTGAGAACAAGAATCCTACGGTTGTCATCACATCAAATCACGACACGTCAATGAAGTCGGTCAGGAGGTAACTTACAGATCCGCATTGGCAATGGTCTACAATAAGCGAGGCATATCAGACGCCGTGCTCCAGAAACAGAAATAGACTCACCGAAAGCCGGTGGGCAATAGATAGTGATGAACGACCGCGAACAAGGTTCTGCAGAGCCTTCTGGATATCTCGTTCTGTGGAAGTGTCTAGAGCACTGACAGTGACATATCAGTCAGCCATCGATGCGCCACTGTCGGACATGAACAGACCTCGTAGCCTCATCGAGTAGCAGTATCGGGGGATTCTTAAGTAGGGTGCGCGCAATAGCAACACGTTGCTTCTCTCCCCCGCTCAGTCGAATGCCGCGTTCGCCAACCTTGGTCTCATATTTATCAGGGAATGACATGACGCGGTCGTGTAATTGCGCGGCTTTGGCCGATTCTTCCACTTCCTCCTGACTTGCCCCGAACTTGGCATAGCTAAGGCAGCCATCATCAGCACCAACACCATAGGCTACTACATCAGAGTAGAACTCCGATCTCACGCACCCAATGTTATAGCCAAGGCTTGCATTAAAAAGGACGGCATCTTGCGGGACCACGCCAATGGCCTTGCGCAAACTTGCTTGCGTCACATCACGGATATCCTGTCCATCGACCAAGATGCGGCCGTCATTATCCTTCAAGTCATAAAATCGGTACAGAAGACGGAGGATTGTCGATTTCCCCGCTCCAGATTCGCCGACAAGGGCTACAGATCCTCCCTTAGGGACGCGGAAAGAGACACCACGCAGTGCAGGTTGGCGACCATCGTACGTAAAGCTGACATTGTCTGATACCGTACTGCTAAGTGGATCACCGAAGGGAAGAAGGAATGGCGCATACCAAATTCGATCTCGCCGTCGGAGACGACCAGATCAGGTGCGCCAGGCTTATCATTGATGTCAGTGGGCTCGTTGAGAAGCTGAAGTAGCTTCTCTGCGTCCACGAGTGTTCGGATCATGGTTCGGTACATTGCCCCAAGCATATTGAGTGGGCCATAGAGCTGCTCGGATGTCAAGAACTGTTGGACTGTCTAAAACGATTCGGCTTACTTGAGCCAAGTATGTGACAAAGAACACGAAATAACTGGAATGCAGCTGGTGATTCACAATTCGTTGTGCGACTATCATAGATCCAACGAGTAACCCAGTGGTCTGAAACAAGACAGTTAACAAAGGAATGCACGACACAAATGGTCCTCACAATGATAAGATTCTGGACCAGATTGAGCAGATTCATCGCCGCTGTAATATACCACGTCAGTGCGATTAGAAAGGGTCCCTCTGATGTCACTCACAAACGACCTTGTATTCGAGTGTTTGGTAGCTCTTGATTGCTTCACGATAACGCTCGCCCTCGTATTCTTCACCATTGAAATATTTAACCGTCTCGTAGTTCAGCAGACAGTCTGTATGGATGCCACGCGTAATCTGGGAGCATGGTTCAGGCTGTGTTTTCGAGAAGAGGGAATGTGTGGACAAACCGTGTCACGTTCATTCATAGCGCGCCGCAACCAGATACGCCAGCGTGTGAGGAGAATGCTGGCCGCAACTAATCAGGCTTGAGCACAAATTCGAAAAACGAGCAAAATATCCAGAACGCACTGTATGCAGATAAGACCAAAAAAATGACAAGCGTAAGCGTCCAATCAAGCTCGATCGCAAACACAACGAGCGCCACAATGATGTCGATAAACGTGGGGAGGACTTCGAATAACAACAGCTACCAGGGAAGGTCAATGCCGTTGCAATTAGATAAGAACAAAAGCATGTCCAAACCTCGAAAGTGTAGTTGATGGCGGAACCACGATCAAGGATCCGAAGGACTTCACCCGTTTTGCGCTTGGTATGCCAGGCAAAGGAGAGATGAAGCAGGTGATTGAATGATAACAAAGACATTTCTAGATAAGACGATAAGAGACCAATTCGATTGAAGTTTCCGCGTCACGCACCATTGTCCGAGTATTGCATTACGGGGGTCCAGAGAACCTGGGTATAACAGGGTCGTGTAAATAGAAGAAGAAAAGAAGAAAAGATACGGCTTACGTCGATAAGTGCTGCAAGCCCACCGCTACCCTGAAGAAAGCGCAGACCACCATAGCCAATTAGATACAGCCAAGGAGGGCTGGTAACGCCCCCTTGAAGTACGAATATGAGATTCGTCAGGAGGTAGGGGACGGCAACGTTCACAAATCGGCCGAGAATGAGTAAGAGCATACAGAGCAACTAGGAGGTAATCTAAGTTGATCACTAATACATGATAGGAAAGTCGGGACATACGGCAATGAACTGTAGAGACCGGCTCTTCTTTGGCCAAAGGTAGGGAGCGATGCGTTTTATGCGCCTCAGTATTTCGGCCAAGGTTGGTTCATTGTCCTCATCCTCATCCTCGTCCTTTTCCTTAGGCGGCGGCTACGGAAGCAGAATGAGTAACTCATTTTGGAAGAAGGCGTAAAGGTGACCTTGATTTTACTCGCTTCGGGATCTGATCCATCCAGGCCGGGGGTTAGCTCTGGTGGATTTGTAGTCTCATCGAGTGTGCCGTACGTTGTACGGACAGTTAGACCCAGGCCACTAGGGGGGTTGGCATGTTCCTGAGTTGACAGAAGATGGGAAGTTGCGGTCGGCTGATCTTCTCGGTCCTCGTCGGCGGACGTCACTCTGGTGTACGTAAGAACGGGGTTGGTCAAGGCGAAGAACAATATGATAAGGAGAAGGATGCGCAAAATTGGAAAGATAAAATGAAGCAAGGTTTGAGTCTCATACGGAAATGGGGAAGAATGAGGATGACCTGTTGTGGCGGCATGTTAAGAAGCTCCAGTGTGAAGTATCAGACGAAAAGATGAACGTACGGTCTTTAGGCATCGAGGTTCCATAAAGGGCGGCTTGTGTGGCATCAAGAATAATGGAAAGAAATATGGAAATTCTCATTCGCCTGAGCAACCAGACATCGACGCCGTGAACCTCCTTCCAACTTCCATAGGCTGCGAGACCTGAAAATGCCACCAGGCCGATGAGGGCATTGATCTCTATTCCGGTGCACTGTGGCCAGTTCTTGTTGAGGACAGCATAAATGGCGAAAACAAGACCGTCAAACAGATAGATAAAAGACGAGAAAGAAAGACAGGATAAGATAAGACCGTGACGGGGAATACGAGTGGCGACAGTGACGGGAGTGATCGGAGATGGCGTGGGCGAAGGTGAGGGCCGTGTCGTAAGTAGAGAGATGGTTGTCAACAGAACGATTGAAGGGGAGATGACCCTCAGTATGAAGAGCGCGGTTTCGGTCGCGGAATTTGTTCCTGCGAACATCATTGTGGTTTGTGTCGTCACTAGGCTGTCGTGAAAATGAGGAGAAAGAGAGGAAGAAAATGAGAGAAAAAGGAAAAGACAAAGGATGAAAAGGTTCAGCATGATGCCGACCGCCGTGACGACGCGCAAGGGGAGAGTCGCGCGCAGACGGGTAGTTGGACGAGCTGTATTTATACTCTTGCCGAGGGAGCCAACTATCGTTATTGGCCGTAAAGTATTAAATTCAACCGCGCCCGCCCTCCCGCCGTTATCGATCTCTGATGGCCCGACACCGTCAGCATCGGACGTATCCTCACCCTCGACACGTGTATCAGACAGATCTACGCTAAATGCATGGCCAAGGTCCACCATGCTCATCCCCTACTACGAACGCAACACCTCGAGGTAGCCTCGAGGCAACGACTTTGGATAAAATGACTCAAGTTTTCGCACACGTGTCGACTATGCCCTTATTATCATGGGACGAAACACTAAACATTGGCGAGCCGTCACGGCCACTAGTAAGATTGCCTAGTAAGATTCATATTGCGGACCATGCGGTGAGCAGAGGCTACCGCCGTGACAGAGACGCATGCAGAGATGGGCGCTGTATCAGGTGTTGGAGTGATATGCTGTGCAACACGGAACCGATCAAACCATTGACGGCCTTCACACACCTTACCGTGAAGTTCACCCCGCTTCACACATCTCCATTTCTCTTCCGAAGTCTAAGAACCTCCAACGAGCCCCTCAACCACCTCTTCGAGCTGACCCCTCACCTCATTCACGCGCTCCCCCTGTGCCTCTACATCCCCCCTATTCTTGATTTTGATCGCGGCGCGGGCCGCCTGCGCAAACTCGTGAGAACGAGCGACGGACGCGTCCACGTCCCCGTCCGCCGCAGCGGGCGCCGCTGTCAAAGTCGCCGTCGCCGTCGGAGAGACTGGGCTTGGCGCTGGCATTGCCGAGGCAAGAATCCCGGCAAGGTCAATGTCGGATGAGCGTATCACTGCCAGGTCATGTAGCGTGTCTTCGAGACTGAGAGGGGGTTTTGTCGCTGGCATTGCCGCCTTTGCTTTGGATGTCGACATGTGTGGTTGCTCACGGTCGTGTGATTGTGAAAGGTAAAAAGGCTCCCGTGGGAACGTCGGTCCGTCGGTATGCTTTTTCTGGCCTGTCCCCGTCGTCGTTTGTTTGACTGGCAGAATCTCATTCTGTCCTCAGTGTTCGATTACATGTAATAATTACTCTATAGGACGTGTGAAAGAGAGCTCATCTTGTACTTCAAGACCAATCCGATCGTTCTTTCCATTCCAACCGCATCGCCCTGAAGTTTTCTCTCAATTACCGATGTTGAACATAGAGGCATCAGAAGTAGAAGCAGGAGCCGAGGTGGTCCAGGTCAAGCGTAACCAATGCCAATTGTCTTTATTATGGTAGAGCTGGAGATGCTACAAGTTCAATTGCAAAGATACAGTAGATGATAAAGAGTAACTTCAGAGTCATCTGCAAAACAAATGCCAAGTATATGAACCAAGAGACGGATGTTCAGAATGGGTCTTCGTATGCACACATAATATCCAATGCATCGCCTTCACTCGGCAAAGCAGGCGCCGCCGTATCTTCTTCCTCCCCTCCGCAACCATATTCCCTTTCGGATTCCGACGATGACGATGACACGGAAAGGGCGTAGCAGCAGCGAGCAGAACGAAGGGAAGCACGACGTCGCTCCTCCTTCAGGTCCTTACGTCCCCTGAGGGCGTCCGCAAGTATCGACCTAAAGTCAACACATGATCCGAACCTCATCCCCACGCGGGATGTTCGACTCCTTTCATCGCCCTCGTCCTCAGAGGCTTCCTCTATTATCTCCACAGGCCCCGGAGACTCCGAAATCGACCTCGAAGATGACGATGACGGAGTCGGAGTCGACACCGACAGCACAGACATAGTTGTCGTCGAAGAAGACGAGAGCGACGGTGGAGGTGAAGGTGAAGGTGAAGGTGAGGAAGAATACACCCGTGGACGTGACGCTCTCGCTCTGCGCGATAACGTCATTTCGCGGCGGGCCCGCTTCCTAGGTGGCGATCGCGTTGACGTTGACGCCGCCGCCCTGTGCACCGGGTGCACAATCGCAATCATCTCTTCCTGCTCCCGCTCGACCGCGTTCTCAAGGGCCGCAAGGAGCGCCGGATCTACCACAGGCGAAGTCGTGCTCGTGTGCTCGACGACACAAGTCCATAGCGCGCGTTCCAGCGAGTTGAGATTGTGTGCGCGCAGTGCACTTGCTATGATGCGGAGGCGTGCTAGAGGCATGTCCGCGAGGGCATCGTAAGTTGTCGAGCTTGGTGAGATGTCGCGGAGGAGTGAGAGGATCGCATGTCGACGTGGCGGGCTGATCGTTGAGAAGAATGAGGTGGTGGTGGAGAGGCAGTGGGTCGCTGCGCAGAGTAGAGCTGCTTGTGGGTCGCGCAGGTCCTCGTCGTCGTTATCATTGATTGCGATAAGATGGAGCCTTGTGTCGTAGGCAGACGCGAGGATCTCGACTATTGACCAGAATTCATGTGCGTGGGCCGCGCCACTCTGCTCCCCATCTCCGAGGCCGACTTCAGAAGAGAAAAAGTCGGACGTAATAACGCCTGACCACTTTGCGACGCGCGCGAGCAACGAACGATCCTCCCCACGAGTATCATCATGCCTTAGCTGTGGCCGCGCAGCAAAAAATTCAGTTAAACCATGTAAAAACGTGAGGAAACATTCGAAATCACGAGTGCGTAGTAGTTGCACGAGACGCGTGATCGACTTGCATGTCCATGCTGCTGTAGAGCCGTGCCCCATCAATACCTCCAACGTAATAGTTGCAAAGGATCGATGTGAGAATGGAGCTGAACAGTGCTCAGGAGCCATGCGAGTCCACTCGTTGCATAATTCGACGAGATATGAAGGATGCATGGGATGTGTGATAGGTGGTGGAATGTTGCCGTGGCGGCGCTGAGGTCGGATCAGAGTCGTCAGGAATAAGCGAAGGAAGGTCTTGGATTCAGCATAAAGACCGAGGCTCAGTGTCACGCCGAGAAGACTGAGTATGAGCAGGGGGTGACTAGGGCACGTGTCCACGATCTCGGACGTCGCGTGTGCAATGAGAGTCCAGCTGTAGTCCCTCTATCAGATGACGGTCTGTAAATTAATATAACGACAGATGATAACTCACCTTCGAAAGCGCGCAGGAACAGATTCGTATAGTTCGCCAACGAGCACCGTCTCCTTGCCATCTTCTTCTTCCGGTTCTCCCTCAAGCGTGGCCAAGCACCGCACAACCTCTTCTTTAATGTTCCGCCCAACCGACGCCGCACAAATATCGGTTAAAGCCATAACACCCCGACGGCTCCCATCGAGTGTTCCAGAAAGAGCAGCCTGCACTACATTGCGATACGCATTCGTGACTGCGTAGATCTGACGTGCGAGGGTGTCCAAGGACCTGCTTTCTTGATGCGCGTGTGAGATGACGAGCTTTGGGTCATGTAGCACATTCAGCGGTGGTGGCGCGCGAATCTCCAATGATGGTGAAGAGCTAGATCCATAAGTTATTGGTACTGCCGAGCCGGACGGAAGGGATGTTGCAGAGGCGAGGATCGAACACTTGTTGCGGAGAGGTCGTAAGAGCCTATTAATCCTGCTAACGGAGAGCTCAACGCAGGGAATGTACGAAGACTTTTTCCTAACAGTCATTTGAGTCTCGGGGGGAAAGGGCACCAAGTAAGTTAGTCGCGCGTGCCAGTAACAACCGTGACCGTGAACGCGCCGGTAATGCACGCACGTGATCGCGTGGGGAATTCCCGATTCCGTGCACGTGTCACCCTCAGTCACTGCTCGGCGCTCGCCGTCTTATTTTTTTTTTGGAATCCGCATTTGTTACACGCAACATGTATGTAAGTACAAAGACGCGTGCGGGCGACAGTACAACCTGATTGGTTTGAATGATGATGGAGAGTGTGTATATGTACGTTTAATTGGCTGCTTTAGTTTGGCTTGTTGGTGGTGAAGTGGCACTGGGCCAGAGCAGCTAGTACTAGGAATACATTACTACTAGCTTCTGGGCCCGTGTGCTGGCGCTCAAGACCTGCCAGTGACTCGGTGACTCGGAGAACAGGTCAGTTGACCGCCTTTCAGAAGTCGTTCCCAAAAGCACGGATCACATGAGGCCAGCCAACTAACGTCCGTTTTTTAACCACATCCTCGTCCACACATTGTCCACATTCAGTACTCCCTCTGTTACCATGTCGTATCTCGCATCTTCTACCTCTTCCCTTCAATCCACAGAAATAATCGGTCAAGGTGGAATGAGTGACGAATCCCAATGGCGCAGGTACGCTTCCTTAACTGGTTTTGCTTATCTGATTGAGGGTAAACAGCAACAGTCGACATAATACCGAGACGTCGATCCACATCCTTGACAATGATTCAATCCTCAACATCTTTTATCTCTATCGACCAGCCGTGTTAGATGGAGACGAGGAAAATGATGTCCGTATCACAGGAGGGAAGTCATGGGGCCGCGAACGCTGGTGGTATACACTTGCACGCGTTTGCCAAAGATGGCGGAACCTCATCTTTGGGTCGGCATCTTACCTCGGTGTTTGCCTCGTCTGTACAATTGGGACGCCCGTTGCAGATATGCTGGCAAATTCACCTCCCCTTCCACTCATCATTGATTACATCAGTGAAGACGACATCACTGCAGAGGATGAAGAAGCAATATTTCTTGCTCTCGAGCAGCGTGACCGCGTGCGCCGCATTCGCCTTGAGCTGTCTTGTCTAGGTTTGAAGAAGCTCGCGATGACTATCGATGAGGAATATCCAATCCTGGAATACCTGATTTTGGGGCCTCTAATTTGGAACCAGACCGTATTTGGGTACACGAATACAGTCTTGGTACTTCCCGAGACACTTCAAGCACCACATCTACGTCACCTCGCGCTGTCTAACTTTGCCCTTCCAATTGGGTCTCGATTGCTTACGACTGCTGTAGGCCTCATCACACTTTTTCTTTACATGGGCCAACCATCCACATACTTCCCGCCAAATACTCTACTCCAATGGATTTCATTCATGCCCCAGCTGGAGACAATATTGGTCGCCCTTCGATTCCCTATTCCCAACCGCGATGTGGAGAGGCAACTCATGCATACACTAACCATGCCGCATGTCACACTTCCTAACCTTCGCTGGTTTGTGTTCAGAGGTATTAGCGCTTACTTGGATGCGGTTGTTCGTCGGATCACTGCCCCCCGCCTCGAACAGTTCCAATTCAACCTCTTCAAGCAACTCACATTCTCCATTCCACGTCTCCTCCAGTTTCTGGACACAACAGAAAACCTCAGGTTTGACAGTGCCACGTTCCGGTTTGAGGGAGAACTGGTTTATGTGGAGATGTATTCACGTGAAGAGGCCGGGACGTATGCCCTTATACTAAATGTCCTCTGCGGGCACCTCGACTGGCAGGTATCATCCGTGGCACAAATTTTCGATACGCTTAGCCAAATATTATCTCCGGTGGAGCATCTCACTCTCGAACGTGAGGTACACGATTGGTCGTCTGAAGAGCACAATGAGGTCGACCGCACAGAGTGGCGCAAACTTCTCAGATCGTTTAGCAACGTGAAGTTCCTCAGCGTCGAAGATGGGCTCGTCAAGGAACTCGATCGTTGCCTACGATTGGATGATGGGGATCTCCCTCTGGATCTGTTACCCGAGCTGCAGGAGCTCATATATTATGGAAGCGGGGATGTGGGCGATGCGTTCACCTCATTCATCAATGCCCGCCAACAAGCAGGCCGCCCCGTAACTTTGGTCTCTAAGCTAGTGACCCTGCTCTCTCGTAAGTCAAGTCCAAGTTTTTCGGAGCCGTCATTCTCATGTGCCCGACATCACGTCAGGGAGAATTGAGACAGGGAGCGACCTCGATACTTGAATCCCGACTCTCAATCCACCGAGCCGTTCATCTAGCCCCCGCACTTCTGCTTATACCCCTCTACCTCTACCAGCCTTTGTCCCTACTACAGCTATAGCCTTCTCTTTTGGGATTTGCGACGCGGAGCACCCCTCAGATATATGACTCCCTGATCGGATTCTTCTTATTCCCTGCCTTGACCTCTATAGTAAGCTATATCCTACGTATGTCACTCTGTCTCTTCCGAGGCATGGTAACGTTCTCCTATGTATGTAAAAGTACAGTTCTATCGCTAGATGGCACTAAACATTCTACGTTGTGCGTTGGCCGCCGCTAGCTGGCAGAGTAGGGAAGGAAGATCGAACTGAACTCGGCACTAAAGTCAACCCATATTCAAGGTGACGCCTCGGATGAGTGGGATGCTGGATTGGCTCGTGATTTCGGTGAGTGCCACTAGTTTTGCGTCCACCCTCTGCCTATTCTTTACATCTGGCCAACGATTTCGCAGCCTGCGACACCCCCTCGCAGAACGTCGCCGGCAGCCAAGTCAGCACCATAACTCGCAAGCCCAACCAAAATACAGTACCGCCATGGCGATCTCTCGAGGTTACCTGTCATCCGCAGGACAGGCGTGCACATTGCTCGTTGGTTCGCTGACACACGTGGCCACACTGGCAGTCTGGATCGCGAATTCGTGATGTGGTGGCGCGGCCGAGGCTGAGCTCGCCCAACCTGATGCTGAAGGTCAACCGGTAATGGGAAGCCTCTGGTATTCCGACTCGGCGATGATTTGCCTGTGCAGCGCGAGGCAAAGCCTGAATATAGACGCAGACTCAAATTCAGGGTGACACCGCCGACTCGGAGTTGCCCAAACCGCGAAGCGCACATAATGAGATTCGTGCTTCTATGGGTCGTCGCAGCGGCGGCAAGACGTTGAGAATGACTAGCGGCCCGGGACACGAGTCGGACTACTGTAGCAACGGACATTATGAGAAAAGAAAAACAGTAAAATGAACAGGAGACTCGAAATAATAATCTCCGTCTCCGGGTGTCACGGTTGAGTTCGGAAAGAACTTGAGCTTAGGCGGGATGGTCATAATGTCAGAGCACCCCATCTTCCACGCTAAAACCATCACGCGAGAAGACATTGGATCGCGGTCTCCTCCGGTGGTTGCCAATGGTTGGTGATGCAGAAGACAGAGACTTGGTGGAGCGGAGAAAGTTGAGATCTAGGCTCGGGGATGGCAGAGTCAACGACTCGGATATCACTATGTATGTTCCCGGATTACACGTGGCCTGAAAGCCTGGGTGCGCGACTGTACTACACTTGGCTTGGCTGAGATTTTGCCCCATCCACATCATCTCCACAAACATCCTTCAACAACCTCTTCAACATGTCGTCGTCCATGAGCCCATTCTCCCCCACCACACGCGCCCCGACCTGTCTAGCCGCGAGTCGAAAAGCGCCATATGCATCCTCGACACGGTCTACAGCGTGTTGTACGAGTACCGCAGCCGTACGCACCTCAGACACGTACAAACGCAGTCGTGCAAGACTCGAGCGCAAGTCGCTCGCGCAAGCGGTACGGAACGTCTCGTCTAGCACGGTTGCTTCCGCGGCTGAGGCTGGACGGCCCGTGAATGCGCGCAATGGGGCGCAGAGTGACTCCGATGCCATGGAGATCACGGCTTCGCAGGCGCGCTTCAGATCCTGATCAATTCCCTGCAAGACAGAGAGAAAAAAAGGGGGCATGAGAGACAAAATAGAGAATAGGGAAAAAATACCATACTCGTTTGGCATCCGCGAGATGTTCTGTGCGCGTGCTGGCGAGGGACGTGAACAACGAACCGGGGAGGAGCGTCGATGTACGTGATAAGACGGAAGATACAGTGTCTGAGATGCCATATTGGCCTATTTAAGCGCCTCTATCTTGTATCCTGGCCAATACTCACCTGCAACGCTATACGAATCGACATTCCCACTTCCACCGTTTACTCTAGGCTCATCCTTCTGCGCGAGGTCGAGGTTGCGGGTGATCTCTCTTAGGATAAGTAAGTGGCGAACGATAAAGAGTTGTCCATCAAACGCGTCCTTTGCTCTGAGTCGATCTGCCGCGCTCAGTAGCGAAGCGTGACACAGACTGATCGCCTCCTGGGCGATGTCATTAAAAATCGCTGGCTATATGGGGTTTGTGTAGCCTGCGCTCAGGATTTACGGTGTCATGACAGAAATGAAAACGTGCTTGCCTGGACATAGTCGTGTAACTGCGAGAGCACCCAGACGGTCTTGGAGAGAGTTGGGAACCATGTCTCGCGCTGATTAAGCCCTGGGCCCTCGAACAGACGACTAATACTCTCCTTCTCGCCATTTTCGTACCCTGTTGGGACCCCTTGCACGGCTACACCCATCTTCAGAATCGACAATCGAAAAATATAAACGGTAAAGAACCGACCCACCAACGAGCTTATCTGGGTATGCGAGATCCTGGGCCGTCGGCGCATAGTACCGTATCTCGGACTGAATCACCGCTTGTGCTTTAAAGAACAGTCTCGTTTGTGCATCCTGCAATACCATCTGCAACAGTTGGCGAGTGTGTAACCGGCCAAGTTCGTGATCCTTCTCTCCGTTCTCAGTCTCGTCGTCGAGAGGTTGGTCGAGCACCATCAATGCTTGAAGCACAGTGCAAACTTCACAGAGGACGGTGAGCCGAGGTTCGTGTAGGATGCGGGGACGTAGATCGTCATAGAGATAGTCGCATAGTGTTTCCAAGTACTGACTAGAAGGAAAGTAATCTGAACAAACTCACGAAAGCAAAGTAAGAGGGGTAGTACGGCACGCACTAGAGCTCTTCTTTCCCAGAACTGAAAAACGCTCGATAGAGGTCGAACTCTTCCGTGCAGAGCTGTTTCAAGTAGCTACACCCGGAGCGCGTCTGTACAGTAAGGCGATCACGCCGCGCCGTATGACCATCCGACTTCGGGGACACAACGCGGAAAGGAAAAGCGCACCAGTTCTACCAATTCAGTCCTTGTGGGGTCTAGCCCACGGATCTGCTCTGTAAGACGTGCAACGAGTAGGCTTTTGCGCGCGCCGAAATATGCGGTATGACACTCGGAAAGCAGAGCCCCCAGTTCCTCGGGGTGCTTGCGGGCCCGGCGCTCGAATTCTCCAAGGAGTGGCCCAAGTTGTCCGGCTACCGTGATAAAACGCGTGTAAAGAAGATGCATTTGAGCCGTGTCGGAAACTTCCTGTGAAGCAAGATGAAAGATGAGGGAAAGGAGGAAGACTTTGACGCGTTCCGTTGGAAAACGGTTACCTGTTCGAACAGTCGTCGTGAGACATCCTGCGTGAGCGCTCTGAGCGAGCCGACAAAGTACATTTTGATCAGTGTCATGGCACGCGTCATACATTGCTGGAAGCGCATGAGGTATACTTCGGCTTCTTTGTAGTTCCGCTGTTACCCAGCCGGTCGGGGATGCAAGATAAGCCGGGGGTCAAACAAAATAGTAGTCGTAGCTTACATGGGACTTGAGGAACTCGATACAAATATCCACGCGTTCGACCATATAGAGAAAGTCAGTTTGAAGGATGAGTGACTCGCCAGGATGATTGAGTAGACGCGTGGCATGTTCTAGCTCTTGGAAATATTCCAAGGAAGTGCCAATAGCCTCTTGCAATTCCACCAATTGGTCCTGTAAAAAAACAGAGACAAACCACAAATTAAACCCCTCCCTGCGCGCGCGCATATATGTGGTCAAGGCGAGGCGCACCCTTTCATCGAGTAGCTTTTGGCTAGCGTCCTGCAGGCTTTTCCCGCCCTCTTCAACACTTCTCCACTTCTCCATCATACTGGCAACTTCAGCGTCGATCTGGTCGATGCGGCCGACCAATTTGTCACACATGTCGAGGTGCTCCGACACGCGCGACAGGTGCTGCCGAAAGTGCGCTTCTTGACTATGCGCCACGGAGCGATCGATCAGAGCGAACCAGTCGTAGAATTGTTCTGGGGTTTGGACGGGTTGCTTGGGATGAAGGGCATGCGCGGGAGTCGCTGAGGCTGCCAGTGGACGCGAACCTGGGGTGGAAGGACGTGAGCCTGGACCGTGTTTGATGCGTTGTTGGGGAGTTGACGGGCGTGAAACTGGGACATGATATTCTTGTAAGGACTGCCAACAATTTCAGAGGTCATCTCAGAGCCGTATAAAGAACATACTCTGACTGTCGACGGTTGTAAATCGGGTCTCCGCTCGCTAGCAATTTTGATTGCAGCGATGCTTTTGATCTCAGCGTCTCCCAGTGGTGCCTTGGCCTCCCATTCTTCGATAGTGAGAGTAGACTTTGGGTGTGGGTGTGGGTGTGGAGAGCGAATGTGCAAGGATGGTGTATTTGAACGGCTGGCTGCCATGAAACGGCCCTTTCGGCTTGCAACTTTCACGGGTCAACGATTTCAGTAGAATCTAATCTGATATATGTGTACTTAGATTTCCACACCTCACAAGGTGGAATGCCATCTCCGAGTCATCACGCTCCGTAAGCGTGTGTTCAAGTTCTTCTGGGCCTTCCCAAGACCCAATGACGACACATCACACGACGCAACCGCGCTGCGGTATCGCCTGGGGAGTGCAGTATCACGCAACTAATTTCGAAAATGGAATGCAGCGTCTGGCGTACGGTGCACCTCAAGTCATAAGTTTTTGGTTGCCTCGAGTAAAATTCATATTTGTGATCTTTCCGCCAATTAACGGCACTAACACTACATTCGACATTTCCGCCACAGCCTTTGGCTATTGCCGTGGTGGTTTATACAACCTCAACACAAGAGAGCTACAAACGACTGAGATCGATCTGGGATGTATTTAAAGTGAGCGAGGAAGAGATCGGACGTCCATTAAATCCACTTACGACAACGCCATAGCAAGAGAAGCCCAAACAGGATTAAGCCGGATATGTCTGATGGGGTATAAAACTCCTGCCGCGATCGGGACCGCGGCAGTATTATACATCAGTGCCCACAGCTAGAGCAAAACCTCAGAGTTAGCTGCCCCGCTGTACATCTCGTGAGATAAACACATACAAAGTTTAGCTTCACCCTACGGAACACAGTTGCAGATAGATCCACCAGGGTCAGAATACTCTTGAGATCTGATGAAACAAGGATGAATGAAGCACTCGATAGTGCCACATCACTTCCCGATCCGATAGCAATCGCCACATCAGCGGCGGCGAGGGCCTGCGTAACTGTCAATTCCATCAAGAAAGCTATGACCGCCTTCGTACTCACCGGTGCATCGTTAACGCCATCTCCAACCATGGCCACGATGCAGCGGCTGTTCAACCTTCTCCAAGACAACCGCCCTAGCGTCGCTCGCGGCTTTTTCAGAGCATTCTCTTGGAGCCAACGAACTTTGTCCGCCTAATAGTCGATAATGTCATGTCGACCCTGGTAGGACATTACAGGACATCTACCTTCTCTTGGGGAAGCACGCCTCCGATCACGTTAGAGTCAGGTATACCTACCTGTTTCGCCACGGCTTTTACAGTAGTTGTGTCGTCACCAGAGATTATCCAAATTGCCAACTTTCGAGATTGCAAGTGGGAAACGACGGCTTTTGCGTTGGGACGAAGTGGATCTGCGATGGCAAATAACACAAGGATCTTGAAAGAACTTGTTACCACTGTTCGACTTGTATCGTCCTGACGGACAGCAAGCAATACGACACTTTTGCCCTCCAACTTCCAGGACTCCAGGCGATCAGCGATTCCTACCGGGACATCGGCCCCATGGTCTAGCATCCATACTTCATTTCCGATGATTGCCGAGCAACCAATCTCTTTGAACGTTGCCTTGAGTCCCCTCCCCGGCGTTTCCTCCACAAGGCTAGCTGCATGTAAAATGGCGTTGTTTCGTTCACAATATGAACGAATAGCTGTAGCAAGAGGATGGGAACTGGACGCTTCGAGTTCAGCTGCCAATCCAAGCACAGATTCACGCTTCCATGGGCTTCCATCACATAGGTCTTCGGAGTCAGTGACGGACGGCCGACCACCCTCTGTCAGTGTTCCCGTCTTATCGAAAACGATGACGTCGAGCTGCGCGGTTTCCTGGAAGGCCTCTCCCCCTCCTCGAACTAGGATTCCGAACTTCGCTGCGATACCAGTGCCAACGAGGAGAGCTGTTGGGGCTGCGAGGCCGATACCACATGGACATGCAGCAACAAAGACAGCAATTGCGAACTCGAGGGACCACGCCGCTGGGGAAAGAGGAATCAACAAAATATTTTATCCATAACAGTCGACACTCACGCCAACCCCCAATGTCTTTATCGAGATAGCTGCGTGGAAGCGCACCACTCAATCCTAGACTAAGCCATATGGTCCATGTTAGGAGAGCAAGGAGTGTGATGACGGGAACGAAGTAGCTCGTCAAGATGTCCCCAAAACGCTCAATAGGTGCTCGTTTTGTTTGACTGTCGCGGACCACAGTGATGATTTGATCAAGCCTACATAACTGTGAGGATATCATCTTTTAAGAAGAACGATGATACTAGCATGGTCTCTTCCTTCGCTACATTTATTCTCACATCTATAGCTTGCCCGATGTTGATAGTTCCTAGAAATACTTGGTCCCCAGGCTTTTTCTTGATTGGTTTGGATTCTCCCGTTACCGAGCTCTCGTCAAACAATGATTGGCCGGAGACAACTATGCCATCCCTTGGTGGCGTTGAACCAGATGGCACCCGAACGACGTCACCAATTTCCAATAAGTCGACAGGGACTTTTTGTACTCTGGAACCGGACCCTGAAATCTGATTTTCTGTTTCTATGTCTGTCTTGCCCATTTCTATGTCTTCGTCTTCACTGCTAAAGCATGCGACCGGATGTTCCTTGTCTGCCAAAACAATGAGAAGTGCTTCGACCGGCTTCAATTTCGCGAGGCTAGTAATGGCATCCCTTGTGCGGCCCCTGCTGTAAGCTTCTATGTATTTGCCTGGATTAAGGTTAGCGGTGCTACTTGGCACGACGGTTAAGGGGCATACCAGTGAGAAGGAACATCGTTAAGAAGACGACGGAATCGAAGTATGTTGATGTATCCGCATGACCGTCTGCGGATGGTGACGTTGAGGCTGCCAGGGCAAGCAAGACGATAGAAGAGAAATATGCCACCGAGACACCAGAAGATACCTATTATATTGAAGACAGCTGAGTTGGAGGACAGGTGGGGAATGGAGGTACGTACTAGCATATTCATACTCCCAAAGCGAAGAAAACGTTTCCACAAAGGCATGCGACTCCTTCTACCCCATAGGGCGCTTATTTCCTTCAAACTTCGCTTGTGGAAACTTCCTGCGCTGTAAAACATCACAGGTGTAGCCAAGAAGAACAGCGACCATTGGATCCGTGACGTATTTCCCGTCCACATGGGCTCTACTAGAAACTTTCTGGTAGGGTTCCTGGGTGATACTAAACTCATGAAGACAACGCCGATGATGAAAGTTGGGATGGCAATGATGACAGAAAAACCTAGACGATGAAGGATATTGCGTCTCTCCTGGGCCTGTACCAACTGAGCGCGATCCTCTGGGGGAGGGGGGCTATGGACTGTGACCCTAAGTTGGGTAGTATCGGACATGATGGCGGTGGCGGAGATGACATCACGTATGGTAAAATCAGGTGGAGACGGTTCATAGGTGACACGAAGAATAGGGTCCTGGAGAGTTAGCGACTCTGCATGTTTAATCTGGCTTATTTTGTCCAGACATCGAGCAATTTCTTCGGGGCAACGACTAACAGAATATATCAAGCATTTCTGTGTAGGTTTCAGTTATGGCGACTTACTCGCAAAACATGCCCTCTATACGCAAAGCAACAGTACGTCGCTCCTGCACGACCCCGATAGCATTCTGCGTTACTTGAATGGGCTCCACTTTTGCTACAGATGCTTCGTATTTTGCAGACTCGATAGCCTCCTGCACTCCCGGAATTAATTCCTTGCCCTTCACGACCACGGATGCGGAATTTCCGATGAGATTAACCGAAACGTCTGTGACGCCTTTCAGCTCCGAGAGCAATTGAATGATGGTGGAAGGACATGCAGCACAAGTCATCCCAACAACAGAAAAAGAAACGCGAAGCAATTCGTCCGTTTCTCTGTTTGTTGCTACTGAGTTCAGGGGTTGGAGTGATGCAACGTCAGCCTCATATCCTATGTCTTGCATAGTTTCGAGTATGTCTCCCACGATAGCCTTGTCATCCAAGATGGCTGTGGCTGAGTGGCCGAGAAGCGAGACAGACACGTCATGCACGCCAGGCAGATGGGACAGGGCCTCCGTTATGGCGGTCACACACGATGCACAGGTCATCCCACCTACCGAAAGTGTGAGGCGATGAGGTAAATCACCTGAATAGCCTGTCTCGTTTGTGGCCGCTGCCTGAGGAGGATCAACCTGAAATGGGGTTTGCTGACGCGAGTTCGCTGATGCTGTCGAGGGTTTTACCATTTTGGATGTCTCCACCGCACTATCGAGCTTGTGCTGACAAACTCGGCACTGTCCTAGATGGTCCTTGGCCTTACACGAGCGCGAGTGTTCGGAGGAATCAAGGGACTCGGATGGTCGCACATGACCAGCTGCTGTAGTATCCACAATATGGAAACCAGCGTCTTGAATGGCCTCCTTGATGACAAGATGCGATAAGGCGGTAGGGTGACTAACATTTACACATTGAGAAAGGATGGATATGCGAATGGAATAGGGCGAGGGGATGAGTACTTGAAGAGTATGCTGAATAGTACGGACGCAGCTGCACGCTGCAAATCAGCACTGTGGCTGATTGAGATGAGTTGATGGGACGTCACGGTACCTTCCGCAGTGGAGGTCAGAGATAGAGACAGCAGTCGTGACTTGATCGCAGAAATCTGTAGACATCGCCGCGGTGATGTCCCGGGAGATCTGTGGCATATCGATGCCACGAGATGAGAGTAATACACCGAATTGCGCTTGGAATTGCCTCAGGTCGAGAGGTAGTAATCACCGTGTAAATCTCAGTGCACTCGATCACTGGGAGTCGGCAAAGAGGCGATTATTTTTGAAAGTCTGGACCGATGGCGGGTACGAGCCCCAGGTGGAAATGCCAGTGGTTCCCCACTTGTTCAGGCTCAGGCACTCAAGGCGCTCGCCATCAGGGTCCCGAACAAAGCCATAAACATTAATGCGCACGTGATCTCGTAGGTGCTGCACTTGCCACCGACACGCCCGTCCGGAAGAGAATCCACACCATGCAAACAGTCACGGTCACGGTGATAGGCGGCTCGGATCAACCCTACACACAGGCGTCTTTCTGTGTGCACATCTCTTCGAAAGTTTTTGGTTATTAGACTGCCATGACAGTGGGTACTCGAAGCTTCAATTAGAGTCTCACGGTTCTGTTTATTTTGATTAGTTCGCATGTCGAATATGAGCAGATGGAAGGTAAATATACTCAAGTCGTCGAGTTGTGGGGCATCGACCCGGGCCACAATGTCCTCCAAACAGTGCGTGTGGGCAGAGGCGGACGTCGGCTTTCTCCGAGAAAGCGAGATTGAGGGAACTGGAATTCAAAGGCGGTCAACGCGGAGAGGCCGATGACCATCGCCTCGGGTGACGGGATCAGGGGCAGACAAGACAAGTTTCGGTAATCCCGGAAATGAAACGTGATTCAATTCAAGGTGTTCCAGACGTGGTGCAGATCCCGGCTTTGACCCTCTTCGTATTGACACCAAATCACATCACCGCCTCGATTCCCTCTCCAACACTAAATAGTTCCGATCTTCTTCCTTCCCGCCTCACCCAGGCTGCCTCTCCTCGCCTTGCTCCGACAATATAATTAGCAAGTCCGCCGCCGTCATGCGGCGAACATACTCAGTTTTTGTCTCTTTCCTCTATGCCAGTCCTTTCTTTATTTAACCTCCTGTGCGTCCGATGCAAGACGACACGCGCATTCCTCATGCCAATATTTCCGTCACTGCCCCTTCCTTTACCACTACAACTCGGAAACTTCGTAGGTAGTACGAGATGTGTATTTAAACCGCCGTCCAGTTCGTGCAGGTTGTTGCGTCGAATTCCAGTAACGTTCTCTCCTACTTTGTGTGCGTCCCTCTCCCTCTCGCCCTTATGTCGTGCTCCCGCGCTCGCTTCTCCCCCTCTCATCTACACGCCCGACTCCAAGGTCGTAAGCCCGCAGCCAGCGTCGCCCTGGCCGACGCTCGTCCATGCCTTTACGCTCTACCTCGACATTGGACCTATGGAAGCGGTGCCCACATCATCTCCGATGTCACCTCTTGTGGATCTCTCTCCTCTGTGACCGCAGGGTGGTGATGATTCGTGTGGATCAGAATATTCCAAGGTGTATTTTGGAGGCGTGAAAGGAAAAGAAGGTGACTGTGTTTTGTCTTGCATGGCGATCAGAGGCATGACATTTTGCTGTCGAAAAGATGTCAGTGGTCGTGGAGAGAAGGGAGGGAAAAGAATGTAATCGATGATGGATTAATGACGTTCAACGCGGCGGGCGCTCTGACGCTGTCCCGCTCGACTCCACGCACGACTTTAAGACTCGCTCTAAACGATGACTTATTTCGAAACCTTTTGGCCTCTATTCTACACAACGATATCATACAGAGTCTGATCATGATAAAGTTTAGAAAGCATAGTGACCGATGTCCCAGAAAATAAGGAGCATAGAACAATTATCAACATACTATAGTTGACCTTCTCATAATGCATAGCTTTTTTGAGCACTTATTTCCACTTCATGGCTGGCCCAGAACTCTGCACCGGAAAATTGTTACATATTCTCGTAGAGTATCTAGTCTAATTATAGAATCCCCCAAAGTGGATGTACTCCCTTGAATGGCACACCTTCGGCATGCTGCATAAAAATATGCATTATGAGAAGGTCAACTGTACCGCTT
>WNFO01002141.1_pt1 | contig 21037 bp, 26 predicted proteins | sample 5400251 | NCBI WGS metagenome assembly WNFO01 (sample SAMN13153354, study PRJNA577476) | soil metagenome | isolation source: 100 cm saprolite under Madrone tree | place: USA:California | collected 2016-06-14
ACTTTAACTCGCGTAGGGCCTGCCAAACATTTGAATGTTGAGCCGGGTCTGTTCCAAAGTATCTTGCCATCTGGCCCCACGTTCCCTCGCCAGCATCGAGTAGGAGGTTGCCCCAATCCGGGATTCGGATCAAGTGACCGGATACTATTTGGATATTAAAAACTGGAGTGTAGCGAATGACCAGGTTGATCACCATTGCGGTATCGGCTACTGATAGCACTGTTAGTGCCGAGTGGGATTACCACGAGTTCGTCCCCAGCATTGGGTACACCATTATCTAGCACTGCCAGACGGTTATTTATAATACTTTTAGTTTCTGTGAACTTCTTATTAGTCGCCAACGGAAGCTCTGGTAGCACCTTCGCCGAAATCGCGGGGTGAAACCTGTCTTTCTCCTCTAATATAGGATCGACAAGAACACGTCTTGGCGGGCGAATATCGACATAGCTGTTGGGTTGCACATATGAGCTCTGGGGCGGAAGCTGTGAGACCACTGACGACAAGAGCGTAAGTCAGTGAAACAGTCTAATGAGTGGAACGAACGCAACGCACAGGAAAGGTCCTTTCGAGGAGCGGTCCTATAATGAGGAAGTGGGAACATCTCTGAGTCCAGCTGGTTAAGCCTGAGTTGGCTCAGACCTGCACTTATGAACGTCAATGGATCCGAATTGTGATCAGGGGAGCTGATAAGGTGTTGGGTGTCATCGGAAAAGCCATTCATGAAGGACTTATATCGCTCATCCTCCAATACATTGAAACCAAGGAGATGGTAAATGGCATGAACGACGTAATCCCTCTTGTGTGTAGGGATTTTCACCCTGAAGGGTGAATAAGCAGGGGTGGAGAAGGCAGAAACCAAGGACTCGATGTGATCTGGTGTTGGCACATCCAGGATTATAACAACCTTATACACCAGTTTAGCACAGCACAGTAACAGGGCTGAAATATGAGAGGTCTAACCTTCGTACTCTCAGGCTCGCCTAGGCAATCCTCCGGTCTCACCGTTCTCTGCACTTTCGCCCCGGTACCATCGTCCACAGTGAATGTGACGGTTTCTCCCCGCGCTACCCTCCCCCTCAATGGACCGAAGAGCCCGAGTTCCTCAGCACGCTTGACATCGAACTTCCCACGAACGCGAGGACCGACTACGATATATGCAGTGGAACCATCTCGCATTGGCGGACTGAATGCGGGCAATAGTTTTAATGGGGCTGCGGGGTTTGCCCATTTGGGGCCACGCTTCGAAAGCTTTTCTTGAATCTTGGCCGTGCCATCTATCCAGTGAGGAACTTGGGGCAGAGCCGTATTCGTATGCTTAGGAGGTAGCTGGGGCTTTGATGGTTCCGTCCGGGTAAATATGTGCTCGATGATAAGCTGGCGCCAGGCGTCGGCCTCGTCTCCCTCTAGTGTGACAGGGTCGAACTCAGGATCGGCCAAAAAGCGGTCGAGAAGGGATGAGTTCGTCGATGGGGCGGAAGGCCCATCGGGAACTGGCACTGTCCAGCCAAGAAATGGGCGCTTCGCCGATAGCTCCGGGGAAGGCTCACGTTTCCGCTTCAAAGCGTTCTCCGACTCATTCAACGATGCCTCAGATTCAGTGGGTTCCTCACCCCGGCAATGTGGTGTGGGCACAATGGGAATGGAGAAGACAGTGATGTTATCGTCGCTGAAGACAGGCTTTCTTTCATCGTCAGGTTCCGCCTTGAAGTCTGGGATTTCTGTGACTTCGAGGCTTAAAGTATTCCTGAGCACGAGACGTCGGATTGAGATGGGTGGAATGGGCGAATACACCGATGGACGAACCGAAATACATAGAAACGCATGGAAGCGAGAAGATGAAGGAGGCCTCTTGGACCGAACACCTCCATCGCTCGGGGGCTGCTATCTGCGATAGACATCAAAAGACCTGGACCAAGGACGGCAACGAGAGGGTCATAAGCAATCAGGAGAATACACGACGAAGAATCCAGTGACACACCCGGCACACCGCTTGATCTTTGCGTCCCAAGCCGTGTCAAGAATAATGCCTTGACCTTTTTCCAACCCCTCTTATCCTGCAATATTGCGCGAGTGGTATTCTCTCCGGCATTAAAGATATACTTGGCTGAGTCGAATGTGATTACGATGGATGGCTCCGTGTCAGAAGAAAGTGTGGTATAGACGGAGGTTGACCAGTTCATATTTAGCTGATTGTTAGCCTGCGCGATGGGAGGAGGGACATGAAACGACCGCGTTGGCGGAATTAACGGATTGATTAAGCGACTATGCAAGCATAGCGCACGTAATTTTGTGAGTAATGGAATTTCTAGAGGTGCGAAGCGGCCAAGCAAAGCTGAAGGTAGAACCTGCAGCACCACCGTGACGACGAGTTCAGAGACGCGAGAGGCGATGGTTGAGGGGCGTCTAAGATACCCGAACCACCAATCCGACTATTTCTTTTCTCGCATACATGGACTTCGAACTCGACAGGTTTGTGTTCGAGCGAGTTTTGAATGAGGGTGAGCCCCACCCACTACCAACCTGTAAAACCACGGAATCAGACTACATTTCGACATGCAGACACTACCATTCACAGCGTCACCCTACTAGGAACTCTGAGGCCTACGGCTTCTGATATCTTGGATGCTGCTGAAGCGAAACCTGCCATACTCCGTATCGAAAGGACAACTCTTCCCTCGTTCTCTAACGGCCTCATAGCAATGACCAAGCTCATCGAGACCACCGACATCGTCAGCTCTCTCCACTCACTGTTTCACCCCCTCTTTGACAGCATTTATCCTTCCAGTATGTGTGGATGCTGGGTTGGCTGAGCCATTCCGAGGATAGGCCAGACGTCAAGATCAATGTCATTTATCCTGCCACCGATGTACACATTCGCAAGGTCATTCCACTTCATCCCAACCCAACCGTCCTTAACAATCCCTTTTTTTTTTTTGGCACAGTACTCCAAGCAACAGTTCCACGTTGTTCGAGAAACGCCCGCCTTGTACGAACGCATCGTAAAGCCGTACATAGACGCGTTCCCAGCGTCGCGCACCCAATGGTTGGTTTAGCCCGTCCTCTCCCGCGTGCTCAGCCGTCTCATGCATCGCTCATCGATTCAAGCGTTTCTATTAAAATTATAGGATAGAGGAGGTCATCTCTGGCCGATCTGAAGCCGAGAAAGTTATTTTCCGTTCTCCGCCAGACGCAGACCCGTTTGGGTTCCTCATCTTGCCAGACATGAAGTGGGATCTCGCTAACCCCGCGTCCTTGTACCTTGTCGCCCTGATGCTTCTCCCTAACATCAAGAGCCTGAGAGACCTCAATCGCTCGCATCTCCCCTTCCTGCGCTCAATACGGCGCGAAGCAGTCAACGTTGTCAAGAGTCGTTGGGGTTTGGAGAAGACGGAGCTACGTCTCTTCGTCCATTATCAACCAAGTTATTGTAAGTTACGTCCACCCCCATCCTCACTTATAACATTTACCCCCTTCAACAACCCAGATCATTTTCACGTCCACATCGTAAATGCAAATCATACCACTCTAATGGGGATGACAGTTGGTCAGGCTCATATGCTCGATGACATTATCTCATTGGTACGAACCTCACCTTGAGTCCTTCGCCTACCGTCACTGTTTACTTCCTGACTCGCTGATAGTTAGAGCTCGATGAACCCACGGGTCCCTCCATTTTCCAGCGCATGACTCTCTCATATAGTCTCGGAGAACAACATGGGTTGTTCTCTGCCATGCAAGCCGCCCAATCAGAACTTTTGGAAGGCGGAGACGACTCATAAGGCATCGCGCACGGATCCACAGCAAATCATTATAATGGAATTGAGTTACAGAGGTCCTGTACGGTATCTATGGCAAGAATGACAAATAAAATAAATAAATAAATCACTGAAGGGTTGAGACATGTATCATCAGTTATGTATCCATCAAGCCCTCCAAAAATTCTATGATATCTTGCGCTACGTCCTGCGTCGCGCCATCATTCACCTGGATTTGAGGGATTCCCTCTTCCGAATCGTCATTCATGTCCTCTGCATCATGCCTTTCCCCGCGGGCCACGCGTGCCATAAACTCCGCATATAATCCCACGAACTCTCTTGCGTGTCGTATCAGTCCTTTAAGACCGGTGCCCGGCAATACGTCCAAGATTATGTCTTGGTTGGTGGGGGAACCACGCATCAGTAAGCCGAACAACACCGCAAGGTGCCCGCGTATGATATACGAATGTTTGGACGACTCTTCTTCTTGGACTAGATTTGTAAGAAGTCCCAAAGCCAGGCACTGCCTGTCGAACGCTTGCGGCCCTCCTTCCCCTGCTTCATCAATCGCATCATGCGGTGCACGTGGGGAGACCACAATGAGCGACGAAATGACGGGAATCATGAGCCGTTGATGCACTAGAAGCGCACTCCAGGTCGAATTTGCGTGGGAGATATTTATCAATACGCGAAACGCAGACTCGAGACAGCGGTTCACTGAAACGAGATCGATGTAAGAAAAACTAAGGAGGACACGTCTAAACTCAGTACCTATTGGGATGAAATCTTCAAATTCGCCGTTCCTAAGAATAATGTTACACATGGCACAGAGCGTTGCGAGTCCTTCGGCTAAACCTTCCTGTTCGTTTCCGTTGATCAAATCATGATGGATTTGTGATTGCTCCTCGGTAGTTGCCCACCGTCCCAGCAGGAAGGAGTCTAAGATGTCCAGACAGTTGGCTATATGATCGAGTTGTGGGATGCCAGGTGATTGGGTAAATTCGGACGGGTCAGGAAGAAGCGGAAGTCCAGCTGCATATCCTGAAAGCCGATGGGGAAGAGAGGATAGCGCCGTCAGGAGAGTTGAGCAAAGGGCTTCTAAATTGCTGGGTCGATGAACAGAGGGTGGCAGCGAGGCAAGAGCCTTGGAAAGAAGTTGGCGAAGTGAAGGGCGCTCCTCATCCGAAACGAGTTCAGACTTGTTGGTGATGACAGACTTGGCTAGGGACAAGGCTCACGTTGAGCTTTTCGGCCTTTCCAATTCCAGCCTTTTTCAACTCCACCTCGTTTGCACCACTCCCCACAAGTTCGAACGGATCTACCTTGCTCAATGTAGTTAGCATATCCCATAGGACGGGAATGAAATCCTCTTTTTCCGTCAGCTCAATCATTTCATGAGGAAATTGAGCTACAAGTGCTGCAAACAGCACAAGAATAGCGTCCAGGACCTTATCACCGTCCCCCGCACCAGAGGCTCGCAATGCGTCCCAAGCCCGGCTGCGGAAGTCGGTGGCTTTTGCGCGGCGCGCAAAATCCGCATCACAAAGTTTGGTGACGAGTTCCAACGCACTGTAGTCCGAGCCATCAGGTCAGGAATGGTTAGGTTCAAGAAGGTGGGCTCACCTGCCTCTCCGTACTCGAACACCGACAGTCTGGTTCATGCCTTCGAATAAATATCCGACCTCGTCCATAAACCGCCTGCTTTCACCCCTGCTTCTGAGCTCCGTGACGCTCTTCAAATCATTCATCATGTTTGGTGGAAGTACGGCCTTTTGGCGTTCTTTCGCCTTTCCCTTTCCCTTTCGGCCACCTTCAGGCTGTGGTGATGGGTACAAAGAAACCGCAGGACGAGGGTCATCCTCTGAGTTGTCAACACCCCACCGCAATCGCAAATCCTTGTATGATTCACGGGTATCGAAGACCAAATCATCTGCATCAATCCCACTATCCGGGTTACTGTCCGTTGGTAGTTCAACTAAGAAGGAACGCGATCGTCCGGCATAAGTACGAAGACCAGACGGCTGAGGAGCTGCAGTGGATGGTCCGGGCGCCAAAGGTTGGGATTGTTCTTCGGGAAAAGTCGACATCTGAGGGAGCGAGGAACCCGAAGCTGTCGCATGGCTAGGCTGTTGTGGCTGCGTCAGTCCAACAGAGACATTGGACGATGATTTGGACACCAGCGAGTCAAAGCTCGTGTCAATGGGGAGATCGCCGTCTATTGATGGTTCTGTTCGTGTTCGGCCAAGCATGCGCTTAGCAATGGGCTTGTTAGGCTTTGATTGAAGAGAACCAGAAATTTCTCGTCGTGACGCATTGCTTGAGAGGCCAAATAACTCTGATAGAGGATCAACCGACTGCTTTGACTTGGTTGGTGTAAACGCGTGATCCATTGGGTGCGTGGACGTTCGCTTCAGCGGAGTAGCAGGGAGAGGTGTGAGGGGAGATAATGTTGGGAGTGAAGTCACCGACTTGACAGGTGTCCGAGAGGCGTGGTTCGTATGCGGTCTGGATGGGTGAGTGCTGGTTGCAGGGCCCGAAGGGGAGGGTGGGCGAGTGCGCGTCCTGGATAGCACCTCTGGGAGAGTTGAGCTTTGGAGAATTCGAAATGGTTTCGGAGAATACTAACGCGTAATATTGCTCCGCGCATGGGTGGGAGCGCTGCCTGACCTCTTGGACCCAGTTCGCGAACTACATACGTCGACTTTGATAGTGTCATTACCTTGTAGAAGTTGTCCGTGCTGCTCATCGTCGAGAGTCCTCGGGGAAGAGGACGAAGTTGGGCCGGCCACCTCGAGGCGGACCGGGACCTTTGGTCTTTTCGGTGATTGAGGATCTGAATCATCATTATCTGAGGAATGACGAGTGCGTTGTCTCCTCTTTGCGACTTTTCGACTGTAGGTCAAAGTGGGGGGTGTCATCGGTCTCTCAGCCAGTCACGTTACTCGACGCGTCTTGTCTAGAAACCGCCAACACAGCCGACGTGAGACACCACAGACAATGGAGGCCTACGAATCTCGTCTGGAGTCTTTCACAAAGGCCTGGCGCGTAAAGCGATCGACAGCGAAGCGTGCCGTATCCCTCAAATGGCCCCATCCCAGTCACTTTATTGCAACACCGGACACCCTCACTGAAGCTGGCTTCTTCTTCAACCCAAGTTGGGATGCTCGAGACAACGTCGAGTGCTATTTCTGTGGAAAATGTCTTGATGGCTGGGAGGAGCAAGACGATCCATTTGCACTCCATTGGGACAAGTGTCGAGACACCTGTCCATGGGCTGTCCTACGCTGTGGTTTGAACGAAGATGTTGATCGCAAGGGAAAGTGCGTATCAATTCCTCCTTGCTGCGCGTGCTACAATCTGATGGTTATCTCGCAGCTTTGCTTTCAAAGATTCTAGCCGACAACCAGACGGAAAGCCGATGGAGAAGGCTCGGTTGGCGTCCTTCAGGTTAAACCACTCCTGGCCCCATGATCGTGTCAAAGGGCATGGTGCTAATTCGACCAAGGCACGTCTTGTCTCTGGGTTCGCTTATCCTAATTTCATCATCTCTGTAGATGGCCAAGGCTGGTTTTGCATTCACCCCTCAAACACTTGGTGACGACACAGGAACGTGCCTCTACTGCCGTGTCTCTCTCAGCGGCTGGGACGAGGACGATGACCCATTGTGAGCCTTTTTATCGTTTGCCCAACTTATATAATACTAATTATTCGTAGGGAAGAGCACCATAAGCGAGTCAAAAAGTCCAACCTCACCTGTCCCTTCTTCCCTGAAGCTTCAGGACCGAAGGCAAGATCAAGAACGACCTCTATACGCTCAACAACCCGACCCAAATCGCGCGCCAGATCAAGACAACCTCAGCCTGAGAGTTCTACATCGCATTCTGATGAAGATTCCCAACCTGCACCGCCCCGTCCGGCACAGCGCAGTCGCAATACGTCGATGGTATCAGCTTCGAAGGAGAGGGATACATCCGATGCCCTCCGGCGGTCGACGCGCTCATCTCGTGCGAAGCCACCCCCAGAGGTTGAAGAAGATGGGAGTGGCACCGAGCTTTCCAAGTCGACTCTTGGCCAGAGCCGTAGCAAGTCGTCTGGAAAGGGGAAAGGGAAGGGCCCCATCGAAGTGATCGAGGAGGCCGACGAAGATGACATCGCCCGTGTCGTGCTGCCAACAAAACAACGTGTCAAGGGAAAGGAAAACGTTGCTCAAGACGCCAAAGTACCGAGGCCCACACGGCACACGAAAACTCTCCGTGCCAATGACACAGAGGAGGATGCTCGCCCACCAAAACGTCGTCCGCCGAAAAAAGGCAAAGCCACCCTCTATGAGCGAGAGGAGAGCTCATCAGATGTGGATAGCGAGAGCGACATACGACCTGTTGGGAAAAGGCGAAACCATGCGGTGGATATTGAGTCTGATGACGCTTCAGCTCCCACTACACCTGCCAGAAAGACAGAAGAGACGACCCTTTCAGAAAGCAAGCCAGTACGGGATATGGCTGACCATGTATTTGCACCTTCAACCCGCTTTTCTCGTTCCCCTGAGTGTCCCGAGCCTGGTACGTTACAGCATGATGAGAACCCTGCAACGCCTCCGCCCTCGTCATCGTCACTGCTCTCGGTCTCCTCCACAACGTCTACGACCAAGGTGGAAGGTCACACGGATACTGAGACACTGGTGGAGACATTGCCCGTACGAGCAAACGGTGCGCAGCTGACGGAAGAGGAGCGTTTGATGACCGTCGAACAATGGATCCGGCTGGAGATCGAGGTACAGTACGAGCGCTTAAAGCGAGACGGTGAAGCGAAGATTCGCTTATTCAAAGAGCGCGCAGAGGAGGTGAGAAGACAGGTCGAGGCGCTATAAATCTCTACCTACGTACGTTACCAGGATACGCACACTTCGTTTCCCTTTCTTTCCTTTCCATTCGCCGCCCTGTTGTATGGACACTTTATTTCGAGATCTTTCCTGCAATAGCATTTCCAGTTCTGATTGATTGTTTCATCTGGACCACCCTTAAGCCGCATCAGTCGGCTACTTCGGTGACGTCTCGCTTCTCGCCGCTACGCTCGGGTACTTTAAGCCACGTCCCATCAAGTTTTCTTCCTCACAACCACCATCGTCCTCATTCCCAACACCCTTTGCCATGCTCTCTTCACTATTACCCACCATCGTCGCTCTTTACATTTTTTCTCCTATCGTAGTGCGCGCTTCGCCTTGTGTCGCTTTCGATGTGAAGTGGAACTTGCTTGCCTTTGGCCTTGATGGCAAGGACTGGAACGCAGGACCGCAAAACACGTGGGCTAACGGTGTGTCTCAGTGAACCCCCATTTTCCTCTCCGCGTTTGTAGAAGGTTATCTAATCCTCTCATTCTGGGTATGCAGGCACTGCGGCTGACATTACGACCTCAGGGCGTCCGTGCGTGTTGCTTCTCTGTGGTCCTGAGTTTCGACATTGATTTGTTTCTGCAGACCGTTTGATGGTACCAACACGACTTGCTTCCTGTCGCAGGTATAAATCTTAGTTATCGTTAATGCTGCGGCTGTTCCTGATTAATATTATCAAGTATGCAAACGCCATCTACGTCACCAATGGTGATAAGTCGAGTCCCTCGACTATTCACATCTACGATGCCACTGCCAAATCGTGGTCCAAACAGGCTGTGACAACCGGTTCATTTGATCCATCGTCGTTTAATGCGATTCTCGACCACGATACGAATGTATTCTGTGCGTTTCCACCCGTTACATAAGGAAGCGGAATTATTGATTTGTCACTGCAGACGCGTTGTCACATGGAGAGTTGTTCCACCTGAACATGGGTCTTCTGAAAGCTGCCAATGGCACCGCTCTTGAATGGGTGGATGTCGAGAAGGCTCCATATTCAAGCGACTATGATCCTGTCATGGCCCTCGCTCAAAACCACATCTTCTTCCTCAATGTTCCTGGCGTACCTGCTGGTAGCGCCGATATCTACGTAATCCACTGTAAGCCAAAGCACAAACACATGCTCTGGTAACGCCGCTGATGTGGTCGATTTTACTTCAGACAACTACTTTCAGCCTTCCGCGCAAGCCTTCTCGACGTCTAATGAGGTGATTCCTGCGACCCATGGTCGGACCGCCTCATTCTTCCAGAACGGAGGGGTACGCGACATCCGTGTTGTACAGTATACATTGCATTCATTTCATCGTATTATCTCCGCATCAGGTACAAGAAGCATTCGCATTCGTCCCAGATGATGGCTCTGCGACTTATGTGCAGAACGTCCAGAGCAACACAACCGAGACCCTTGCAGGACCGAGTACGAAAGACGCGGGAGCGACATACTTTGCAGGCATCACTTCCCTGGTTCAGCTAGACAGTACTGGTGCTGTTTCGTATTTGCCATACAGCCCCAACGACTCGAGTGCAAATGAGGCGGCTAATTGGAGCAAGGTTGTGTCCCTCGCGAATGCCGCACCACCGACGAACGGTTCGTCGAAAGGGACCAGCGCAAGTAGCTTACTCAATCCGTCCGGAACATCAAGAGCCCAGGCCTCCTCGAAAAGTTCAAATGGTGCAGTCGCCGTGGTAGCACCAGCCAGCCTCTTCGGTGGGCTTTTAAGCGTGGCCATGCTAACCTGTGCAGCAGTGTTATTCTAATTGAAAGCTATGCACGTCGGACTCTAGGCACACCTCAGACATTGTTTTCCATCTTCCCTTGAATTTAGTTACTTGCACGATTTTATATTCCATTTCCGTCAGTCCTTAAAGTAGCACAGTACACAGCTTGAAATTGCATTCTAGAATCTCTGCTGGTCCAGACATGACAGGCCTGAGACAGAACGTAAGCTAAGTGAGCAAGCTTCCTAATTTAGGCTAGACACGTGCGGCGGAGGACCGAAGTCCGACCGATCGGCAAAACGGACAACAAGGATCAACAGACCTCGCTTCCCACCCGCCACTTCCCCTCGACTCTCCTCCTCATGACAAACTCACCTTCTCGCCACCCCTCCCAACCCCCAGAGGACTGGGATCACCCAGAGTCGTTGGTTAACCCCTCCGCTGTCACCTCAACAACCGCCCCGACTCCAAGTCGCGTTGTGTTTCCTTCCCAAGGCGGTGCTGCCGCCGCCGACCCCGATGTTCCCACATCCGATGCACTTCCGTCGCATTCACACCGCGGTGGCCGCGCAGGCAAACGTACACTCAGCGAACTTCTAAAACTGCACGCCGAAAAGGGCACTGACGTGCATTTTACATCCGAGGAAGCGGCTGGATTAGAAGAACTCTTAGGACAATGGGTACGTCTTTTTTTTCTTTTTCCTTTTATTTTCCGTCTATCTCCCGTTTCACGATGGGCTCACTTCTTTGTTGGGTCCGTGTTGGTGTTGTGTGGACGTAGATCAACTCGAGTTCGTCGCCATACGAAGGGGATGATGAATTTTTCACACGGCCACAAGGTGACTCGATTGTGCTCGTGCACCGCCCGTCTACTTTCCACTCCATTGCTGGGCATCCCCCACATAGTCAGAGTGAGAGTATTGCTCTTGGATCATAGCGGTGCATTTCCTTCCCTCTCTCCCTCCATTCACGTGCTCCCACGTCCCCCATCGTCACAAACGATTTCCTCTATCTCTGCCGTTCGATCCCGTTCCATTCTACACGCTATACAACAGCCAAAAAGCTGTGCTCACGACTATCGACGACTTTATTACGACCCTTCACGACTCCTAACGAACCGACACGTCTTGTTCGTCTCATTGCTGTTTTTATACTCGCGACACTTTGCTATCTTTGATTGTGTATCATACCCTTGTTTTCTGTTTTGAATGTGTCAGATTGGTGAAGTGTTTCGCAGGTAGTCGAGACCCTCCATTACTTCGTTTGTTATTAATTGCCTCTTTGTTTACAGGGCGAAATACTCCTCACCCGCTGTCCATACTTCATCTATCGTAGCTTATTTATTCGCTGTTTATAGTTATCCATCGTTGCACGAGGAATCAAAGGTAATAGAGGCGAATAATCGTCTACTTTGAATTGTACATGATTGGGTTGCACTACCTCTACCTCACTTTCAATCCATTGCTGGCTTGCAGTATGCGTGCAAGTTCTCTCCGGAAAAGAGCGGAACAAAGTGCTCCTTAATCTCCAAACTTGTTGGCCTGGCCAAGGTAGAATTAGGACAATCAAGTTTCAGCAACCTATCACCTCCGCAAACAATGATGGCCAGACGCACCTTGCCTCGTCCAGCTTAAGCTCAAACCTCCGAAAGACGTTTGCTAACCCCATATGTATCTCAGCATACGCCAAGTTGACCCCAAAACAACTACGTGGCCCCTTCGAGAACACACTCAACGCGGTGTCACATGCCTTGGCATTTGGGCCTAGCCATCGCTCGGGCACAAACTCCTCCGGGCGCTCATAAATGAGCGGTGATCGATGTACATACGTGAAACTCTGGCCTACGATCGTCTACAGACGTAAGGAAACGTCAATGAGGGGAATCCGATATGAACATATGGAACAGGGGGTAAAGGAGAGAAGCCGGAGCGTACACCACCTGGAATAAACTCGCCGGAAATCATGGCGCCTTCGCGAGGGACGACACGTGGGTGAGCAATAACGCCAGGGAACATGCGGAGGCCTTCTTTTGTGACCGCGGCCTGCACAGGTTCACAGGGAAATTTCAACTTTAGAAAATAGATGTGTTTCCCCTGGACAGCGGAGCGTACCAGATAAGGCAGCTTCTCCAGGACCTCATATCGGGGGATCTCTTCTAATACCGGCCACGCCTCGCGTAATTCTGCCTCAAGTCGTTGGCGAATCTGAGGATTTTGTAGGACATAATGTGCCGTGACCATTAGGGTAATACCCGTGGAATCTGCGCCAGCGCCGAGAAGAATACCTGCCTCGTCCAAGAGGCTCCGACGTGATGGCAGTGGACGACCCTTGTTGGCTTCGGGTGAGAGGAGCCCGTTATAGATGATTGGATGGGGTGTAAGCGTTAGTTCTGTAGGGTCCCGCAGGATGGCATCGACCTGCGCGATTAGAAGCTGCAAGGGAGGCGCAAAATAAACAGATCAGCGCCACCGGGGACCAATGTGAAATGACACGCCACCAAGGCGGCGTATTGAGAAGAAACCAGACGGACCTCACGTAGGTGGTAAAACGCGGTCATAACAGGTGGTCCAATTTTCTTCCCAAGCCAGGGAGGAAAATAGTGTAGAAGCGTGACGAGGAAGTTCGAATATTTCAACAGGCTCAAAATAGGAAGCATTGTCTCAGACGCGATGACGATGTCCGCGTGGAAATCTGGAGCTCTGGTAGCCTCGAGTGACTTGTTATAGCAGAACAGCGTGAGCACATCAGTCGCAAAGCAGCGGAAACCAAGGTAAAGATTGCTGGATTTGCCTGCCACATATTGGTCTGCAAGGGCATCACAGAGCACATTGACCTAACAACAAATGTAACGTGAACGGGTGTGGCGTGGACGAGATGCTGAAAGAAGCTAACCCGCTCCTGTATCAAGCCTTGCATCTTGAGAATCGACGATCGGGAGAACATCGGGCTGAGCACATCCCGCCGGGGCTTCGCATCTGCGTATCTGATGTAACACGCCGAAGACTGATCTGAATCGAATGCCCCATACACAACAGGGTCCTTGTCCCACTTGTTCTTCAGATTGTAGATCTCGTTGTACGCGTGGGGATTCGCAAAGTGCAGCTATCGAATCGCAGATCAAACCAGAACAGTTCCGGGAATGAGTAATGTCTACCAACGTACCAAATTAGGTTGCACTCGAATAATGTCACCTGCAATCGAACGTGCCATATCAGCGTCAACTAAGATGACGGCGAGTGGCGTATCGATAGGGTCGCATGGAGCGGCGCTGGTTGGAGAAACGGAACGCACCATACTGGGCGTGGAGCTCATCTCGCACGTCAGAGAGGGAGACTCCCTTTACGAACTCCTGATAAAACAACCAGAATTTTGATGCCCCGGCCAACTTTGGTCCAGGAAAGCGAGCCAGAGGATGGACGTGGACGTTGTAAAAAACTGACCAGCATGACCAGGTCAGCACAGCAGCGATGAGGGCAAGCAGGATGTTCTGGACAGAGGCGGTTGTGTCATGATACAAGGAGTCGACGAACTTGACGACAGCGTCGGCCATAATCGCAGGGGGGAGGGGAGTGACAACACTAGCGGTGACGGTAAGCATACTGTCCGAGTCTTTATCGTTTAGAATGAGCCAGAGTAGACCCCTGAAACCAGTAAAAAAGGGATGTGAAGGTGAGATTTGATATGAGTTAAATTCTACATCTTCGGTACATAGCCTGAGATTTCAGGGACTCACGTAAATTGCCATTGCTAAGTCGAAGGGACATTTCAATTGACCGCGTAGGAATGACAAGTGCCATTCTGGCACCAGCAGCAATGGAAAGCAACGTATTTGATACAGCGCTGCCTGACACTGCAACTGCCGGCTGCCAGTGCAACCTGGCTGACGCTGTTGACGTAGTTCCTGGCTGGCTGCCTGGTTTGCGCAGCTTCACGCCTGCTAAGCGGAGGGCGCCTCTGTATTCGCCCTCGGCATCTATTTCCCGGGCCGGCGGTTATCAGCGACCAATTTCCAGTCAAAAAAAGTGGACGAGCAGACTCGACGAGAAATGTTACAGAGCACCAAGGCATTTTTTAGTTGACTGAGGTAGCTCCTCAGATTGACAACTTTTCCTTCGCGTCGCGGAAATAAAATGAAATTTTGAAGATTTGAAATATTATTGTATGGGGAGTCTTCGGCCCGGCCACGTGTACATGTTCGGCCAGTCACACCTTGTCATAGCTCACTGGACGATTGAAACTCCGCTCAGGCTTCGGAAGCAGAAGCCTGCATCGTGCGACGCCCAACGGTCCAATCTGTCCCAGATATTGTCTCTGGCACCCCTTCCAGGATGATGCCACCTGTCCTGCTACTGCGCCCGGTCTCTTTTTCCAGTTCCTGAGTTACCAATGCCCTCGGTCGCGGGACTCACGCAGAAAGGAACCCCTCTATTATGTCCTCCACCAAGAGGTCAACGTTGACCAAGCCAAATGACATCTTTCGTCCTGGTCTAGCCAGGCAGGCACCGCAAGGCAGTCATGGGTCGTCTCGGATTTGATTTCCGAAGTAGCTTCTCGGCAAAATGATTGATGACACGGGGTTAGATAAGGAGTTACATCTGGAAACAAACTAGTTGTTCAGTCGTATTGGCGGAGATAGAGACCCATCATCTCCTGTATCGTTGGAACCTCTCGCTCGATACCACTGTGAAAGCGACAAGAAGGACTGCTCCAAGTCAACAAACTCTCGCTCTCTCCCCTTCCATTCCATGTGGACCCCAGATAGAAGACCAGTGGTCTTGAACTTGAAGGCCGCTCACAGTGTCCGCCCGTGCCAGTGAGCGCAATTGCGTGATCTATACACTACACCAGTGCAATTGATAAGATTGTTGTATGTAATTGCCACTTACCTTTTACCGTCTTCGTCGTGTTTTCTGATTGGTGCCCAGCTTCGTGACCAGCAACTTTTGTATTGAAAATGTATTGAACCCTGAGGCGTCAAAGGTGTGATTCTGCATTTTCTTTCGCTAACTCGAGCACAACTTCTCCTGAAAAAGTGCATGTAATTTGTTATTTGAGACGTTGGACATGGCATCCTATCTGTGAGAATTAAGTTATTTGATGATGTGGCCGAACGGCACCATACTTGGCATCAATAGGCAAGTCTGAGGTGAAGGGCTTCCAAACCGGTACCAAGCCTGTGTGTAGTATCTAAGGGTAAAAAAAAGTCTTGTGTCGTTGCTCTCGTAATTTCGCAAACAAATAAAAATCTTTTTGGTTTACATCTCTCCCCGCTATCACCTCCTAAATATTACTAACTGAACACATCTTGTGAGCTGCAGTAGTTGCTTGGGCTCTCTAAAGTGCCAGCTGGCTCCTCTAGCTAGAAGAAGATGTTTTTTTTTCAAGCGTGTCCCTTCTAACCTCTTCTCGGGCATCCGATGGGTTTGGAAGGCGCGACTGATCGCAGGACATACGCCGACTGGTTTGGATACATACTAATCGTAGAAGCAATCAACTTGAAATGCACCCACTGTCTGTCCAAACATCATCCGTAATGCTCACTGGCAGTTAGTGGAACAGATGTTAACATTAGACGTCGGGTTGATTTAGTGGTAAAGAATCCAAGAAAACAGAAGAGTGAGACTTATGGGAATATGGACTCCTTTCCGAGCTTCTACACCCAGATGGTTGGTATTGAAGCAAAGGTATTATCAAATACACTAAGAAGACCATTCATTGTTGCACTGCATACTTCAGAGGCCACGGGGAAGATCTACGCAGCTTCTGTACACGAGAGTGCGAAGAGTAGAGTCGCAACCAAGAAAACTGTATACACGTCACCTAACTATATGACGAGGCAAGGCAAGGTCACGGTTTTGCGTGAGCTGCCCGCCCTTCTTACATAAGAGTCGCGTCACGTCGCGTCTTTTTAGAATCCGCGCCGCGGCACTGGCATCTACTACAGACAGACAGACTAAGATGTCTTTAATGTACGGAAAAGAGAAAGACGATGAGACAGGTATTTGTATCTTTGTTTTCTTGTCATGTCCTTCCGCTTATTGAATAACCAGACTCCTTCGACCCCGGTTTCATTTCGTTCTTTAACAAGCTTCCTCCTAAGTCTCCGGATTCTAATGGCACCATCCGACTTTTCTTCAGGAAAGCCAGCAACGACGATTTCTACAGTGTGCATGGAGCAGATGCGCTCTATGTTGCCCAGCACGTATATCACACCAAGTCTGTGCTCAAATATCTCGGCGCTGGTGGAAAGACGGCGGGCCTGCCGAGTGTCACACTCAGGCCTACAGTTGCTACCTCCTTCTTAAGAGAGGCGCTGACAAGCAGGCAACTTAGGGTGGAGATATGGATACCTGAAACCGGCCATGGAAAAAAAGTTTCAAAATTCAAATTAGACAAAGAGGTGAGGATGGAGCATTCATATCTTACTTCAATTAAAATGTATTCCTCCCAGGCATCACCCGGTAACCTCCAAGCTGTAGAGGAACTCCTCTTCGTAAATAATGACATCCTGTCCCCGCCGGTCATCATGGCAGTGAAACTGGCGACTACGCCCACTGTTCCCGGTTTGGTTGGCAAGGCGAAGACCAAGACTGTCGGTATTGCATTTGCGGACACTAGCTTGCGACAGTTCGGCGTAGCAGATTTTGTGGATAATGATGCGTTTTCAAACATCGAAGTGTGACGTTGCCCTGACATACGTTGTGAGGCTGATTTTATGTGTTTCTCCAGACTCTTGCCATTCAATTGGGAATCAAGGAAGCAATTATCCCAACTGGCACTGCCTCGGGTGCAACTGACCGTGATTTCGACCTCAAAAAACTCAAAGATGTCCTCGACAGATGCGGTATCGTCATTACTGAACGGAAACCTAGTACGTCCTCTTGCACTCATTGCCGCCGCAATAACCTACATCTCACTTTTAGGTGAATTTGTGGCGAAGACGGTCGAGGAAGATCTCGCTCGTTTATTGGCACCCCCAACGATAAGAACCGGTACCACAGAGGCTCCCAGCGTGATTTGTAGGCACCATCCGCAGTTTATGCTGTTAAAGCCAGCTCAATTATCTTAATAGCACAACTCAACTTACCCACCGCTCCCTCTGCTGTCGCCGCGCTGATTACTTACCTCAGTCTTCTATCTGACTCATCCAATCATGGCGCTTGGATTATCCGCACACACGATCTGGGGCAGTATATGCGCTTGGACGCTAGTGCTCTACGCGCTTTGAACCTTATGGACAGCGGAAATGTAAGTTTGACTCTACAAAGACTAATTTGGGATTCATACCGTCCCTTGGAAGAGCTCCGGAACAAAGAACACGACGCTCCTTGGATTGTTAAATAAATGTAAAACTGCTCAAGGGACTCGGATGCTGGGAAGCTGGTTGAAGCAGCCACTTGTCAACCTCCATGAGATTCGTAAGTTTTGATCCGGGCATATCTTCATGACTATTGATGCCTATGACTATTTAGTGAAACGACAAGACCTAGTTGAAACTTTCGTGGAAGACTCGGGCGCACGTAGGACACTCCAGGTTGGTCAGAATTGTCTAATCGATGTGGTGACAATCTGAATTGTCGCATTAGGACGATTTTATGAAGCTTATGCCTGACATGAGCCGTATAAGCAAACGATTTCAGAAGTCAGTCGCCTCCCTTGAGGATGTCATACGGGTGTATCAGGCAGTTTTAAAGGTAAGCTTCTTGAATCCCGTGTAGCGTCCAGCTTGTAATGAGATAATCCTTCTTAGCTGTCTGGACTTATCGAAGCCTTAAAGCACGTTGATGCGAAGACAGAACGCGGTCGTGAGCTCATCAAAGAAACTTATCTGAACCACTTTGAAGAGAACGCTGCCAGTCTTGATAAGTATGCTGAGATGGTGGAACAAACAATTGATTTGTCCGAGCTTGAGAGGCACAACTATGTCATCAAGCCAGACTACGATCCACGTTTGCGCAAGCTGACAGATCAGATCAGCGCAGCACGAGACGGACTGGACGAGGAGCACCGTGATGTGGCAAATGATCTCAATCTTGAGCTCGACAAGAAGCTACACTTGGAAAATTCAGCGAATTATGGCTATTGCTTCCGGCTGACAAAAAATGTATGTGAATCGATCGTGTTTCTAGTGTATCCCGAATTGCTCAATGGTCATCAGGACGCACGAGCCATCAGCAACAAACGTAAATATATCGAGCTCGGGACTGTCAAATCCGGAGTTTATTTCACAACAACCAAGTTAAAGAACTCTGCGATGGAATATCAAGAGGCAACTGAAGCTTATTCGCGTACCCAGAGTGGACTTGTCAAGGAGGTTGTATCAATTGCGTGTTTGTACTCCCCCTTTTTCATGCTGTCCAAGTACCGATGGTCCTGCAGCGACGTATACTCCAGTGCTAGAGTCTTTGAATGTAGTCTTGGCACATCTAGATGTGGTTCTGAGGTCGGTCTGCTATTTCCTTGGTCGACACTGCGAGCACTCACCCATCGTAGCTTCGCCCACGTTGCCGTTAATGCCCCTGAAGCATACGTCAAGCCGACCGTCATCGAGAAAGGTCCGTAATTGATCGTCCGTAGAATTGCCGTCGTAGAGATCTATTTCCATTTAGGCACCGGTGACCTTGTCCTCAAAGATGCGCGACATCCTTGCCTCGAAGTTCAAGATGATATCAGCTTCATTCCGAACGACGTCGAGATGGTCAAAAGTATGTTCCCAAGCTATTGTCTCGAAAATGATTCATCTCTCTCTTGACAGATAAATCCGAATTCCAGATCATCAGTATGTCACTGATTGTTGTATTTGCTCTGCTCTGACTTGTGTCAACTAGCCGGTCCAAATATGGGTGGAAAGAGCACTTATATTCGTCAGGTATGTTGCATACCAGTCTGCTCTCGTCTTCGCAAATGGTCATGACTTGATACAGATTGGGGTAATCGCTCTCATGGCACAGATTGGTTCATACGTACCTTGCTCGATGGCCCAGTTACCTATCTTCGACTCGATTCTATGCCGCGTAGGTGCGGGCGACAGTCAGCTGAAGGGTATTTCAACCTTCATGGCTGAGATGTTAGAGACTGCGACAATTCTCAAGGTCAGTTTGTTCCTCCGTGGTAACTAACAGGCTTGTATTTACGCGCAATACCAGTCTGCCACGAAAGACTCACTCATTATCATCGATGAGCTTGGAAGGGGTTCGTTGAAGTTGTTATGGCGACTTGATATCTCCATTTACTTCTAAACATTCAGGGACGTCCACCTATGACGGATTCGGGCTGGCGTGGTCCATATCTGAGTATGGCTATTATCATTACACGCGCTTTTGCTCGCACTGATTTGCCTACAGAAAAATCGCATCGAAGATTCACGCATTCTGTTTGTTTGCCACGCATTTCCACGAACTTACAGCACTGGATCAAGAGCTAAACCATGTCAAAAATCTGCACGTTGTTGCTCACGTTACAGACTCGGACACGCAATCTAAGGAACGCGACATCACACTACTCTACAAAGTAGAGCCTGGTGTGTGCCCTAGATTGACTGACACACATACCCACCCTCATGAGATCAACAGGCGTCTCCGACCAAAGCTTTGGCATCCACGTCGCTAAAATGGCGAACTTTCCGGAGACGGTCGTTCGGGTAACCTTGTCTTTATAGATATATGATTCGTTATCTGACCGAGTCATAGCTGGCCAAACGCAAGGCAGAAGAACTTGAGGATTTTGGCACTGGTAGGTGTTATGGCAACCCTGGAGTGATTTCAGGGTTCAACTACCGTTTTCTTCAGAGCAGGCACCTTCGCAAGAATCACAATTCACTCCAGAGGTCATCGAAAATGGCGTTCAGATTGTTGAGGAACTGTTGAAGACCTGGGCGTCACGAACTCCGTCTGGGACTCACGATGAGGACATCATCATGTCAGACGTGTCAGACGATCTCTCCCCAGAACCCCAATTAGCCGAGCTCAAGAACTGTTTCTCTGCTTACCAAGAAAGGATAGATAACAATCCATGGGTGCAAAGTCTACTGGCATCTCTGTGATTCCACTTGCAACACCGGTGCGGGCGACTTGGAGTGGCTCCAAATCGGATTGTGAATCCCTTGTGTGAATGTTATCTGTATAAAATGCACTCTCTGTACCATGGATATCCCTAACGCCGGTTTCTCACATTTAGAACGAGAAACATGGTTACATCGCTCCCGCAACGTATTCAGCCCTACAAGTATGGGGTACGAGGTGTTGTCATCCAAGTTGGGTCTGGCCGACTCAGAGTTTCCCCCTGAGATAATCGATTAACCGGAGTACGGTTACCCCATGTAAGCACGAATGAGAGGAAGGGGCCATGGCTACTCATTTTTCACCGATGCTCGGGTCGCCATTTTTTTCATGGCTCAAATGTTGCAACACATTTGTGAATTGATACGGATATGAGAATGCATTACCCGAGCCTGGGGTCAGTCGCATCACAACGCGAAATTTTGCGATCTCACTTGCAACGCATGTTATGGATGTTACAAGTATTGAGTGTTAGGCCGGTTACTAGGCGCCCGGAGACAACCACGTGACGTTGATGTGTCCCTTTCGCTCACCAGCAACTGCCAACATCATTTAGTTCCCCCAGTACGTACCTCCTACGATGTGCCATCAAAAGGACATGGTTCAGTGGCAAACAC
>WNFO01003832.1_pt1 | contig 21026 bp, 16 predicted proteins | sample 5400251 | NCBI WGS metagenome assembly WNFO01 (sample SAMN13153354, study PRJNA577476) | soil metagenome | isolation source: 100 cm saprolite under Madrone tree | place: USA:California | collected 2016-06-14
CGCGGACGGACTTCTCACGGCCGAACAGCTCAAGAAAGCGCTCGCGGAACAGAAGGGCTCTCCCGAAAAGCTCGGCTCGGTTCTCGTCCGCCTCAACTTCGTCAACGAAGACCAGCTCATCGGGTTCCTGTCGCGACAGTACGGCGTCCCGTCGATCACACTCGCTCAGCTCGACATCGATCCGGACGTGCTCAAGCTCGTGCCGCCGCCGATCGCGCGCAAGTACGAGGTCATCCCGGTCCGGAAGATGGGGAACTCGCTGGCGCTCGCGATGGCGGATCCCACGAACGTGTTCGCGCTCGACGACATCTCGTTCATGACGAACCTCCAGGTGTTGCCACTGGTCGCGTCGCAGACGGCCATCAAGAAGTCGATCGACCGGAACTACGAGTCGAAGACGGAGGCCATCTCCACCGTCCTGTCGGACATGCAGACGGACCTGGCCAATGTCGAGGTCGTCGAGGAGGGCGAGGAAGGCGCCAAGGTCGACGTCTTCGAGCTGAAGGAGTCGGCCGACGAAGCGCCGGTGGTGAAGCTGGTCAACATGGTGCTGGTCGACGCAATCCAGAAGGGCGCCTCCGACATTCACTTCGAGTCGTACGAGAAGATCTTCCGCATCCGCTTCCGGATGGACGGCATGTTGCACGAGATGCTGGCCCCGCCGAAGCGGCTGGAATCGGCGATCCTCTCGCGCCTGAAGATCATGTCGAACCTAGACATCGCCGAGCGCCGGCTGCCGCAGGACGGCCGCATCAAGCTCCGGTACAACAGCCGCGAGATCGACTTCCGCGTCTCGACCCTGCCGACGATCTTCGGCGAGAAGGCGGTCCTTCGAATCCTGGACAAGGAATCGCTGAAGCTCGACCTGACGCAGCTCGGCTTCGACGAGTGGAGCCTCGACAAGTTCAACGCGGCGATTCACCAGCCGTACGGCATGGTGCTGATCACCGGGCCGACCGGATCCGGCAAGACCACCACGCTCTACTCGGGGATCCACACGATCAACTCGCCGGACGTGAACATCATGACCGCCGAGGACCCGGTTGAGTACAACCTGAAGGGCGTCAACCAGGTCCAGATCAACGAGGGGGTCGGCCGAACGTTCGCCGCCGCGCTCCGCTCCTTCCTCCGTCAGGACCCCGACGTGATCCTCGTCGGTGAGACGCGCGACCTCGAGACCGCGCAGATCAGCATTCGCGCCGCGCTCACCGGCCACCTGGTCTTCTCGACCCTGCACACCAACGATTGCCCCTCGACGATCGCGCGGCTCCTCGACATGGGGATCCCGCCGTTCCTGGTGGCGTCGTCGCTTCTTCTCGTCCTGGCTCAGCGACTCGGACGAAAGGTGTGCAAGGCCTGCCGGGAGCCGTACGACGCCGACGAGGAGAGCCTCGTCACATATGGACACGTCCCGACCGGGAAAGGGAAGATGCAGTTCTACAAAGGCAAGGGCTGCGCGACCTGTAACTTCACGGGAATGAAGGGCCGCGTCGCGATCTACGAGGTCATGCCGGTCGGCGAGGAGCTCCGCGACGCGATCCTCAAAAACCAGGGGACCGCCGAGTTGCGGTCAATCGCGCAAACGGCAGGTATGAGGTCTTTGCGGCAAGCCGGGCTCATGAAGGTCATTGAAGGAACTACGACGATCGAGGAAGTGCTGAGAGTTACTCTGTCTTAAGCAGGGCATTGCGGTGTAGGGAGGCACGATGGCCGCCAATATGGCCGATCTTCTGCAGCTCATGGTGGACCGTGGCGCGTCGGACTTGCACATCACCAGCGGGACGTATCCGCAGATCCGCGTCAACGGCCGCCTCAATCAGCTCACCCAATTCGAGGTGCTGACGCCGCAGGACACCCAGCGGCTCTCATACAGCGTCCTGAACGAGGGCCAAAAACAGAAATTCGAGGAAGAGAACGAGCTCGACCTTTCGTTCGGCATCCAGGGCCTCGCGCGGTTCCGCTGCAACGTCTACCGGCAGCGCGGCGCCGTCGGGTGCGCGATCCGCGTCATCCCCTACAAGATCCGCTCGTTCGATGAGCTGAGCCTGCCTCAGATCGTCCAGCAGCTCGCCGACCGGCCCAAGGGGCTGATCCTGGTCACCGGACCCACCGGGTCCGGAAAGTCGACGACGCTGGCCGCCATGATCGACAAGATCAACAACGAGCGGCACGATCACATCATGACGATCGAGGACCCGATCGAGTTCGTGCATCCGCACAAGCAGTGCCTCGTCAACCAGCGCGAGGTCTTCGCCGACACGCAGTCGTTCACCAGGGCGCTCAAGTCGATCCTCCGCCAGGATCCGGACGTCGTCCTCGTCGGCGAGATGCGCGACCTCGAAACGATCGCCGCGGCGCTGACGATCGCGGAAACCGGTCACCTGACGTTCGGCACCTTGCACACGAACTCGTGCGCCCAGACGATGAACCGTATCATCGACGTGTTCCCGACGGCCCAGCAGGCGCAGGTGCGGGCTCAGCTCGCGCTCGTGCTGGAGGGCGTCCTCTCGCAGACCCTCATCCCCAAGGTCGGCGGCGGACGCGTGATGTCGCTGGAGATCATGGTCGCCACGCCCGCCATCCGCAACCTCATCCGCGAGGAGAAGATCCATCAGGTGTACTCGGCGATCGCGACCGGTCAGAAGTTCGGCATGCAGACGATGAATCAGTCCCTCGCGGATCTGACGAAGCGGCATCTGATCACCCGCGAGGACGCGCTGAATCGATCGACGCTGGTCGAGGAGCTGCTGCAGCTTCTCGCGCACGAAGGTCCGGCGGCCACTGCCAGTGCGGGCGCCGGCGTCTCACCGTTCGCCAAACGGTAGGAGGGGCTCAGACCATGGCCATGTACGCCTTTCGCGGCCGATCCGGCGGAGCTGTCGTCTCCGGCGAGATCGAAGCGAACGACCGACCCGCGGCGGTGACGGCGCTGCGGGCGAGAGGCGTCGTCGCGACGTCGGTGCAGGAACGGCTGGCCAAGCCGGTCGGCATCAAGAAGATCGGCGGCAAGGTCAAGGACAAGGACCTGGCGATCTACACCCGCCAGTTCTCCACGATGGTGGACGCCGGCCTTCCGATCGCGCAGTGCCTCGCGATCCTCTCGGAGCAGAGCGACTCGAAGAATCTCCGTGAGGTCACCGGCAAGATCGCGCGCGAGGTCGAGGGCGGCGCGACGCTCGCCGAGTCGTTCCGGAAGTATCCCAAGGTCTTCAACGACCTCTTCACGAACATGCTCCAGGTCGGTGAGTCGGGCGGTGTGCTCGACGTCGTCCTGCAGCGTCTGTCCGGCTACATCGAGAAGGCGGCCAAACTCAAGAGCAAGGTGAAGGGGGCCATGGTGTACCCCGTCACCATCATCAGCGTGGCGGTGCTGGTCATCGTATTCATGATGATCTTCGTCATCCCGACCTTTGCGAAGATGTTCCAGGGTCTCGGCGCCGACCTGCCGCTGCCCACGAAGATCGTCATGTTCATATCGGAGTTCACGCAGCGGTACATCCTCATCATGGTGGGCGTGGGCGCCGGCATCATCTACGCGATCAAGCGCTACTACAACACCGAGCAGGGCAGCAACGTCATCGACGCCTTCTTGTTGAAGGTGCCGGTCGTCGGCATGCTCATCCGGAAGGTCGCCGTCGCACGCTTCACCCGCACGCTCGGCACCCTCATCTCCTCAGGTGTCCCGATCCTCGAAGGGCTGCTCATCACCGCGCGCTCGGCCGGCAACCGGGTCGTCGAGCGAACCGTGATGCAGGCCCGGACGGCCGTCACCTCCGGGCGAACGCTCTCGGAGCCGCTCAAGGGGAGCACCGTCTTCCCGCCCATGGTCGTGCACATGATCAGCGTCGGCGAGAACACGGGCGCGCTCGACCAGATGCTGTCGAAGATCGCCGACTTCTACGACGACGAGGTCGACACCGCGGTCACCGCGCTCACGTCCTTGCTCGAGCCAATCATGATCGTCTTCCTGGGCGTCGTCGTCGGCGGCCTCGTGGTGGCGATGTACCTTCCGATCTTCCGTCTGGTCACGTTGATGAAGTAGTGAAAGCGCTCACCGTCGCCGGGCCGCTGCAGGGCTTCGCGTGGGCACGGCTCAGCGTCTCGCTCGTCCTGCTGGCGGTCGCGCCGCTCGTCTCGCCCGGCAGCATCATGCCGGGCGAGAGCCAGATCCTCGCGCTCGCGCTCATCATCGCGCTCGCGTCGTCGAGCGCGATGCTCCTCCTGGGCCCGCCGGCCCAGCCGCGCCGGCTCGCCTGGTTCATCTGCTTGCTCGACTCCGCGCTCATCACCGCGGTCGTCGCGGCGACCGGCGGCGCGCGGTCGATCTTCGCCTTCCTGTACGTCCTCTCCGTCACCGCCGCCTGTGTGATGCTGTCCCGCACGCGCGGCCTCGCCATCGCGGCGATGTCGAGCGTGCTCTACGCGGGCATCGTGATCGCCCGCACCGTGCTCCCGCTGGCCGTGTTCTTCGACATCCCGCAGGAAACGACGGCGCTCGAGCTCGTCACGATGTTCCTCAACGCCGCGACCCTTCTCGTCGTCGCGATCGTCGCCGGCGGTCTGGGCGAGCGGTACCGCGCCACCAGCCAGGAGCTCGAGACCCGGCAGCGGGACCTGCGCGACCTCCAGGCCTTCAAGGACCTCATCTTCCAGTCCGCCGGCACCGGGCTGATCGCGCTCGACCGCTCGCATCGGATCACGGCCTTCAACCGCGCCGCCGAGGAGATCACCGGGGTGACCGCGGCGCAGGCGATCGGCCACGATTGGCCGGCCCTCTTCGCCGCCACCGTGCCGCTGGCCTCGATCGAGGCGACGATCGACGGCAATCCGCGCGCTTCGATGCGGCACGAAACAGCCCTCCGCCGGCCCGACGGCTCGACGGTGCCGGTCCGGATGACCTTTTCCGCGTTGCGATCCGGGGAAGGCGAGCGGCTCGGCCTGATCAGCGCCTGCGAGGATCTCTCGGCGATCCGCGCGATGGAGTCGCGAATGCGGCAGGCCGACCGCCTGGCGACGCTCGGGCGGATGGCGGCGAATATCGCGCATGAGATCCGCAACCCCCTGGCCTCCCTGACCGGCGCGATCGAGGTCCTCACGAGCCCGCTCACGGCGGAGGACGCGCGCGAACGCCTCTCGCAGATCGTGACGACCGAGTCCGAGCGCCTCAATCACATCATCAAGAACTTCCTCGAGTACGCGCGGCCCGCGCCGCTGTCGATCACGACCTTCGACGTGGCCGCCGCCGCCGAGGAGGTACTCCTGCTGCTGGAGCACCGCGCCAGTCCGGGCAGCCTCAAGGTCATTCGCGAGTTCGCCCCGTCCGTGCTCTGGCCCGTCGACGCGCAGCAGTTCCGGCAGATCCTGTGGAATCTCTGCCTGAATGCGGTGGAGGCGATGCCGGAGGGCGGCGAACTGCGCGTCGCCGCCGCCGTGCGGGGCGACATGCTCGAGGTCTCGGTGACCGATACCGGCGAGGGCATCGCGGCGGGCGACCTCGCGCACGTCTTCGAGCCCTTCTTCTCCACGAAGTCGGAGGGAACGGGACTGGGACTCGCCCTCGTCCACCGCGTCGTCCAGGAGCACGGCGGCGAGATCGACGTTCGGAGCTCGCCGGGCCTCGGCACGACGTTCACCCTCACCCTTCCCTCCCGCCATGCCTGATACTCGGGTGCTCGTCGTCGACGACGAACGCAGCATGCGCGAGCTCCTCGCGATCATGCTGAAACAGGCCGGCCACGAGGTCACGGTCGTCGAGGGCGGCGAGCAAGCCGTGGAGGCGATCAAGAGCGAGCCCTTCGACCTCGTGATCACCGACCTGCGCATGCGGAAGGTGGACGGCATCGCCGTCCTGCGCGCCGCGAAGGAGCACTCGCCCAGCACCGTGGTCCTCGTGGTGACGGCGTTCGCGTCGACGGAGACGGCGGTCGAGGCCATGAAGCTCGGCGCCTACGACTACGTCACCAAGCCGTTCAAGCTCGACGAGATCAAGCTGACGATCGCCAACGCCCTCGAGCGCAAGCGCCTCCAGGACGAGAATCGCGAGCTCAGGACGCAGCTCCGCCGCGAGCGCGGCTTCGAGAGCTTCGTCGGCAAGAGCCGTCAGATGGTCGAGCTGCTCGAGGTCATCCGGAAGACTGCCGATGGCCTGTCGACGGTGATGGTCACGGGCGAAAGCGGCACCGGCAAGGAGCTGGTCGCGCAGGCGATCCACCAGGAGAGCCCGCGCCGGGCCGGCCCCTTCGTCTCCGTCAACTGCGGCGCCATTCCCGAGACCCTGATGGAGTCCGAGCTCTTCGGACACGTGAAGGGGGCCTTCACCGGCGCGGTCGCCAACACGGTGGGCCTGTTCTCCGCGGCCCACGGCGGCAGCCTCTTCCTCGACGAGGTCACCGAGGTGCCCCAGTCCGTCCAGGTGAAGCTCCTGCGGGCGATCCAAGAGCGCGAGATCCGCCGCGTCGGCGATACGCGCGACGTCAAGGTCGACGTGCGGCTGATCGCCGCCTCGAACCGTGACGTGGCCAAGGCCGTCGCCGACGGGATCCTCCGCGAGGACCTCTTCTATCGGCTCAACGTCATTCCAATCCAGCTGCCGCCGCTACGGGAGCGCCGAGAGGATATCTCGCTCCTCGCCGCGCACTTCGTCCGGAAAATCTCCGCCGAGCTCGGCAAGTCCGTGAAAGGGGTCAGCCCGGAGGCGCTCGCGATTCTCGAGAACTACCGGTGGCCCGGCAATATCCGCGAGCTCGAGAACGTGATCGAGCGAGCACTTGTCCTCGGCAGCGGGGACATTCTCGAGGCAGACGCCCTGCCGCCTGATCTCCAGCATTCGCGCGCCCTCCAGGAAGTCCCCGTGGAGATCCCCGCGGACGGCATCGACCTCGAGGCCACGCTCGACCAGATCGAGCACCGGTACCTCCAGATGGCCCTGGCGCGGACCGGTGGGGTCCAGACGCGCGCCGCCGAGCTGCTCCGCGTCAGCTTCCGACAATTCCGTTACAAACTCCAGAAGCACGGCCAGCGCAGTGCTTCCCGCGGCTGATGCCACGTTCACAGTGCTTTCTGCCCTAGCGCCCGTCGGCGGGAGGCCGCAGACGACTGTGACGTCTAGCCCTTCGGTCCCTCGTTCTTGGCTGGCCATGACGCTTTTCGTCACCGCCATTGCCAAGGCCTGTCAAGGAGAACCAAGGGCATCCGGAAATTTGAGGCCTAAACACTTGAAAAGTCAGCGCTGCTCGCCCCAATGGCGGTGGCACCGAAGCTGCAGCCTCTCCCATTGCGAGAAACAAATAGCGGTCATGCAGCGCAAAAAGCAAGGAGGATCCCAATGATTCGGTGGTGGAACAAGAAGCGGCTCACGGTAGCGAACCAGCGAGGCTTCACCCTCATCGAGCTGATGATCGTCGTCGCGATCATCGGCATCCTGGCGGCCATCGCCATCCCGCTCTACTCCAACGTTCAGGCGCGGGCGCGGATCGCCAAGGCCCAGGCTGACTCACGCGCGCTCGCGTCGGCGGTGTCGATCTACGCCGCCCACATGGGCTCGGTTCCTGCGTCTGGCAGCCTCAACCTGCTCACGAGCGTCGCGGTCAACCAGCAGAGCCAGTCGGCTGGTCCGTTCATGGCGCAGGTTCCGCAGCCACCGGCCAACTGGACGAGCTATACGTACGCCGCCGACACGGCGTCCGGAACCTTCAACATCTCCGCGTCGGGTGACCACGTCACCGTCTCGCTGCCGTAGCGGTTTTCAACTTCGCCATGGCCCACGGGGAGGAGGCTCCTCCTCCTCGTGGGATCTACCGCAGACAGATCACATTCCGGGCTGTAATGGCTCGGTTGGGATGGCTGGCGGGAGTCTAGCCTCGCTTCCTAGATTTCCAGAAGATGATCAGTTGGTGATCGATGAATCCGGATGTTGGTTCCAAGCTCGTCGCCAGCCGTCGGGCGATGCAAGGGTTATCGAGGCAACAACTCGATTCTTGGGAGTTCCGTACACCTACCGACATGGCACGCGTTCTGCTGCTCCTGTTTCGGAGGCATCTGCCATGACAAAGCGGGCTCTGTGGTTTGTGGGATTTACGTTGATGCTGGTGGTTCTCTCAGCCACCGCCTACGCCGAGGATCGTGACGAGGCGACGGGCGCCACCGGAGTCACGCTGTACGAGATCAGCGAGCGGGTCACGTTCGACCAGGCGCAGGGTGTGATCCTCAGGAACGCCACCTCACCTCTGCAGGGTTTTGCGGCACTTGGGACACCGCTGTGTCCGTCGGCGCTCCTGATCTCTGTCCCGCGCATGAAGAGCTGCACCGTCATCGCCACCGGCACGGATAGCGTGTCCACCGTGACTGGGACAGGGCCCGTCAGTGGCACCTTCGACGTCGTCATCAACGCGCCCGGCAATAGCTCGGTCCACGTCCCGGACTTGCCGGTGATCAGCGGGACGTTTGCCGGCACGGTTGATCTATCGCTGGCTGTCCTCCACCACGTACCGCTCGGCTCGATCACGGGCACCTTCACGATCACGCGGACGGCCGACCTCACGACCGGGATGCTGGGCAATCTCCCAGAGCCGATCGTCCTTCCCTTCAACGGGACATTCCGCATGCCCTTCAAGCTCGGCGCACAGGGCAGGGTCGAGCGGAGTGAGCGCGATCATGCGGCGTTCTACCTGGGTGACGATCTCCACACAGTGATTCCGGTCAAGCCATTCGAGCGCTCCACAGGGTTTCCCGACGTCCGCCTGGAAGTGAGTTTCGGGCGCTAGAGGCCAGCGACGGGATCGCTGTCGCCTCCCAACGCGATGGGCAGGTTTACATCGGCTAGGCACGCTGGTAAGGTCCGCCACGTCGAGCGGCGAATGGTTCCGCGGGAAACAAACCGACGCGGTGGATGGCGACTGATCTATCTCGCCTGTGAGACTGCGACCCGGTGGCATCGGTGCATCTGGATCGTTGTTGCGCTGGCCTCGATGGTGCCGTGGCCGCTTGCCGCGCAGCAGATGCCGCGCGAGCGCCTGTGGTCGATACCGCAAGAAGGGATCGGCCGACCAGACGTGACAGGTCCTATCGGGCGGTTCGAGAAAGACGCGTGAGGCAGCTACAACATCTACGGGAAGAATGGTGAACGGGTTGGCGTAGGTAAGCCTCGGACGGATGGATCTGTCGATCTCTACGATATGCGAGGTAAGCGGGGGCTCGAAATCGGTCCCCAACGTCCCGGCCGCAAGTAATCTGACTTGCGCGAGTTCAGGCGCGCGAGGCAAAGAAGGTCCAGCTCGGCATCCTCTGGCGTGACCCACCGCCCAAACGTGGCGAACGGACATGAGACGGTGATGCTGTGAACTGTGGCCACGCGCGGCGTTTGCCCCAGAGGTCGCATCGGGAGTGTAACTAGGTGAGAAAGCTGGAGCCGGCGGCGGGACTTGAACCCGCGACCTGCTGATTACGAAACGAGGGCCGGTGCAAGCCGGCCCTCTCGTCTTTCCGCGCACTTCCACAGAACCGCTCGACCAGTCGACGCATTCGCCTGCTGATCGCTCACGACATAGAAGTACTCTCGAGACTGACGCGGACGCCAGAGCACATCGCTTCACGGGGCGTTTAGCGCAGATCAACGCAAGCCTGGTCCACGCCCAGGCATACCCGAGTGCGATGGCGGGCAGAGCCCATGCTTGAGCGGGCGAGATATCTGGTAGGCGAGCTCAACGAAACGCACGAGCATCGAAGCTTCCGGGGAAATGCCGTCTTACAAGAGTCTAACTCTAGACGTGCCTCCAGGGATCGGGCGGGCGGGCAAAGGGAGAGGCCGGCTTTGTGGTGAGCACCTCCCGCACCTTCTCGGTGAGGCGCTCACTGGTGAACGGTTTGAGAATGATCGGCGCGTCAGGCTCACCGCCCGATGCCGCCTCTGAGAACTGCTGCTGTCCCTTGCACTGTTCGGTGTCGCTGTCATGAGCGGGTGCTCTACATCTCCGAGGTGACCCGCCGCCGTCGCGACCTGGAGGTATCTCTGACCGAACCCGTCCTTGACTCTTCTCCTGACACTCGTCGCGCTGCGGGCGGACTACCGAGTCGCCGAGAGACTTCGGAAACCCTGAGGGTCGGCCCGCGATCGTCGCGCGGGGCGTCCGCGGGGAACGTGCGCCACGCCACGATCAGGACGCAACGGGAAGCCGAATGCGAAGGGTCGCGCCGCAGCCCGCAGCGCTCTCGACGGACATTTGGCCGCCGTGGTTCTCGACGACGGCTCGGGAAATGGCCAGCCCCAGACCGAAGCCCCGGCTGTCGTTGGCCCTCGCGACGCGACCACGATAGAAGCGCTCGAAGACCCGTGGGACCTCGTCGGCCGGGATACCGGGGCCTGCGTCGGAGACGGCGACAACGACCGCTGCGCCTTCGGCCGCGGTCTCGATGACGACCTGACCCCCGGGCGGTGAGAACTTCACGGCGTTGTCGAGCACATTGGTGAACACCAGGTCGGCGAGCCCCTCGGCGCACCGGACAGACAGCGACAGCGCTTGCGACGGGTGGACGGCGACCGTGACGCGCCGACGTTCGGCCTCCGACGCGAGCCGCCGAACCACCCCCTCGAGGAGAGGCCCGAGCGACACGGTGCCGGCGGCCGGGGCCCGGCCCTGCTCGGCATCGAGCCTCGCCAGCGTCAAAAGCTCTCTCGTTAGGATCGAAAGGCGTTCGACCTTGTCGAGACACGACCGCAGGGTGTCCTCGTACTCCGCCGTGTCGCGATGCCGTCGCAGCGTCACCTCCAGCTCCGTCCGCAGGCGCGAGAGAGGCGACTGGAGCTCGTGGGCCGCATCGGCTGTGAAGCGCCGCTGGATCTCGAAGCTTCCCTGGATGCGACCGAGCATCTCGTTGAGAGTGTCGACCAGACGCCCGATCTCGTCCTGCTGGGCCGGGCGCGGAAGCCGTTCACTCAGGCTGCCCTCGCCGATCTCTCGCGCCCGGCTGACGATGCGATCGATCGGACGAAGGGCGCGCCGGGTCAGGAGCACCCCGATCAGCCCGACCCCGACCAGGATGCTCACGGCCATGCCGGTGAACAGCAGCCTCGCGGAGCGGAGAACGGTATAGGCATCTTCGAGCGACATCGCGACCTGGATGGCATAGCGGGTACCGGCCACCTCGACGGGTAACGACACCATCCGGATCGGCTCTTCACCGAAGTTGTTGACCGTCTCGAACACCGTCTGGCCGCCCTGGAGTCGAGCCAGCAGATCAGGCTTGGTGGGCAGTCGCGCGTTCCCCAGAGTCACGCTGCGCGCGACCGCTTGACCGTCCATCCGCACGATCTGGACGAATTTGTCGAGCCGGGCAAACGAGGGGGCCGCCGTCCCCGGGGCCATCTCGTGGACATGCGTGGGTGGGTGGGGGTTCTCGACGATCGCCGCCGCCTCGGCCTCGGCGAGAGCGAGGATCGCCCCGTCGATGATCTGACTCAGCACGGCGCGAGACAACGCCCAGTTGGCCGTCAATGCCGTGCCCACCAGGATGAGCGCTACGGCGACCAGGTAAACGAGCGTCAGCCGCGCCTTGAAGCTCAGCGTCATCAGCGAGGTGGTGGTCCCAGGCGATAGCCGCGACCCCGCACGGTGTGGATAAGCGGAGTCACGGGGCCTTGATCGACCTTCCTCCGGAGGTGGCTGACGTGGACGTCGACCAAGTTCGTCAGAGAGTCGTGTTCGTCCTCCCATACGTGCTCCCCGAGGTAGGCGCGGCTCACGACTTCACCGGCGTGGCGCATCAAGGTCTCGAGAATCCCATACTCCTTGGGCGTCAGACTGATAGGTATGCCTCCCCGCTTGACCTGTTGGCTGCGGGGATCGAGCGTGAGGTCCTCCACAGTGAGAAGGACCGGCCGCGTCAGTTCAGACCGGCGCAGAAGGGCGTGGAGGCGGGCGAGCAGCTCGGCAAAGGCGAAGGGCTTTGTCAGGTAGTCGTCAGCCCCCGCGTTCAGACCGAGAACGCGGTCCTCGATCGCATCCCGCGCGGTCAATATCAGGATGGGGGCCTGGAGGCCGCTCTCACGCAGGCTCTGGCAAACCGCGATGCCGTCGCGGTCGGGGAGCATCCAGTCGAGCACGATGGCGTCGTAGGTATTCACGCTCGCCATCTCGTCGCCGCTCTCTCCGGAGAAGGCGATATCGACGATCCACCCTTCCTCGCGCAGGCCCCTAGCAAGCAGCCGAGCCGCTTCCTGGTCATCCTCAATGAGAAGGATGCGCATCCAGCACGGAAAGTAGGCGCGGCCTTGGTTCGTCGTCAAGGAGCAACACGAGTGAAGATTCAGGCGATCTTCAGGAAATCTTCATGTTGAGTCCAGTACCTTTGCCGCGATGTCCGCCTTGCCGCTGTCATCCGTAGTACACGGCTCACGTCCAGTCGATTCGTTCCGCTGGGCGTAGCCCGCCGCGAACCATGCGCCGGCGGAGGAGGACTTGGTGATGCTGTCACGCCCCAGGCCGCAGCCACTGTCCCGGCGCAACTTGCTCAAGCTGGGGGGCGCTGCGGCAGCCGTGGGCACGTTTGGTTTCCGGACGGGCGAGAGTTTCGCGGACGGAGACCCGCCCCCGGCGAATGCCCCGAAGCCAAATCGCGGGGGCACCTTCCGCATGCGCATCGCGCAGCCGCCCGCTCACTTCGATCCCCACCAGACGGCCGCCTACTCGACGATGGTGCCACTATCGTTCGCGTATAGCCGCCTGGTGATGATCAAGCCCGGCTCGACCGTGGTACCGGGCACGCAGCCCATCGACAGCGACCTCGCGCAATCCTGGGACCGTCAGGGAGATACAGTCTACGTCTTCAGACTTCGACAGGGCGTCCGGTGGCATCCCAAGCCGCCGGTCAACGGGCGCGAGCTGGTCGCCGAGGACGTGAAATACCTTCTTGACGACGAAAGACAACCCCAATCGGCCGATCCTCGCGATGGTCGACAAGGTGGAGGCCCCGGACAGGTACACGGTGAAGTTCACGCTCAAGGAACCCAATGCCTGGTTCGTCGACCGCTTGGCCTCCACGTCGACCTGGATCATCGCCAGGGAATGCGTCGAAAAGCACGGTGACCTCAAGAAGTGGGAATCGGTCGTCGGCACCGGCCCGTGGATGCTGGAGCGTTACGAGCCGGGCGCCAAGCTCACCTTCGTCCGCAACCCGAACTGCTTCTATCCCGGCTTGCCGTACGTGGACTCGGTGGAGCTCGTGATCAACCCCGATCCGAACGCGGCCTTCGCCGCGTTCTTGGCGGGAAAGTACGACTTCGGCCCGGAGTACGGCATGGCGATCCGCCGGGGCGACCTGGCCGTCGCCAAGAAGCGTCTCGGCAAATGGTGGCTGTCGCTGCCAACCCGCGAGTACCTCGTGCCTGCCGGCAGTGTCACCGCCATGAAGCTCGACCAGGATCCGCTCAAGGACGTGCGGGTTCGCCGGGCCATAGCCATGGCTGACAACTGGCACGAGATCCTCGAGCGCAATCCGCTGGCGCAGGGGAAGGGCGCGCCCAACCCCTTCATTCCCGCTGCGCTCAAAGACTGGTCGATCCCGATCAAGGAGTTGCCTGCCGAAGGTAAGAAGCTCTACGAGGGCGATCCGGCGGGCGCGAAGCAGCTGCTCACCGAGGCCGGCCTCTCTGGAGGCATTCGGGTCCCCGTCGAGACGACCGCGGGGTACGGGCCCGAATGGATGGACGCCGTCCAGGTCACGGTCAAGAGCTGGAAGGCCGCGGGCATCGAGGCGGACCTGAAGGTCAAGGAATACGACGGGAAGTTCGACAAGATGATGCTGAGCGTGCGCGACGGCGCCACCGATCCCGATTCCTATTTCGCGGCGCTGCTGCCGGGTGACCCGACCAACTCATCGGGCGTCAACGACCCCAAGCTCACCGAGATGATCAAGCGCCAGCGGCGCACATTCAAAGACAGTGCGCGCCGGGACATCGTCTACGACATCCAGCGCTATTGCTCCCAGCAGGTCTACTACGCCTGCGGCCCTTCGGCGAGCGTAGTGGCCGCGTGGATGCCGTACATCCGGGACTTCGGGCCGAACATCGGCCCCGACTACGGCGGGCGGCTCATGTCCGCCTGGCTCGACAAATAGACTCCGCAACGCGCACACTCGTCCTCGCCCTCGTGCTGGTCCTCCTCGCTGGGTCAGTCGCGTCGGCCCACGACGAGAGGTTTTCCGCCTCCAGGGTGGAGATTCGGTCGAACGAGGTGCTCTGGACGGTGGACGTGGGAGTGGCGGGCCTCGAGAAGATCGTGAGGCTTCCGGCGGGTGAGCTCCAGCTCACCGAAGCCCAGCTGCAAGACGCGAAATCAGACATCGTCGCCTACCTGCTCGAATGTCTCAAGGTCAACATCAACGGCAGCGAGGTGGAGGCCGAACCCGGAGCGCTGGAGCCGGTCTATGCCTCCACCGTCGCGACCGGCCAGAAGTACATCTCGTACGCGCGCCAGCACTTCCGGTTCCGCTCGCCCGCCGAGGTGAAGCGCGTCCAGCTCGCGTCCACGCTCTTCTTGACCGTCATCAAAAACCACCAGGCGGCGCTCATCGTCTCGTGGGGCGGAGTGCAGAAGGTCTTCACCAAATACGGTCCGTTCGAGCTCGACCTGACCGCCTCGCGGCTCAACCCGACCATCTTGGGCACCGCCGGGGAGTTCATCATCTGGGGGATGCACCACATCTTCGTCGGGTACGACCACATCGCGTTCCTCCTGGCCTTGCTCCTCGCGGCGCAGCGGCTGCGCGACATGGTGCGCGTCGTGACGTCGTTCACGGTTGCCCACAGCATCACGCTGCTGCTCGCGGCTCTCGATGTGATCCGTCTGCCAGGAGCGGTGACCGAATCGTTGATCGCCGCGTCGATCGTCTACGTGGCTGCTGAGAACTACTTCATCACCCAGGGACGTCACCGGTGGGTTCTCACGTTCGCGTTTGGTTTAGTCCACGGGCTGGGCTTCTCGAGCGTGCTGCGCGAGCGGCTGCAAGATCTTCAGTCCATCGCGATACCCGTCGTGTCGTTCAATCTCGGCGTGGAGCTCGGCCAGATCTCGATTCTGCTCATCGTGCTCCCGGTGCTCACCCTGATCCGGAGGGCGCCCGACGAGAAGACACGGGAACGGCGTCAGTGGTGGTTGATCCGCGTGGGCTCGATGCCGATCCTGCTCCTGGGCACCTTCTGGCTCGTCGACCGCGTCTTCCAGCTCGGCCTCATGCCCTTCTGAGAGCCGGCCTGTGTTGAACCGCCCCGGTCACCCGGACGACGCGGCCTTCACTTCGTCGGGGCGATCTCGGCGCGCTTCGCCCTGATGATTCTCGCGCGCGCCTCCATTTCTTGTGCGACGGCGGTTCTGTTCGTCTTGCGCAGGAAGGCCGCAAAGTTCTCCAGAACGGTGGCCACTTCGGGGTGCTCCGGCCCCAGCGCCTTCTCCACGATTGCGAGCGCGCGTCGATACCGCGGCTCGGCTTGCAAGTACTTCCCCTGGGCCTCATAGAGCCCTGCCACACTGTCGAGGACCGTCGCCACGTCGGGGTGCTCCGGCCCCAGCGCCTTCTCGAGTATTGCGAGCGCGCGTCGATACCGCGGCTCGGCCAGCGCGTACTTGCCCTGGGCCTGGTAGAGCTCTGCCAGGCCGTTGAGGCTGCCGGCGACGGCCGGATGCTCCAGCCCCAGCGCCTTTTCCCTGATCGCGAGCGCACGCTGATACAGCGGCTCGGCCTCCGCGTACTTGCCCTGAGCACGATCGAGCTCTGCCAGGTTGTTCAGGCTCGTCGCCACGTCCGGGTGCTCCGGCCCTAACGCCTTCTCCTGGATCGCAAGCGCGCGCCGTTGAAGCGGCTCGCTCTCCGCCGACTTGCCCTGGGCGGCGTAGAGCAGCGCCAGGTTGTTGAGGTTCGCGGCGATGTTCGGGTGCTCGAGCCCCAGCGTCTTCTCCCCGATCGCGAGCGCCCGCCGATACAGCGGCTCCGCCTCCGCGTACCTGCCCTGGGCGTGGTAGAGCCCGGCGAGATTGTTCAGGCTCGCGGCCACGTCCGGGCCCTCCGGCTCCCGCGACTTTTCCCCGATCGCAAGGGCACGCCGATACAGCGGCTCCGCCTCCGCGTACTTACCTTGTGCGCGGTAGAGCCCCGCCAGATTGTCGAGGCTCGCCGCCACGACCGGGTCCTCCCGCCCCCGTGACTCCTCTTCGATCGCAAGGGCACGCCGATACAGCGGCTCTGCCTCCGCGTACTGACCTTGAGCGCGGTGGAGCCCCGCCAGGTTGTTGAGGCTCATGGCCAAAGCCGGATGCTCTCGCCCCAGCGCCTTCTCTCTGATCGCGAGCGCCCGCCGGTATAGCCGCTCCGCCTCACGGTACTTTCCCTGGGCGCGGTAGAGCCCCGCGAGGTTGTCGAGACTCGCGGCCACGTCCGGGTGCTCCGGCCCGAGAGCCTTCTCCTGGATCGCGAGCGCACGCTGGACAAGCGGAATCGCCTCCGGGAATTTCCTGGAGCTGTAGAGCGTACCGGCCTCCTGATTCAGGCGCCGGGCTTCGGCGAGTTCATCGTCGGCCCGAGACGCCTGGGCCCAGGCGATTGACGGTGGGGCGAGAACGAGGCCCGCTGACAGCAGCACCCATGTGAGGTACACGGAGAGTCCCAGGTCTGGCCGGCCTGACCTATTCGTGCGTGTGCATCGGTAGCCCATCGTGCACGTGCGCTCCGATGCGATGGTGACGGTCCCCACCCTGCCCATCGGGATCGACGTGAACGGTCATGCTGCCCAGATGCGGCAGGTGGTGCAGGAGTTGGTGGCGTACGGCCTTCGCGATTTCGTGACCCTCGCCGACCGAGAGCGTACCCGGAACGGTGATGCTCAGGTCTGCGTGCAGCCGGTGACCGATCCACCGAGCGCGCACATCCGTGACTTCCGTGACCCCCGGCACGTGGCCGGCGGCGTGCACGACATCCTGAAGCGCCTGGGTTTCGACGCCGTCGAGCGCCCGCAGGAGGATCGAGCCCGCTGACTGCCACACGAGCACGAAGATCGCGAGCGAGATCAGCAGGCCGACGACGGGATCGGCGAGTGGATAGCCGGCCCACACGGCGATCGCCCCGACCAGGACCGCCAGACTGGTCCATCCGTCGATGCGTGCGTGGTAACCATCGGCGATGAGAGCGGCACTGCCGATCTGGCGGCCGATCCTGATGCGGAAGACGGCAACCGCCTCATTGCCGACGAAGCCGATCACCGAGGCCACCATGACCGCCCACAGCAGGGCGACGGGTTCCGGGTGAAGGAGTCGATGGATTGCGGCGTAGGTGGCGCCAATAGCGCTGGCGAGGATCGTCACGATGATCGCCACCCCTGCCAGGTCCTCGACACGACCGAGACCGTACGTGAACCGGGGCGTCGCGCCGCGGCGAGCCAGCCAGAACGCCACGCCGAGCGGGATCGCAGTGGCGGCGTCGGCAAAGTTATGGATCGTATCGGCGAGCAACGCCACGCTGCCGGATAACAGCACCACGACGGTCTGAATCACGGCGGTGACCATGAGCCCGACGAAGGACCACTTCAAGGCCCAGAGCCCTCGGTCACTGGAGGCGATGGACGGATCGAGGATGCCGTGCGCGTGACCATGCCCCTCGCGGTGGTCGTGCATGTGGGCTTCCTCACCCGAGTCATAACCGGCGTGGCGATGTCTCATCTCGACTCGATCCCGCTCAGGCGGTCGCCGATCCGCCGAGTCGCCACCGATGCACGAGCGTCTTGGCGCCACCCGGGATGAGAAAGACGCCGGCCGTGGCGAGCATGGCGGGCCCGGTCGGCAGCGAGAAGACGAACGACAGGTAAAAACCGACGAGCGCGGCCGACACGCCGAACGCGACTGACAGGAGGAACGCGGGCCCAAGCCGCTCCGTGAGCGTCAAGGCCGCCGAGGCCGGGATGACCATGAAGGCGAAGACGGGCAGCGCCCCGATGGACATGATGGACACGGCGATCGTGAAGGCGATGGTCAACAATAAGATACGGTTGAAGAGCCGCGTTCTCATCCCGCAGGCCGTAGCAGTCTCCGGGTCCAGCGAGGTGAAGATGAACTCCTTGTACAGGAGGAGGTGGATCAGCAGCACCACGACGGCGGTCACCGCCTGCACGCGCAGCTGCTCGACGGAGACGAACACCGAGTTGCCGAAGAGGATATCCTCGATGGCGTGCGCTTCAGCGCTCAGCAGATCGAGAACCACTAACGTGAGACCGGCCGGCAGCACGTAACCGATGCCCAGGATGCTCTCTCGAGTGATCCGCTTCTCACTCACCTGCCGGGCCAGAATGAGCGCCGCCAGACAGGCAAACACGACCGAAGTCAATCCGGGACCGCTCAAGAACTGCGACCTGACCTCGCTCGCGTGATGGCCGAGGAGGGCCGCGACCAGGAAGGCGCAGGCGACGCCCAGCGAGGAGATCTGGGAGATCGCCGCGCTGACGAACACGATCCGCTTGAGGATGACGTAGACACCCAGGAAGGCGCTCACGAGCGCCACGAGCAGGCCGGCCAGGATCCCATTTTGCAGTATCGGCAGCGCATCGAGGAAGGTCATCCCGTTCCGCTCGACGAGGAAGAGGTTCGACAGGAACGGAATCGATCGCACGAAGTCCATGACTACCTCTCCGCCCCCGGTTCGCTCGACCCGTGTGCGAACAGGAATTTCCGTCCGCCGAAGGAATGCACGTCGACGCTCAGCCGATACACGTCTTTGAGCGTCTCGCCGTTCAGCAGCTCGTCGGTCATGCCGGTTCGGAAGACGCCTTCGTCGCCGTGGATGAGCATCAATTGTTTCGCGTGGTTCGCGACCAGGTTCAACGAGTGACTGATCATCAAGATGGTCAGCCCGGATCCTCGGTGCAGATCGGAGATCAGTTCCATGATGCCGGCCTCTCCGGCGATGTCCATCCCGTCCGTGGGTTCGTCGAGCACGAGCACGTCCGGCTCGGGCGCGAGCCCTCGGGCAATCAAGGTTCGCTGCTTCTGTCCACCTGACAGCGAGCGGAAGGGCTTGCGAGCGAGATGGGCGATCCCCACTCGCTCCATGTAGCGAAGGGCGAGCTCTCGATCGGTCCGTGTCACTCGTCGGCAGGGCCCGATGCGCGGGTAACGGCCCATGACCACCACGTCCAACGCGGGCAGCGGGAAGATATCGTCGATCACGCCGCGCTGGGGTACGTATCCGAAGCTCAAACCCGCGCGGCGCTCGATCCGCCCGCCGAGCGCCGGGATGATCCCGAGCAGCGTCTTGACGAGCGTGGTCTTGCCGGCGCCATTGGGGCCGACGATCCCCCACCAGTCGCCCTGCTCGATCGAGAGGTTGATACCGGACAGAAGGGCGGACCGACCGTAGCCGATGGCGAGCTCGTGTACCGCGAGGAGCGCGGACATCAGCGGAGCGCCTTGACGGAGTTCAACGCCTGCGTCAACCATCCATACAGTTGATCGAAGAAGGCGAAGTAGTCGTCGATACCGTCGGCCTGGCTCACCGACGACGGCAAGATCACCACCGAGGCCCCGGCGCCTCGGGCGATCTCCTTGAGCATGGCCTGGTCCTGATACGTCTCGGCAACGACCAGCTTCGCTCCGCTCTGCGCCATCCTCGCGACGAGCACGGCTTTCTCGTCCCGATCAGGCGGGTTGTCCAGGTTCGTGGAACTGAGCAGCAGCGGCTCGCTCGGCTCGATATAGCCCACGATCTTCAGACCGTGCCGTCGGGCCAGATACGTCCAGCTGCGATGGTAGCTGACGATCTCCGTCCCCTCGAAGGGCTTCATCTGCGCATCCCATTCGACGAGCTTGCCCTTCAGCTTCGCGGCGAACCGCTCGTAGTTCGCCTTGAAGACGGTCGCGTTCGATGGGTCCAGGAGCACGAGCTTGTCGAGGATGGCCTTCGCGGTCGAATTGCCGTTCGCCGGGTCGAGCCAATAGTGGTGGTTGTAGCCAGCCGTGAGGTCCGGTGGTTTCGAGACGACCAGGGACTGCAAAGCCACGAGTCCTCGAATGAGAGGGGGCGCCTTCACGTCGGCGGGGTCGTAGGGGATCAGCGCCGCACCGATAGAGGCATCCAGATAGCCGGGTTTGCCCTCTCGAATCCGTGCGTTTGTGCACTCGGCGAGCGCGGTCGGAAGCCACGCCGTCTCGAGCCCCTGGCCGTTTACGATGAGAAGATCCGCCCGGTTGAGGGACACCGAGAAGCTGCGCTTCGGGACGATCGCATGAGGGTCCTGAGTACCCTTGGCGAGGTACGCGACGTTGATGCGGTCGCCGCCGACGACTCGCGCGATGGCCGCCTCGTGCTCAGTGGTCGCCACCACGTTCACCTTGGCCTGGGCCCTTGCGGGGACCAGGGCCGTCAGGCCGACCAGGAGGAGGATGAGCCTCGTTTTCGACCGGCCGGTCATGACGCCCGGGCCGCCTGCAGAGCTGGGATGAGCTCCCGATAGAGCCTCTCGAAGAAGTCGAACGGCGTACGGATTCCCAGGTCTTCGCTGATCGAGCTGGGAAGGATCAAGGCCTTCGCGCCCGTCTGCCGCGCGATCTCGTCGATGATCGGCCGGTTCTGATAGGTCTCCGCCAGGATGATCTTGACGCCGCTGCGCTTCATGCGGTCGACCAGCGACGCCATATAGGCCGCGCTGGGTGGCAGGGTCTCCTTCGGTTCGATGTAGTCGAAAACCTTCAGGCCGTGCCGTCGGAGCAGATAGTTCCAGCTCCGGTGGTAGCTGACGAGCTGTATCCCCCGGAAGGGCTCCATCTGCTTGTCCCACTCCTTGAGATGCTCGCCGAAGTGAGCGGCGAACTGCTCGTAGTTGCCCCGATAGTACGCCGCGTTGGGCAGGTCCACCTCGGCGAGCTTGTCGGCGATGTTCCTTGCGATGATCGTCGTGTTGCCCGGATCGAGCCAATAGTGGTGGTTGCCGAGTCGCATCGTGCCGCCGACGCCGAGGTTGAGGATGAAGAACGGAGTCCCCTCGATCTCTTCCGACG
>WNFO01006947.1_pt1 | contig 21022 bp, 37 predicted proteins | sample 5400251 | NCBI WGS metagenome assembly WNFO01 (sample SAMN13153354, study PRJNA577476) | soil metagenome | isolation source: 100 cm saprolite under Madrone tree | place: USA:California | collected 2016-06-14
CTTCTTCTTTCCCTATCATATGATACTTTACTAGGGCCCTCCAACGGCGTAGGAGGGTACAGTACGCGCGACGACCGCTCACCCCACTTTTTTTTTTTTGGCTGCAGCTTTTACGACCAGAGGTCGAACGGCATCTCCCGTTGTGGACATGGTTGGGCGCAGCATGCGGTGCTGGTTTAGGGTTTATAACCGCCAACGTGCCCGGCCTCGTCGTTGGTGCATATGCGGGCAATCGACTCGGTGCCATTCGGGACGCAAAGGGCAAGAGCGTGGCGGCCGTGTTCGCCGAGTTGGGCGCGTCGCAGAAAGTAGAGGTACGCCGAGAACGTTCCCGGCGCCCGGGGTCTCTTGATCTCCATGTCTCTAATTTGACTATCGGACGCCCTGCTCACAGATCTTGCGCGCGCTCGCCTTGAAGGTGTTAGGCGTCGCTTATACCTGAGCTAGTGTGTTTGTGATCCGATTCGTGGGATGGACTTTTGTATTCTCAGTAATTCGTGTCTGATCGCTAATCAAACTTATTACATGACATGCCCATGTCCGGCCTTTGGTGGCGTGGTGATGCGGTGACGAATTGTCCCGAAATCGCCTTGACAGCACGCACCCACGTTCGTGATTGGACGGGGGCGGTTCGTATTCTGCTAAATGAGTCATGCGGCTCAAAACATTAGACAAATTTGCGCTTGGTGGACGTTGGGAAGTAAAAGCCAGTTACATTCATTTTTATGTACTGTATCAGCTCAACCGCGTATGTTATGCCGACATCACCCGATTACTTGGAAATACACAATCATGTCATCCTTCGGAGTATACAAGAGACTATTAAGATGCGCGCATTGTTTTACGGGATTGGTTATTGTGCGGCCTTTCCCCTTGTAGCTGACTCTATGAGAGCTGGAAGTACCCCCGTTTCCTGGGGGAAGGGTACATGGCCATGGGGGGTTGATGGTAAATAATGAAGAATCCCTGGAGGAAGAAGGAAGCCATTTGCGCAGATGTTTGCGTTATTCGTTCGATGTTTGAATTCACTTTTGTAAGGATGAAGATGAAGTGACAATGTAATTGTACAATGATTGTTTGGTGTGAAAGCTGGAAGCCAGGCAAGTATGGCTGGCAACAACGTGAGCTCTGATGTCCCACGTCATATCTTATTGTTCGTCCGGTTCCGGGCCTAGACTACCACCACATCTCCCCGACTTCCGCGGCGCTGTCGGCATGAGGTGCCGAAACGCCAATCGCCTCCCGGACCGCACTGTAGTCATTCAGTCCCGCGGCACCGTTAGCTAATGCAAGAGTCAATGCTGCGATGACTTTCTCTTCCCGGGAGGAAAGGGAAGGCATGGCAGCCGGTGGCGGCGGGGAAAGTGAGAGAAGTGATGAAGTGGAAGAACTGGCGGCGGTGTGTGAGAGCTCTGGGGTCGTCTGCGGCGAGTCTAAGTCCATATCACCAAGGGTGAGCACGCGCTTCTTGGGGGGACTGGCGGCACAGAGGGATGAGGCCCTTGTCGCCGGTGATGTCTCATCCGACAAGATCAGCACGTCATCCTCATCATCAGAACCAAGATCGTCGTCCTCCGAATTGACCTCCGGAGGGCTTGATGTTCGGGGAATGATATCGCGTCCGCGAGGGGCGATGTATGGAGGGAAAGGAGAACTAAAGCGATGGGTCTGGCGTGGAGCTTGTGGGCGAGACGACTCCCAATCGCGCATACGCTGCACGAAGCCTTCCGAGGCATCGGTAATGCTTTGATGAAGCTCCCAAAATGCGTAAGAATGGAGGGCCGAAACATTTTGATCAATTATTACAGGATGAGAATTTGGCTTGCGAAGAGGTTGAGAGGGTGGTGGACGAGAGTCGCACGGTCTAAGATCGAAGGCAGAAGAAGTGGATGGGAAGCGGGGAGTTGGGGTGGTGTCTGCTGCAGCCACCCCCTGGGTTAGCCCAGAAGCAGCAAGAAGAGGCTAAGGGTAAGAATGAGTGGGCCTCAGAAGGACCAGATGTATTGGCACATACGGGTGTATGCTGTGTGCGGGGACGCTTTTCACGCCTCCATGAATCGAGATCCCATTGACGAGGGAGGTCCTTGCGAGAATGAGTGCGCTTGGCTGGCGAGTGACATGAATCGACACAGAGATGATTATGGTTGATTAAAGGAGAGACGGTAAGAGACCTGCGACGTTGATGAGACGGGCGATAGGGAGACATGCAAGTGGGAATCGATCAACCAGCCTCGTCTGATGTCATTCCATCTCCCCGCCATTTCCCACGACCTGCACAATATGCCCCTTAAAATACACACACGTCATTACCCCATTCCCACCCTCACTCTGCTCTCCCACCCTCCCGTTCGCCAGCTGTAGATGCATTAGCTCGCTGACGGCATTCGTTCGAATACGTACTTGGTCCACCAGGGATTTCCCACCCACCGAGAGTCGCTTTTTAAAAATAATCTGGGTCTTCGAGAGCGTGTTCTCCTTTCCCCCAAGAAGTGCACGAAGCTCCCTTAAGAGACTCTTAGACCACGGAGAGCACGAAGCCCATTTCACTTTTTTAGAGGAATTGCTGTCAATTCCTTCGACAGAGGTCAAGAACTGATTACCCAATGGATCGCCACTGTTGCGCAGTAAGGCCAACAATCCCTCACATATTGTGGGAGCCACAAGACAACTCAAAGGCGCTTCATCCCCTGTATAATGCCCAGTAAGAATTAAAAGCAGGACATTTCTCAAGTAGTCCCAGATTTCGACAACAGTAGATGTGTTGGGGCTTCGAAGATGCTCCCGAGCCAGTACGCAAGATGCAATGCATGCTGAGCTACTCGTAAGTTCGAGATTGAGAATTTGTTGATGTGCGCGGACTTACAGGCCATGAGAATGTCTGAACGTGGACGCGAGAGACCAATTTCCCATGGTATTTTGTCGTACCCTATATTCAGGGACTTGTTGCCTCGCGAGCTTCCAAGCGAAGAAAGTAAGGTAAGGAGGTGACAGGAAAGATATGTGTCCATTCTAGACACATATACTGCCACTGTAGAGAGGAGCGCCGAGACCGAGATTCCACAGCAGAGACGGGGGAAAGTTTTACAACAGAGCGTCAAAAAGCTCATGGCCAGACCTATCGTTCGTATCATGTCCTGTGTTAACGGCACGCACGTTTCCGCAGCACTGGAGACCACCCTATACGAAACAAAAGACGAGATCTGAAAACATTAAACATAATAGTACTGTGACGCACTTTTGCAAAACAGCAATAGCTAAACAGGGATCAGAATGATCAACTCATAGAAGGTTGTACCATGGATGGTTTACACACTCTTTTCCAACTTCGGGAGAAATTGTGACTGCTTATCGACCTCCAGTGCTTGTAAGGCAACTCGGAGTTCATTTGCATCTACGTGTGTTAGAGCTTCAACGAGCGCTTCTTGAGCTGTCGGGTGCGTGAGATGTATCTGATAAGTGTCTGCACATCTACTCTCACCTTCGAGGCTTACGCCTTCAGTCATGCATTCAACAAGTATACAGCAAATCAATCTAATAAAGGCCGACGTTGCCTTGATATGCCAGGAATGGCAAGGGTGTAAAAGTTGGGCAGTCCACCAGACGGTTCGAAGCAAAAGGGTTGACCACATGGTTGGGGTTCTTCCTACCTCATAAAGTGATGATAATGTGATAATATGTTTTAGTAACTCCTTAGGTGCATCTGTTGGAATTTGTGTTTTGGTAAGGAACAAACGACGCACGGTGACTGCGATTGCCGCATCGGAAGGACTTGACATTGATGCATGTAAGAGCAGCCTCTGCCAATTAGGATGGCGCATCCATCGCATGCACACACACAGGGTATCAGCGTGACATGTCCAGACAGCTGTCTAAGCCACCGTCATCATTTATAACCCAAGTGCTGGTTTGATATAAGCTTACCAGCTGCGTTATTAACTCCATATCTGCAAGTCTTGTATCATTCCAGATGGTCCAGCTCCAAGGTACAACTTGTCCCCAGCCGAGAAGCACGCTTTGAGCGCCATCTAGGCGAGCAAAGGGCAATAGCGCGCCTTTGAGTGTCACACGAGGATCGGGGTAGATGATGATGCGTATAAGATGTAGAATTTCTGGAGGAAACACATAGGGAAACTCGCGCCGAGTCTGTACAATGGAGCCGTTCGTCTGTTTGGTCACCTACACGCACTGTCATTTTCGCTGTCGTTGAGGTCGTATGGCACATACGGAGAACAAGGCCAAGATCATCGCAAACACGGTCCTGTCGCGAAGGCTCCACTCAGGAGCATCATCCCCGTTGTACTCGTGGACGACGGACATGGTAGGGAATATTCTTGACAAGTAAGTTCGGAGGACTCTAGTCAACCAGCTCGGCGTGAATCTGTTCGTAGAGTTAGCCGTGGCAGCCGTTAACGCGCATGGGTTACGAACGTATCGACTCGGGGTTGCGTCCCAGAGAGCTGTGGATGAAGAATATATGCGGCAAATGTGAGCCGCAAAGACAGCCGGAGTACTGTACACGAAGCCATGTTAGACGTGAGAAGGTCCAGCATCTCAGCCCAGGTGTCTGGTTCTCTTTAGTGAGAGATACGTCAATTATCGGACCAGCTTACACGGTAATTGGGAAGCAGCCAGGATTGCTTCGTCTTCCTCTCGCCTGGCAAGTGTATGCTTCATACCGTCCGTAACAGCGGTATCACTGGCAACGCAGACGGAAATTATGGCAATATTTGCGAGTATTACATCGGCGCAGGATACAACGGCACCCTTTACGGACGCAGAAAGGACGCCAACGTGAAGAAATTCGCGCCTATATGCAAGAACTTTGGAAAGAAAACATTCACTCACTGAGCGCAAAGGAATTGAATGCGATGCCACACATGATAAAGCTACTAGTACCCACTGATTTCATTGAACACCTCCATTAAGCCATCACGGTTGTTCGAACCTGGCATTGCTAGCTCGCCGATGGCATATATCAAGGTGTTAGATGCCCTCCGGATGTTGTTAGCGTATGTGATGTCCTAACTAATTTACATAGGTTCTCTTCAAGTTAGGGTGTGGGGTACCTTTACGAGAAGACGCGTCTCGACAGCACGCAGTTCTTGAAGGGCAGTATGTACATCTTTGAGATTCAAGGACACATGTGCCGGTGGAGGTTCATAGGGAGCGGAACCAAGATGATCTGCTTTGGAGTCCGTGTCAGTTGCGCTATCCATGTCAAGTTCAAGTGTAGTACAACGCCCTTGCGTTGAGTGCAGCGATTATGTAATCTAAGCGACATCAAAGGCCTTGGATTGAACTCAAAAAGACCGTCACATTCGACTGCGATTTGAGCATTTCACCACTCTGGGAGAATATCGCTTCATATGCCTCACTAGATTCGGCGCTCTGTGAGCGAACATTTAGTCCGCGCATAAGGATGTGATAATAGTTAAACATAACCTACCTCGGGGCCGTGGAAAGTAAGATCTTGCCATTCCTCTTCTTCCTCGGCTCGAAGGGATATGAGCATCTCTCTTCGCATCACGGACATCCCTCCCTGTAGATCTCTACCCCCTTTCTCTTCCGCTTTACGTGCAGCAACCTGAACCTCCTTGGCCTCACCCGCAGGTTTCTTGCCTTTCTTTAGAGCCGCAACTGGGGAAACTTCGTCAGGATCGGGGGGTGAGCCCTCGCTCGATTCGGAATCAGAGTCAGCCCCACGGGTCCGTCGGCTTTTGCGGTTAAGAGCGTCGAGATAGGTCAGGGTTGGCCGTAGTTGATGAGTCTCATTGATGGGATGCAAATGTAACGCGCCTGAGTGTGTATTATGAGCTTCGCCCGGACGGAATAAACGAGCAACTCACCATTGTGCACAATGCCCAGGAGGTACGTGCCAACGTGGGGAACCTCTTCACTCCTGTATCGAACTTCGGATAGGCGAGGCACTTCACCTTCCTTTCCCTTGCCTCCGCTAATCTGATTCTTCTCCTTGTCATCCTCCGACCTCCCGGCCCCCAATTCCTTCGACTTTTCAGCGTTCCATACCTCAGGACGGTGATCAACTGGGACGTGTACTTCTAAGCGGCGTGCTGTGGGCTTCAAGCGGGCTCGGATACGCTTTCCACTCGTTGCGGCTGAAGGAGGGACCTCCAATGAGCGGTTAAGGAGGGGAAACTGATGTAATTGGAGGTTGGGTGCGAGGTTGTTGGAGAAATGAACAGGTAGCACGTTCACGATGCGGTCATCTGTCTCCATTTCGCGGTCTGAACGTGTCAGTAACTACATTAAATGTCGCGTGCCCGGACCGCACGGAGCGACCCACGTCCATCACATCATCACAAAATCGGGGCTTGTATTGCAGTTTATTTGCCGTGTAACATGTAACATGTAACCACTCGTGAGTGGTTTGGGCTCATGAGCGCATGAGCGCTAATCTGTTTATTACCGCATCGGTGATGTCCGAGTCAGAATTACTTCGAATGAAATAATACGCTTGTCACTCCATCCGTCTCTCCATTGAAAGATCTAGTCTAATGGACTATAATGTCTAAGACTATTGACTGAGCGCGGTTGGTTCGCTCAGACTGCAATTTTCCAAGGACGATAAGAGCCATCTCCATCCATCTTTCTTGAGAGCCGGTTGATGGCTGGTTTCGTATTCGCTCATTTAACTCTACGGCCAGCTTGTTCCGAAGGTACTTGAGCGCTAAGTTTGTCTTTGCAGGAACGCGGAATTTGATCTTTAGGTCGACAAAGGCAGAGTCTGATGCAAGCTACATAGAGACTTAAACAACAAGAGCTGCGACAGTGAAACAGAGAAAATGAATTTACCTTGAAATTGCAGTCTCCGCATAATAAAAGCAGAGCGACGTCATCCACCGGGCCCGTCTCCCAGACATATAATTTCTTTGAATGCCTGTGAGGCGTTCATTTAGTAGGCGGCCTTTACGGTAATGGAAACGTACATTATTGTGAAGAATGCAAGGTGATTTACGCCGAAGTCTTGGGGCTTTCTTCTGAAGTTGACTGAAGAAGGATGGAAAGTAACGGCCTGAGAATTCGTTACGGTGGTTAGCTGTCCGTCCGTCGGATCTACTTTGAGTATCTTTGGATATAGACCCGCAGTCAGGGCGGCGTTGATGAGAGCGTTGTTCTTCGAATGGACATCCAACTCGGGGGGTAACAACACGAATCTCGTCCGAGATCGATTGAACCGTGCTCTGTAGTGAGTGGGTCTGAATACAGACTCGCAGAATAAAGGAGCGCAGACAGACCGCGAGAGCTGCCTAACGAGGGCTTTGTCCACTTGGACGAGCCTTGCATCGATCAAATACCTTGAAGGGATCGAGGTCACATAACAAGTGAGATAGACATATGGAAAACCTACGCAAGAAACTGCTGCCGAAGTTCTTCGATCTGCTGCAGATTCTGCGGAAAAATGGTGAACTAATGTTCTGTTTGGCGAACATGGGACACACCTGCCGGCTAAGAAAATTTGTCCTACAGAAATTCCATTCAGATTCCCCCTCGGAAGAAGCTCGTCGCCAACTTGAAAATGCATTGTGCATCGTGAGGAAATCGGAATTATCTGTGATGGCATTAGTTGAAGTCTGGGTCTCCACACAATGACGAACCCCTCATGAATGAGCCCTTCGCCCGATCAGCGTCTTTTTCGTGGCCGAACGGTGTGAGAAATGGGGACTTTGAATTAAGCGTTGCAGCGATGCTAAGAGCAGGGTCGAGGCAGCGAAAGATGGTCGCCATGAGTAGGAATTTACCGATATGGATGTCGGTTGGCAAAGCGCTGAGGAGCCGACCCAGAGGAGTTATCTCTTCATTAGGTGTCAGTGCACGGACCTGTAATACAGGATCCAAGGTATGAGTGTCAACTAACTGATAAGCAGTGATCAAGCAAACCTCAACTAGCGCAGACACCGCCCTTTGGATGTTCACCGATGATGGTGGATCTAATGCCCGGGACAGTACATCCTCAATCGATGAGCCCAGATCGACCTTCAGGATTTTGATGCGAAGGGCCAGATACGACAAACTCAATCGCATAATTTCCGGGTCAGGTTGGCCTGCCAACTAGGTATGGTTTGTCGTCTGCAAACGAGGGTGCGGAATGTGCTTACTCGCGTGTCATGACGAATCTTCGTAAATAGATGGAAGCATAGGCCCCCTTGAACTCGACCCGCTCGACCTCTTCTCTGGACTGCGTTGCTCTTCGCTACATATGTCTCTACGAGACGGCTGAATTGCCGTTTCTCATCGAACCTGCTGCGTGTCAGAGATTGTGTTGCTGCGCGACATAAAGCTTACCTCATTTCCTTGTGCTTTCCCGAGTCGATTACGCATGTGATGTCAGGAATGGTAATTCCAGTCTCAGCAATGTTCGTAGCTAAAAAAGTTGAACACGTCAGCCACGATCGTGTCTATGCGTATTTGCTAACCTAGCACAATTTTTCGAAGGCCTGGGGGGGGCACTTCGAAGACTGCCGCTTGATTCTCGCTTGAGATAGATGAATGTAAAAGATATATCACGAAACCATGGCTAGAACCAAAAACAGCGTGTTCGGTTAGAAGATCGTTCAGGCGACGGATTTCCGCTATGCCAGGAAGGAATACGAGAATTGCTAGGGAATACTTGGCGTAGGCAGGCTCGTAACAGATAGTCTCCAACAAGCGCATAATCAGGTCATATGGAATTAAGCGTTCATCGAGCAGGTTGATGGTCGAAACTGTTTTAGGGGAGTATCGTGTTCCCAGCTTGACGTCCCTTGGCGCTGCCTCATCGTCGTGATCGGAGAGGTTTGCTCCCGCTGTATCTTCAGACCATTCTTGAGTATTCTTTCCCCGGGTGTTCACTACAAGAAATCTCAGCGTTCGATCCTGGAGGGCGAAAGGAAACAACAGACGGCGCTTTGCGTAGGGAGACGTTTCGGTTATCGACCAATGTGTGAGTTCCACCGCGTCCTCTAGGTACTTGATGTCTACCGGGAATGTTCGGCCAGGAACATTAACCACTGGGCAACCTCCGAAATAGTGAGATAATTTCTCGGACTCGAGAGTTGCAGACATAAGCACAACCCTGTAAACCAGCTTCATGACTTAAGCTGCCAAGAGGGCCGACTATTTCCTACCTCAGATCAGGTCTTTGCACCAGTAAGGCCTTCACTACGATCAACAAAAAGTCTGATTCGATGCTTCGTTCATGAACCTTCCCTCCATTAGCGACTGAAGCGATCAATGAAATGTGGAGCAACACAATACCTCATCAATGATGATGTGCTGGATGTAAGCATGTTTATCTGGTGAGAACACTAGTACTAGTCAAATAGCGGATTCGGCCTACCGTGATCTCATCGAAGGTGATCCCACTCTCGCTCTGCTTCCCTACTTCCAACATTCGGATAGCGATACCATAAGTGATATATGCGAGTCGCGTATTGCGTGAAACGTTGTTTTCCAGGCGAATGGAGTACCCCACGAGAGAGGCAGGTGTGCCAACTGCCCCTGGAGAGTCGCCTAACTCTTGAGAGACACGATGAGCTAGGGAGATGGCGGAGATACGTCGAGGTTCTGCACAATAAACTTTGCAGGCTTTTCCACGAGAAAGCTGGTCCTCAAGTATGAACGCTGGCACTTGCGTAGATTTGCCGCTGTCGAACAGACCGGTCATGGAGACGTCACTATTTTCAATCAACACTAACCATCCCGTTTCACCACTCAATACGAGAACTTGCGAAGTCTCAAGTGTTCCCAAGATTGCGTTTCTGAACTGAGCGATGGGTAGTTTATTTCTCTGGGACTGCACTTTATAAGATAATGCATGGCGAGAGACTCTGTATTCCAAACTGACTAGCATCTCCTTGTATGATGATGACGACCGCCGATTCTCGAAAGCCTGAATGATTTGAGCGGAATTCACCCTCTCTCGGAAGCCTTTCTCTGAATTAAAGTTTTCGGTATTTCGAGTTACCGTTCGCAAACCCCTGTCGACGGTCTGCGCAACTAAGTAATACCATCAATTCGAAGCACTAGCCAAAAGTCTTTCTTTTTGCTTCAAGCTCGTCCCAAAGATCACGAAAGGCTGGGGCCAGAAGACGGAAGAATGTCTGTGTATTCCCACGTGCAAGGTTAGCCGGGGAGAAGCCCTCAGAGGTGGGGAAAGTGAGCGCATGTAGTGCGACCGTCGCGATGTACTGCTCTGCTTGAGTGATGTCGTGGCATGCCACATCTTCCATGGCCCATTCACTGATGTCTCCTGAGCTCCACCGTACGCTGAGGGAAGCCCGCTTTGCTCGACTAGAACCAGAGATGCATCGGTATGTCGTCACAGCAAAGCTATCTAGCTTGTCGATAGCTCCTTGAAGAAAAGCCTTCGATGTCCGTTCAAATTTTCCTCTTGACAGAGGCATGTCTCGAACAGTGACAGTCACCCCAGTTTCTGTTACCGCGGTAGGAGGCATGGCATCAAGGATCTCGAAGAGGCCTCCGTCTTCCCCAGTTGAGTCGAAAATGTCATCCGATTCTTCACGTACTTCCTTAGCCTGAGGTTGACGAGGCAATCCTTTGGGTTCGGGCGGAGTGGGAGTACTAGATGGCATACTTGCGGTACCAGGACTACCACGAAGGCGAGCTTGGAGGGCAGCCGTCTCTGCTTTTTGACGCTCGGACAGGTAGTGAGCCTCAGCGTCCCTTTCGTCAAAAAGATAGTGTGACTTCGCAGCTTTCAATCGAGAGTGTAGGTTTTCAATGAACGAGTTGGCCCGGTTACCTTTTAGATTGCGCTCCGCTGAAGCCCCGTCAAGCTCCAACTTGAGGCGAGCGTAATGCATATTTGGGTCATCAAAATCATCCTGAGGTTCTGGGGTCAAAAATAAGTCAGTGCCACGCCTTGGTAGGGCAAGTAAGGTCTGTCACCCACCGGTCAGTCGAGTCGAGTTGTTTTGAGGAGTCGATAACGTCAGTTCAGACACGTGTGGACTGTTGCTTTGAGAATTGCCCGAAGGAGTTGATGATTTGAGATTTGGCATGGACGCTTTGCTGTCCATAGGAACTGACACCCGATCAATTATGAACGGACACAGAGATTAAAGAAGCGCCAACTTACGGGCATGTGGTTGAAGCTCGTCATCGGTACAGTTCAAGAAAAGCTGCGGAGGGACATTGTGAATGAAAGAGTCGATGGAGGTAGAATCACGTACCCATTCATGCGCTTCCTCAAGATCGACTCCGTCAATGGATTCGAGACAACGCCCCACGATTTCCTCCGAATAACCCAGACGTCTAAGAACCCCGTATGTTACACCGAGACGAGTGAGTGCGCTGTCATCAGAGACATCGAGGCGCTTGGGAGCTGGTGAGACATGTCAGCTAGAATGCAACTGGTATGGAACGAACGACGGAAATATACCCTTGTCACTCCAAGAACCGCGCGCCATTTCTAGGATCCCGCTAACAACACCCGCGTCCAGGTCCAACAACGGCAAGGTATTAGAATATCGCCTTTCTGTTTCGATGGTCTGAGTGGGACGCCGAATGAGTTTAGGCCTCCTCTGTGACATCTCTCGTATGCATCCTCGTACCTTGACGGTTCGTACTATTTCCTTCTCCGTCCTTTCCTGTAGTCTGTCAACCAGCTCCTGTAAGGATCGCTCCTCCGCATTTTGACGACTAAGGGTTTCGTCTCCGACGAGTTCATGGGTTTGAGTGGTGTGTGAAACTTCCGCGGATGCTGATTCCACCTTCGCGTCTGAGTCGTCTTGAGGGGTGGGCTCGGGCGGCGCCTTTTTCGGTATAGATGTCACGGCAAATCCTCTATGTATCGGTTTTTGTTGTGTTTTCTTCTTCTTCGGCATTTCCAGAGATAAGTGGGGTCCGAGTAGAAGGAGGATAAGATACGGGTGTTACGGAGAGGGAGAATCTTGGCGGTGCAGTGGAACTAAAATGAGAATGGGATAGTCAACAACCTTGATGACTGCGTGCATCCACATGCAACTCTCGCCTTCTCAACAACGGTAATCACGCAGACAATGGGGCCCGCACCCACGGAAAAATTATATGGCCTACGGAACGACATGCAATACAAGATGCTACGTAGTACAGTACTGTAGAATATCATCTATGAAAGAGCAACAGATATGCGAACGTGAGGTATACAAAGTCGACGACGCAGAATTTAGATATGGTGTGATACGATGAGTTGCGATTAAACAATGTCCTGGATTCAAACAGAATGTCGTCAAAGTGCAGAGGAAACATCCCCGCTCTCCATGGCTGTCTTTCGCCTACTTCCTCCCTTGGCACCCGTTTTGCGACCTCGACTTCCCGTAGTTGCGCCAGCTCTGGATCGTTTCTTGCCACGCGCTGGCTTGGGCATAGATGTTCCGTCTTCAATATCCTTCCCTGTATCTTGAGGGCCAGATTGCGCGGGACCTGAATGGCCAAAAAATTCGTCGCCTTCCTCCGTCCACAAATCGCGAGTTGGGGCCGCAGCCGTTTTCGACGTTCCTGCGGGATCCGTGGTGACCGGTCTCGGTACTCCGCTAGAAGAGTCAAGGCTAGCGAGTTGATCTTCGTTCAGGAGGAGTTGTACAATTTCGCTTGGTTTAGTGGCATCGGTGAATGTCTTGTTTCCAACGACAATGTCTTGAACCTAGAAAGCGTCGAAGATTACTCATGCTGCAGTTCTCAGAAATAAAATTCAGCGTACGTCTTTCTTCACACGAGCGAGCTGCACAATACGTTCGTCGATCGTCCCCTTGGTGATGAGACGATACACCGTGACTTGGCGAGTCTGTCCCAAGCGATGAGCCCGATCCATCGCTTGTGCATCATTAGAAGGGTTCCAGTCGTGGTCGTAGAAGACGACAGTGTCAGCAGCCGTCAAGTTGATGCCTAAACCTCCGGCTCTAGTGCTTAGAATGAAAATAAATATGTCGGACCTTATAAGTTGCTCAGTGAAAGTCTTCGAGGTGTCAAAAGATAGGAGTATTACCGTGTTTGCCAGTCCATCACCATATCCCGACGATCCTCCAACTTCGAAGAGCCGTCCAGACGAAGATACTTGTATTGACGGTAGATCAGATATTCCTCCATCAAGTCCATCATCCGAGTCATTTGGAAATATATCAAGACACGGTGGTCTTCAGTCTTAAGCTCCTGAAGAAGGCTGTCAAGGCGAGCAAGCTTTGCAGAGTCGTAAACCAAGCTCTTCGCCTCGGGGACTAGCATCTTTGGTCCTGGTACCTGATCACGGGAGGAACTGGCGATGAGCCCCGTGAAGGGAATGCCAGGAACCAGCTGAATGTACTGAGAGGATGATTCAACACGTTCACTAAGGGCAGGAGTGAGGCCATAGAATGCCAAGGATTCAAATGGGGCATCGAGAAAAGATGCTTGATGCTCCACAAACGTTCGGTTGGGACAGTACATGATCACCGGTGGGGCAACTACGGGTGGAACAAACCACCTCAGTCCCGGACGAGACAGTAATGAGTTGAGCCACGCAGAAGAAGCGATGTCGCCGGGACTCGGCAGGCAGTAGATACTTGACGAAGGCAATCGGCGATGTCTTGGAAGAACCAACCATGGATTGGACGAACTTGATTCATCATCACTAGTTTGCGGACCGTGAGATCTAGGTAAAGAAGTAAGGAATAAAGCTTACATGAAGAATTCATTGTCCATTTTCTGAACTCGTTCCTCCTCGAGCGCAAGGAGGCACCTCCTAAGGGTGGGAGATTCATACAATACATGTACTTCGCTGGGAGACATCCTCAGGAGAGGGAGGAAAGCAAAAGGGGAGTTTGCTAATGGGTCGTTTATCGCCTGAACGTAGAAAAATAAGATAGAAGCTCACCGTCGTCGACAAGCGAGTGCTGGATCCAGTCAGTCGTCCATATGTTCATCAACTTGTACAATACACCCTGGTCGCGTTGCACAGCTACTCCAGTCCCATCATAAGGAACATCATCCTTGAGCCCACCGTCAAGATATAGCAACTCCGGGATAGAAAACTCGATAGGGTTCCGAGTCGAGTAAGGCGCCATAACAAAATCACCTTGCCTGTTCAACGGCCCAGACCTCCCGAATTCGGAGAACGAGTACGGAGCCACTATGTCCGCCCGCTCGAATAGTTCAGGATGATTACAGACCTGAAAATGCATTAGTCCTGTGTGATATTACGATCTGCACACCGACAACATACCTTACGGAACTGCATGACGAGATTCATGAGGGATCTCGCAGAGTCGGCGTCACCAATGTTAGCAGCTTTCTCGAGTAGATCGGCGATGGAGACGTTTGCTTGCAACGCCTTGTACATTGCACGCTGGCGCGCACTGAGATCCACGTAAATGTCTTTCTCGATCTTTGGCAAATGTGAGCTTCGCGATCAAGCATCTCGCCTAACAAAAACTGCCACAGTACCTTATCGCTTAACTCGTTCTGGACGTTACGCTTGACACGGCGTAGCATAAAAGGTCTGAGAATCATATGCAGACGACGAAGTTGATGTTCATTGAGTCTGCTACCTTTATTCTCAGCTGCGTTCTCAATATCCTTAGAGAACCACTCGTTGAACTCGTCGTGAGAATCGAAGAGGCTTGGCATGATAAAATGTAATAAAGCCCATAACTCTACACGCCAGCTTCAGTCAACGGAGATTCAGGTGGTTAAAATTCCGCACCTTGCATGGAATTCTGGATCGGTGTACCCGTCAAAAGCAAGCGATTCCGACAATGAAACCCGAGCAGGGTCTTCCAACGAACACTGGCAGCATTCTTGATATTTTGCGCTTCGTCGAGTACCATGTATTGCCACTTGACCCTCTGAAAGTACTGCTGGTCTTGGGTGACCTGCGAGGTTATCAGCACGCATCGTGGTTACGTTGGATGATGCACTGACCAACTGGTAGCTCGTGATAACAACATGGAAGGGGGTATCTTCGTTGTAACTGATCTCCTTTCGGCTCCAGAACTTTCGTAATGTTGTACGATCCTTCACGTTACCCCAGTATGGCAGCGCCTTTAGCTTTGGAACAAAGCGCGTTAGTTCTTGTTGCCAGTTATGAAGGGTTGATGCCGGCGCGACAACAAGAAAAGGTCCCCAGATATCGTGAGTCTCAGCGAGGTAAGCCAGGAGAGAAATTGATTGGACCGTCTTCGGGGGAATGCATCAATAGACAAGCGGTCTATATTAACGATCTTAAACATGCCTTTCCAAGACCCATTTCATCCGCCAGGATGCCATTAATTCCTTGGTCATACAACGTAGCCAACCAGTTGAGTCCCTTTAGCTGATACTCCTTCAGCTGAGCCATTAGCATGCGAGGCTGAGCAATAGTTAGGTGTCCACTAAGCGAAGTCGGGTTTTGGAAATTAAGTTCATCCGAATCCACTGTAATGTCGTTAAAGAAAGCATATCCCAAGGAAAGGAGCAAATGCGTACGATCTACTAAAGGGAGTTTCGCTTGCTGCTTTTGCTTTTCTTCATCATCTCTGACGTGGGCCTGATTTTTTGCCAACTGCAAAGCCTGGTTTGTCTTCCGCTCCAGAGCGATCTGTGCGTCAAACGCCTGCACACGTCTTTTGGCGAGCATCACAGCTTCTTGAGCATTGTGACGGGCATGGTTTATGATGTTGGTGTGATCCGCTGCGTCAAGTTGTAAAGCATGTTCTCAAAGCTCGACAACCTAACGCACCATCGTCGAAGTCAATCTCAGCCAAGGTAGATGGATCAGCGACCTCCATATCGGCGCCTATCGGAACCTCCGTATTTGATGCCTCACCCTGGATCTCGGCAGCTATATATTTTATGACATAAGTTTGCACGGAACGGAAAGTTTCATGAGGTGCTCACTCTTGAGTTTGTTGCCCACAAAATGGCTGTACAACTCCGTCTGACTGATGAGAAACTCTAGTTTGCGAGCCTGTCTTGCAGCTTCGCGCTTCTCCTCTTCAACCTTCGCGCGATCTGCTGCTTCCTTGTTCTCACGTTTACGGACGTCACGTTCTTCCTTCTCGTTTTTCTTCCAGAATACAAGCATCTCGCGCATGAGACGCTTGCTTTTCGCCTGCACATCTTTGGTCGCCTTGGGGGTACGGCTATAAGGTCGGCGCGCCTGTAACGATGCGTAAGTGGCTACGCGCTTGGACTGGAGCTGACGTTGTTGATAGCCCATCGCACAATACTTGTACACCTGGCGAAATAAACTCAGCTACAAAGAATAGTTTGGGGGGGGGGAGGGGCTTGCCTTGGGGATCTCTTTGCGCGCAATGTTCTTCCAGACCTTTCGTTGGGACTCCTCGAGTGCTTTGATGCGTTTCAACATCGTGGCCCCATCAACTTTTTTAGCCTTTTTCAACGGCGGGATGACCATATCCATCTCAAATACAGTAGCAGATGTTGCGGTAAGAGTAGGTGACGGAGGGCGCGAACCATTGGGTGTAATATCCCCAGCGACAGACGCTGGGGCTGATCCAAGACCTAGTGTCTCCAAAGTCTGTGGTGCGATACTATCTAGTTTCCGTCGTGCGGAACCCCGCTTCCGAGACGCCTTCGGAGTGGCGGATACACTGTCGACGCTCTGCTCCCGAATGCCCAATTTACCTTTGCCCTTGCTCCTTCCCTTGGTAGAGGTTGATAACCTCAGTAGGTCTTGTCCGGATGCAACGGAGCGCTGGTCTTCAGCGATGGAGCGCTCGAGGTCAGCGGTAATGTCGAAGTCCTTTCCGATCTTCCGCTTTTTATTTGCGCGACCCTGGTCTCTAGCGATAGGAATGTCCAAGTCACTGCTGCTGGCATCCGAGGCAGCATAGGGAAGTCTCTTGACATCCGCTGACTTCATTTTCCCCTTTGAAGGGGTGGAGGGACCAAGGACAGACTCTTCCAACTCGCGAGCCGCATCTTCAGCACCGTTTTCTTGGGCATAAAGTCGTTGCGCAGCAGGGGAATTGTTACCATCGCGAAGATCATGTCCAGGGGAGACTTGCGATAAAGTGGAAAGGAGCTCGTCTTCTACACTTTGGGGTTGAGGCTCATGTACAGGATGTGGGACAGATACAGGGATCCTCTCAAGGACAGCCGCGTACCGCCCAGATAGAGCATTCATGAGCGCAGCACTGGATTCCTGGACACGCGTAACACCCATCTTAGTTACTTCTCGTTGAATCAAGAAAAGGACCGACAGCAATTTTGTTCTCGAAGAACTCCTCTACCATCTTCCTGCGGCGCCGTGTTTCAAGCGTGTAATAGCCTATCTCCGTGGACCAAATATCTTCACAGTCGCTCAAATCGGAGGAGGCTAGCCATGGTTCCCGCTCAGTAGGCTCGTGCTGGACTGGTGCCGTGCTCTCGGGCTCAGGAGAGTCGATCGGTGGCGACTGAGCACGGACATGCCTCCCTCGTGGTGGTTGACGACGCGAAGCGTGCTTGCGAATATAGTCAGCGGAAAATGCGTCAACGCAGAGATGTTATTAACGTACTCGTCGAGTTAACGGCGGTCGATAATCACCATCGTCATCAGCTCCCCTCTTCCTTTTTTTGTGTGCTGCGTTCGACTCATCGTTCTTGCCATACTTATAAGAGGACGGGGACGCCTCACGTTGAGTTTCCATGTTGCCATTTCGAGAACGGGAAGGCTGCCTCCATTCGCCTACGTCGTCCCAAGCGCTAGAGTCATGGTGCGCACCGGACCGCGAAGGGAAATCATTGGTGTGTCGCTCAAGCACGGGACTGGATTGCGCCTGGCGGGAGATTGGCGTTCGGGGACGAAGGGGGAAAGGGGGGGATGGAGAGCGCTCATGGTGAGAAACTAGGATATTATGTGGTGGGGCGTTGTTGTTGAAGGGCTGAGGAGCGGGAGCTGACGGAACCGAGGCCGGAGCAGGATGGTCATTGAGAATCCTGCTGAGTGACATGGGCGAGTAAAGAAGGGTGACTTGGGGAGATGGCGGACGGCGGCTGGTGGGAGGGTGCTAGAGTGCGGTAAGAGAGGAAAAGATTTGTGCAAGTGAAGAGCAGGGGACGGGGAAGGCGGCAGTTGGGTTGATGGAGGAGAGGAGTGCGAGCGACGGTGAGGGGCCCGAAGGGGCCGTTGACGCGGAGTGGTCGCCGTTTTGTTAACATTTCAGTTCAGGCAAGGTCAGGTCTCATCGCACACTGGGAAATTTCCTTTCTCGTAATCACTCCATCCTCTTTCGGCTACTCGCTATCCTCTATCTAGACCTCCTCAGGATGAAGCATCAACTCGGGTCGGACCTTCCCATCAAACTCTTCCGCATTTAAATATCCAAGCGCAACCGTCGCCTCCTTCAGCGTCGTCCCTTCCTTGTGTGCTTTTTTCGCGCACTTGGCAACATCTACATCACGCCAATCAGTAATGCCGAAGATCCGCAATATCAATGACCCTCACTGTCGTAGCCAAGGTGACTGTTCAATATCGTGGCCAGCATGAGTGATTCGTTCAGCAACGTGTTGATCCGCTTTTCGTTGGCCACAATTCCAACTACGCAGTTCTTCGTGAACGATCGAGAACCGTCCGCCAGAAGCCGAATGCTTTGCAGAACGTTTTTGATGATCACCGGTTTGAACACGTTCAGCTATCCCGAGTCATTATCAGGTGGCACTCTTGGCAATACCGCTCACCTCAAACTGGCCATTCGAACCCGCGACGCTGACAACTGTCTGGTTTCCGATCACTTGTGCAGCCACCATGGTCAATGCTTCGCACTGTGTCGGGTTAACCTTGCCGGGCATAATACTACTCCCAGGCTCATTCTCAGGAAGACTTAGTTCTCCGAGACCACAACGAGGGCCAGAGCCCAGGTAACGAATGTCGTTTGCGATCTTCATAAATGAGCACGCGATGACATTGAGAGCTCCGTGAGCCTCAACGAGTGCGTCATGCGCAGCAAGCGCCTCGAACTGGCCGGTAATAGCATGAGCGACTGGGCGAGAACAGAAATCAACACAAATTCGCGAGAGATGTACCTTGTTTGGAGCAGTCTTGAAAGTGATGCCAGTGATCTTGGATATCTCTTCGGCAACTTTCACATCGAATCCTTTCTTCGTATTTAAGCCCTGATAATCGAGTCAGAAATGATCATGTCTGTAATGCACATCACGCACGGTGCCGACAGCAGTGCCTCCTTGAGCCAACAAGCTCAGGCGGGGAATGACGTCCTCAATACGGCCAATTCCATTAGCAACTTGTTGGACGTAGCCACTGAACTCTTGTCCCAAAGTGAGAGGCGTCGCGTCCTGCATTCGGGTGATGTCAAGGATTGCTAGGAGAGGTTTCAAGTTTTCCCTGACCCACCTGCAAGTGCGTTCGGCCAATTTTGATGATGTGGTCGAACGACTTTGCCTTGTCCTCAAGAGCGGCACGCAATTCCTTTAGGGCAGGGAGCAGATTATTGGTGAGCTCAATGACGGCCGCTACATGCATAGCTGTCGGGAACCTTCACAACGATAATAAATTGCCATGCTCTTTGCAATAGGATGTGTATGTGCTCACGTATCGTTGCTGCTCTGGCTCATGTTGACATGGTCATTAGGATGTACAGGCTTCTTCGAGCCCAGTTCTCCGCCAAGGATCTCAATAGCACGGTTAGAAATGACCTGTGACGTGACATTATTTCAAGTTGAAACGTAATCATAAATAATAAGACATGCCTCGTTAACGTTCATGTTGCTTTGGGTTCCCGAACCGGTTTGGAATACGACAAGCGGGAAATGGTCGATCAACTTGCCGGATATGACCTTCCATGACATTAAGTCGAGTCACCGCATTCTTCGAAGACATGAGCCTACATCGGATGCTGCATCTTGAATTGCCCTTCCGATCGTAGGGTCTAGCCCATAATTCGCATTCACTATAGATGCTGCCTTTTTTAGGACGCCAAAGGCTTTGATCAGCGGTTCCGGAAGGCGTTCCGCTGGACCGCCAATGTCGAAATTCTGCAGGGACCTGCACTATGAGCATGTGCTATATATGGGTGATACAGAAGCCTACCGTTGTGTCTGCGCACCCCAGTAACGGTCCGAAGGGACCTGCAGTTCACCGAACGTGTCCCTCTCCACGCGAAATGTTTGAGACTGTTATGCAAAGTTGCCATGAGAATCGACCACCATGCGAAAGGAACTCACCATGGCAGGCCTAGTGACGGAGAATTGCTTCGAATGCTGGCAAATTTGCCAGCAGGGGCCTCCTCGGGCCCGAGAATACACGTGCGCAGACTACGGCCGTCACGGAAGGAGAAATCACATGAGTAAGTGCCACGGCAGTAGTTGACGCAGAAAGTCTCACAAAACGGGGTATCCGAAGGCCAGACATGGCTGTATCAAGCGAAATGAGTGGGAAATGGGTGAGAAATGGGTATGCGAGATCCCTCGGAGTTCAGCTCAGCGCCCAAATAAACACTTTCGAAACGGAAAACGTTGCCGTACCCCGACGACAGCGGCAACTTGCGACAAAATTTCGCGCGCCAAAGTCCCCGAACGCACTCAAAGTCTCAAACACTAGCGTACAATGCAAAGTGACAATCGGATGTGGTGTTAGTTGAAAGGGTATATCACATTTTTTTGTACATCCTCAAAGCGGGTATACTGTAGTAACCCGCCTCTTCAGCTTCCTATTGCAACCTCCGCTCACAATTTCCGGAGCCTCTCTTGGATCTCCTGTACCACTTCCTTAATGGGCGCACCATCGACGATCAACTTTACAGACGCCTTCGGGTCGTATAATTTATTTGTACCTTCCCCAGGAGCTTGACCGTTCTCGGGGTGTTTGATTCTCCAATGTTTTTTGAAGTCCCATTGACGACGGCCCATCCAGACACAAGACGGGCAATGAATTGAATGTGGAAGGTGTGACTCGATGTGTCGATTTCGCTCTTGTACCCGACGGTATTCTTTCCCACTGGGACATACCGGGCACGCTAATGAGTTCAAGGGCGTCGACTCATTGGGTTGAGCATAGAGGGATGGTTGAGTATCGAAGCCTGGTTGTCCATCGAAGGTTGATTGGCTG
>WNFO01001400.1_pt1 | contig 21008 bp, 19 predicted proteins | sample 5400251 | NCBI WGS metagenome assembly WNFO01 (sample SAMN13153354, study PRJNA577476) | soil metagenome | isolation source: 100 cm saprolite under Madrone tree | place: USA:California | collected 2016-06-14
CACCAGACCGGTGAGGGCCCATCGACCGATCGCCCTGATCAGCGTCACGCCGGATTGACCTCTACGGTCATAGTGCAGTTAACGCAAGAAGCCGGAGGTGCGACTCGAAGTCACTACCGTACGCGAATCTTGCGACAAATCAATCGCTTCCAATGCAAAAGCGCGCGCCCCGCTACCACGCCCTCAAAAATTGCTTCCGGCGCTCGGTGCGGCCCACGCCAATCGGCCGGCAGGCGTAGTCGCCACCGCCCAGACCGGTAGCAGATCCTTAGCGAACTATTACGCTGAATCGCCGAGTGTCCCGATATCTGCCAGTGGTGTTCACGGCAAGCTCACCGGTCGCCGGGCTCCAGCGAAATGGTTTGCCATCAATCGGGTGGGTGGACCATTGCGGATGCTGCGCACGAAATGCCGCGACATCGGATGAATCTACGCTCTGCAGCCGTAACTGGTAGGCGAGCTAGACGACCCTCCGGAGTGCGCGAGGATCTTCAGTGCAGCGGTAGTGCGTCAATATCGATACCGGTAGCTTGCTTGTACACAGTAAGCAACCGCTCTACTGACGGTTCGCTGTTCTCATCGCTCAAGACAGTCCACAATTTTGCGGCTGCGTCCAGGTCCGGAACGTACCCGAACGTTACGCATACGAAGACGCCGCCCGCTTGGTGCGTCAGCCAATAGGCACATTTAAGCCTCTCGTCGTACTCCATACCGCTTTGGCCTGGCAATGCCGCAAGTTCTCGAGCTTGTGCGGCGACGGCCACGGGTAAAGGCATGAGCAGGGTTTCCATTGCCGTCGAATCACTGACGCGCGCCTGCGTCGCCCATATTGCCTGCTCGTCTGTTGTTAGTTCTTCTGCCACATGTCGCAGCCTCCTGTACAGCACACTACAGCGAAACGCGGCGGCATGACGAACATGAACGCACATATTCCCGTTACGTCAAATGAGTGCGCGCTAAACCCTTTCGTTAACTGCCGCGTGATTCGACATATGTAAGCAGTCGATTGGTTGCCTCGGGCGGGCAGTGATCGGCGGACTGGCGGGCTGCCTCAAATGCTTGCTGGTTGCAATGAAGCGCGGGGGTTAACGCTCCGCAGTATGCGGAGTTTCCTCCCCAACCGGGTAAGGTGAAGACCTGACGTTGTTGTGAACATCGGTAATAGCGGCCAGTGAGGGAGCAAGCGCCCAATCTTTAGGGTCTGATTCGCGGCGCCGAGTTTCGCGTCTCGACCGGCCGCTCTCGGCCGGGAGCAAGCAATGCCGTTTTTTCGGTCGTCATAACTGCTCGCGGTGCACGCTTGGCTGCGGGCTGTACCGCGGACCGGTAGCTTTTCAGCGTGTGGGCTCTGCCGCCGCTCGCCACAGCGGCTTGCTCAGAGTCTCCGTGAACGAAGAAAACATGATGTTGAAGCTGATGCTGATTCTCTCGTCTTCGCTCGCGTTCGCGTCGACGGAATGCTGCAGGTAGGCTGGAAATACGAGCATCGTTCCGTCCTTCACTCTCACGACGACCTGGTCGGTATTCTCGGCGGTGAGCTCGACGACCGGTGGCCGGATGATCCCGGTCTGATTGCGCGGGTCATGAAAGTTGATGGTGTCCGCGCCCGGATGGGTCCGGACGTAATACACGCCGCTCAGGAAGTTGTTGGGGTGGTGGTGCATCTTGTGCGCCGCGCCTCTCGCGAGGACCGTTGCCCAGCAGGCAGTGACTTGGTACGCGTCGTAGCCGATCCTGAGAAATTGCAGAATTCCCGGCACGACGCGCTGCACGCAAGAAACGAGATCCCGGAAGTCATCGAGCTCGTGGAGTGACTGGACCGACTGCCAGCCTTGGCCGGGCGCAAGCGGCGGCAGCTCCCGCCTCATGCGCGCGAGCGCTGCGAGCGCCTGAGCGCAGATGGCTTGGCGCAACTGTGCCTCGAGCTCGATCTTCCACACGAGCGTGGGGAACATCGGAATCACGTCCGATGCCTCACTCCACCGGCTGTTCTGATTGCCCATGTGCGTACTCGCGCTACAGCGTCCGCGGATTGTTTTACGCTCTTTGCGCGCTGCCGCCAATCTCGCACCGGAATACAAAGAAGGCCGAGCAGGCCTTTCGCACGGCGCGCGAGCGCCTCGATTTGCCTGAGGAAATACTGCGCACGATCCCCAAGCACAAGGGGACCGAGCGCATCCAGGCCGAAATCAGGTCGCGGGGCCGCGGGGCCATCCGCTGGCCGGAGAATCGATAATCCTGCCGCGCTTCAAGCGCGACTACCCAACCGCACGCAAACACGCGGAGTTTGACGCCGAAACGCTCGAGTCCGTGTGCGATGTCATGATCTGCGGCGCAAGACTACCGGATGGTCTTCGAGAGCACCGGCTCGATAAGCGTAGCGTCAATTGGGCCGGATTCACGGAGTGCCATCTTGGGGCGGACCGCCTTCTCATCTAGCGGGTTCCCGCGAGTCAGTCACTCTCCATCGGATTGGGACTCACAAGCATCTATTGGGCGCAAAGGACGCTCCTATAGTACTTCGAACACACTATAGACGGGTCCGTCGGGCCGTCGATGCCCGATTCCGACTGCGAGAACCCGATTGAGCCAGTCGTAGGCCGCGGCCGCAGTCTCGAACATGGGATTGATCCGGAAGTAGTAGCTCGCCGGATCGACCGCCTCACCGTTTTCCATCCGCTTGATGACATCGGCCGGCCCGTGGCGTACGCCGCGATAGGTCATGGCGATCAATGCCTCATCTTCGGTCTTCATCACCAGACGAACATCCAGTGTTGTGCTGCCGTCCGCGCGCACGGCCTGCCAGTCGCTTCCCCCGTCCATCACCTGACCGGACAGGCGCTCTCCCTCAAATGAGCCGCCTCGCACCAGACCGATGCGGCGGTTGGCACCCGGGGTCGCGCCGACGACCAGCAAGGGTCGGACGTCCAGGCGCATGACGAACAGCGGTCGCGTTCGCACGTTTTTGAGAGCCTCCGGCAGGTCGTCGTAGCCAATCTTCGACATGATCGTTGTCTCTTTTGGCGGTCACAGGGCGGTCTTGCCGCCGTTGACGCCGATGATTTGCCCGGTGAGAAAGTCCGCCTTGTCGGAGGCCAGAAAGACAATCGTGGCAGCGATGTCCTCGGGTGTACCCAGGCGCCTCGCAGGCACGCCGGCCGCCAGGGCGGCCTTCTTGTCGGCGCCGCCTGCGAAGCGGTTTAACATTTCGGTCTCCACGGGTCCGGGTGCGACCGCGTTTACGCGTACACCGGCAGCCGCGCCTTCGAGAGCCGCCGCTTTCGTGAGCCCTTCGACCGCGTGCTTGCTGGCGACGTACATCGACGCTCCGGCAGCGCCACGGCTACCCATCGTCGAAGACAGATTGACGATGCTGCCATGGCCTTGGGCCAGCATCACACGCATCTCATGCTTCAGACTCAGGATCGTCCCGAGCACGTTTGTGTCGAAGGTCGTTGCGTAGCTCTCAGGAGATTGCTCGGTAATCGGCCCGGGCTTGCCCTCCGTGCCAGCGTTGTTCACCGCGACGTCGAGTCGGCCGAAGCGCTCGACGGTCTCCCGGACCAAGGCCTGCACGTCGTCTTCATGCCGCACGTCGGCGCGCACGAAGTCGGCGTCAGCGCCAAGGTCGCGAAGTTCCTTGGCTAAAGCCACTCCGACGTCGTCGCGCCGGCCGGAGACGATGATTTGGGCGCCTGCGCGCGCGAATGCCAACGCGGTGGCGCGGCCGATGCCGGTCAGTGCGCCGGTGATGAGAACAACGGGAGCTGACATGTGGATACTTTCGTGACGTGGGGCGGCGATGCCGCCATGGATGGAATATTAACGCACGGGCAATAGGTTGACCGACTATCCCTGGCGGTATTTGCAATTCAATACGACTGGTCATATTGTAACCTAATGACCATCACTTACAAAGTGGCATCGCCCGGGAGAACGAGATGAGTCAGACGCAGGAAGAGAGAAATAAGGCGTTGGTCCTTGAAGCGTTCGACACGTTGTTTAACAGGCGCGACTACGCGGCGGCCGAGCGCTACTGGTCACCGAACTACATCCAGCACAGTGCGCATATCGAGCCGGGGCGCGCAGGACTCTTCAATCTGATCAAAAGCATCCCGCCCACCCTCAAGTACGAACCGGGTGTGATCGTCGCCGAAGGCGATTTCGTAATCCTGCACGGACGATTCTCCGGCCACGGCCGGCCCAGGAGCTGGATCGCAGCAGATGTCGTGCGCATCACCGATGGCGTTCTTGCCGAGCATTGGGATGTACTACAGGACGAGGCGACGCGCGCGGAGTCCAAGAGCGGGTTGCCGATGTTCGGCGAGCGTTTCACGGAGTAACCCGCGGAAAGCAGCGGCGGTAACCCACGAGCAGGATCGATCGGCGGCATTGGAAACGTCAACGACCCGGCGAGCATCGCCGCGGTGACCGTACGAGGACGATGATGGCCCACGAATCCCCTCTCCTGTTGCGCTCCCTGCCCGCGAGCGAGGCGACTGTCATCCGATACGCGGCGCTGTGCTGTCTCGCGCTCGGCACCTTCGCAGTCGGGACGGAAGGGTTCATGATCGCGGCCATCCTGCCCGAGATTGCGGCTGATCTCGCCGTCAGCGTGCAGGTGACGGGATTGCTGGTCACGGTCTTCGCGATCACCTATGCGCTCAGCGCGCCGATCCTGACCGCGCTGACCGGCCGCTTCGGCCGGCGCAAGCTCCTGGTCCTCTGTATGGCCGCCTTCGCCTGCGCAAACCTCGTCGCCGCGATGGCGGCAAGCTACGACTTTCTGCTGGGTGCGCGCATCATGCTGGCGCTGACGGCCGGACTGTATGTGCCGAACGCCAACGCGTTAGCGAGTGCAATAACGCCGGTGCAGTGGCGAGGCCGCGCGCTGGCGGTCGTCAACGGCGGGTTCAGCGGGGCCGTCGCCCTCGGCGTTCCGCTCGGCGCACTGCTGTGCAGCCGCACGAACTGGCGCATGCCGTTCGTCGGCGTCGCCATTCTGGCCGGTGCCGCATGCTTGGGTCTGCTGGTCGGCGTGCCGCGCGACGCCGCAACGCAGCTCCCTGCCGCGAGCCTGCGCGAGCGCCTCAAGCTCCTGCGCAACCCGGTAGCCTTCCCTGCGTTACTGGTGACGACGTTGTGGGCGCTCGGCGGTTACACGATGTACACCTACATCGCACCCTATCTCGGGCAGGCGGCCCGCCTAGACGGCGCTCGCGTCGGATTGGTGCTCTTTCTTTGGGGTGTTTGCGCCTTCGTGGGTCTGTTCCTGGGGGGTCTGGCCAACGACAGGATCGGCGCAAACCGTGTCATCACGGTCGCGCTGCCACTCATGGCCACAGCTCTGCTCGCACTCTCGCTGGCGGCTTGGCGCCTGCCTGCTGACGAAGCGCTGGTCCCGATCCTCATCGCCGTAGCGATCTGGGGCATCAGCGCCTGGGGGTTCTTCCCGCCGCAGCAGGCGCGTCTGATCGGCATCGTGGGACCGGCGGGCGCGCCGCTCATTCTCTCTTTAAACACGTCCTTTCAATATGTCGGATTTTCGCTCGGAGCAGCGTTCGGTTCCTTCGTGCTGACCCGGCGCAGCATCGCCGACCTGGGCTGGGCGGGAGCGCTCTGGGTCGTCGCGGCAGTCGCTTTGAACGCCTTGCGCATGCGCCTCGCGAGCGCATGACCTCGCGGCCGGCGCGCTGCGCGACGGCCGCCTGCGGACACGGCACTTGTCAATACGACTGGTCGTCCCTATGTTGGCGGCAGCGGAGAGTCCTGAAGGGCCGGGTTTGTGGCGTCGCGCGTTCGTGAAAAGATTGTAGATGCTGCTTTGGATCGCTTTCACGCGCTGGGCTATAGCGCCTGCGGCGTGCAGGAGATCGTCGACAAGGCGGGCGTGCCCAAGGGCTCCTTCTACAATTACTTCAAGGCAAAGGAACTGCTGGCGCTGGAGGTACTGGAAATCTACGCCCGCGGCTCGAAGCGCGAGTCGCTTGCCGACCGGAACATCCCGCCCTTGAAGCGGCTGCGCGACCATTTCGAATTGATGGCCTCCCGCTATGCCGCATTCGGCTACCACAAGGGCTGCCTGATCGGCAATCTGGCTGCTGAGGCGTCGGAAGAGACACCACTGCTGCGCAGGGCGCTCGCACAGTCGCTCAAGCGCTGGACTCAAGCGATCACCGCCGTTCTTCAGGAAGGGCAAAGCGATCGCAGCATCATCGCGAGCCTCGATCCCGCCAAGACGGCGCGCTTTCTCATCAACAGTTGGGAGGGCGCCATCATCCGCATGAAGATCGAGGACAGTCGCCAACCCCTCGACGACTTCTTCGCGATCACCTTCCCGTTGCTGGCGGCCGCGAAATCCAAAAAGACGGCCAGCTGAAGGCCGCGAATCGCCTGCTCGGTTGCGGATCATCCGCGCATCCGGCGCACTTCGTCCCGACATGAAGTCGAGCGACTGCTTGACGTGCAAGGTGACCGGTCGTATTGTCCACTCGACCACCCATTCGAACGCCCTGCACGGGCACAGCGGCCTGTTCGGAACGACTCGCTACGGCGCCCGGTGATTGTTCGTCGGCAGACTGCGACGACATCAAACACGTGTCTGCCTGGCTGGTTCTTGTTTGGAGACGGTCAATGACAATTTTGCGCATCAATGGCAAAGATCACGCCGTGGACGTACCGTCGGACATGCCGCTGTTGTGGGTGCTGCGCGACGTGATCGGCCTCACCGGTACGAAGTTCGGCTGCGGCATCGCCCAATGCGGCGCCTGCACTGTGCATCTGGACGGGCAGGCGGTTCGCTGCTGCGTACTTCCGGTGGGCTCGATCGGCAGCAAGGCCATCACGACGATCGAAGCCATCGGCGCGACGCCAGCCGGTAAGAAACTCCAGCAGGCCTGGCTGGAAACTGAAGTGGTTCAGTGCGGCTACTGCCAGTCCGGACAGATCATGGCGGCCGCCGCCTTGCTGACCCGCGTCCCGCAACCCAACGACGCCGATATCGACGCGGCGATGGCGGGAAACATCTGCCGCTGCGGTACCTACGTGCGCATCCGCGCGGCAATCAAGCAGGCTGCGACCAGCAAGTTGCAGATCACCCAAACTCTTCCCCCTACGCCGACGGAGGCCCGCCATGACTGAGTCTGCAATGTCGTCCTCAACGGCCGAAAGCCTGGACCTCCCGAGGCGGCGAGTGCTCAAGGCCGGCGCCGGTCTGTCGCTCGCTTTCTTCCTGATTGGTGACCCGCGGCTCGCAGGCGCGATCATCAGTGCGCGCCGCCAACCCGGCGATACCGCGGCGGCCGTGGCCGACGGCAACCCGGCCTTCGCGCCCAATGCGTTCATCCGTATTGACAGTGACGGAGCGGTGCGTCTGGTCATGCCGAACGTGGAGATGGGCCAGGGCATCTACACTGGAGCCAGCATGTTGTTAGCCGAAGAGCTCGGTGTCGGCCTGGACCAGATCAAGCTGGAGCATGCGCCCGCGAGCGACGAGCTCTACGGCAACCCGATCCTCTACCTGCAGGCCACCGGCGGATCGACGAGCACACGCGGCAACTGGAAGGTTTTGCGTGAAGCCGGTGCCGTCGCACGCACCATGCTTATCGCCGCCGCGGCGGCACGTTGGAAGGTGGATCCGGCGACATGCACGGCCGCGCGTGGCAGGATCGCGCACGCCCCCACAGGCCGTTCGTTCGGGTTCGGCGAGCTCGCCGCCGAGGCGGCCAAGCAGCCGCAACCGACCGAGGTCAAACTCAAGGACCGCAAGCAGTTCACCCTCATCGGCAAGCCGATGCGCCGCCTCGACACTGCGGGTAAGGTCAATGGCACGACCCAGTTCGGTCTCGACGTGCGCCTTCCCGGCATGAAAGTCGGCACGGTCATGGCCTGTCCAACCTTCGGCGGACGCCTGGCCTCGGTCGACGACATTCGCGCCCGCGCGCTGCCCGGGGTGGTTGACATCGTCCGTCTGGACAACGCAGTCGCCGTGATCGGCGAACATTTTTGGGCCGCAAAAAAGGGCCTTGAGGCGCTGAAGATTGAATGGGATCGCGGCATCAACGCCCACCTCACCACTGATGACCTGCGTAACGCGCTGGCCAAGAGCTCGCGCGACGGCGCCGCCATCGTCGGGCGCCAGGTCGGCGCCGCGGAGCCTGAGACGGGCAAGAAGATCGAGTCCACGTACGAGCTGCCGTTGCTCGCGCACGCCCCGATGGAACCGCTCAATACGACCGTCTCCGTGAGGCCGGATGGCTGCGAGATCTGGGTGGGCACGCAGGTCCCGGCACGGGCGCAGGAGATCGCAGCGAAGCTCACCGGACTTCCACCGCAAAGGATCACGGTGCACAACCAGTATCTTGGCGGTGGGTTCGGTCGCCGCCTCGAAATCGACTCGATCGAACAGGCGGTCGCTATCGCCAAACACGTCTCCTATCCCGTCAAGATTGTGTGGACGCGCGAGGAGGACATCCGCCACGACTATGTGCGGCCGATGTACTACGACCGCATCGCCGCGACGCTCGACAACGAGGGGTATCCGGCGTTCTGGCGACATCGCATCACCAGCGCATCCATCGCCGCACGCTGGCTACCACCTTACATGCGCAAGAACGGGCTCGATCCGGATACGGTCGAAACCGCCGAGGAGCCGCCCTACACGCTGCCGAACCTCCGCGTCGAATGGGTACGCCAAGACATGCCCGAAGGGCTCTTCGTAGGGTGGTGGCGCGGCGTCGGCGCGACGCACAACCTCTTCGTCGTCGAGAGCTTCATCGACGAGCTCGCGCACGCCGCCGGCAGGAGTCCGCTCGAATACCGCCGCCGCCTCTTGAAAGACAATCCGCGTATCTTGGCCGTGCTAAACCTCGCGGCGCAAAAGATCGGCATGGGCCAGCCTCTGCCCGCGCGGCACGGGCGCGGCATCGCGGTCGGCGAAGCATTCGGCAGCCCGGTGTGCGCAATCGTTGAAGTCCAGGTGTCCGCGCAAGGCGACGTAGCACTACGTCGGGCCGTCACCGCGATCGACTGCGGCATCGCTGTGAATCCCAACTCGGTCGAGGCGCAAATGCAGGGTGGCCTGATCTTCGGCCTGAGCGCCGCTCTGTACAACGGCATTACGCTTAAGGACGGCGCCGTCGAACAGTCGAACTTTCATGACTACCGCACACTGCGCATCAACCAGATACCTGCAATCGAGGTGCATATCGTCGAAGGCGCCGAGACGCCGGGTGGACTCGGCGAAGTCGGAACGGCCGTCGCGGCCCCGGCCCTCGGCAACGCCATTTTTGCCGCGACCGGGGTCAGGGTGCGTAAACTACCGTTCGATCGTACCTCGCTCGCCGCCGACGCTAGCGCGGCGAAGAGAACCAGATAAACTCGCTCAATATAGGTCGTCCTCCCTCAGTTTCAGCACGACCAGGAGTCACATTTCGGTGCAAATTCGTTGCGGGCCGTGGTGACGCGGATGCAGGAGCTGATGCACGTCAGGGGCGGGAAGCAACAATTCGTTGTCCTGAGGACGCTACTCGTGGACCTGGCAGTACGTGACGGTCTGCGCAGCCCCGTCGAATCCCGCCGAGCTCCCTAAGAGGTCCAAACGTCCTACGCGCCGGCATGGTGTGCACGAGGCCATAAGGGCCTTCTTAGACCTTGATCCTGATTCTCCGTCCGCCTAGGCGTTTTCGCAGGCTCGCCAGCCACGCGCTCGGCCAATCCATCATCTACGCTTTCAACGAGCCGGTGGCCGCCCACGCTTATACGCGCGCCACTTACACGAACATTTCCGAAAAGCACTTCATGTGACGAGGGGAGAACTCTAACGACGGGAAGACGTGGAGTGAATTCATGTTGTCCCAAATCGCCCCCTACCCCCGGTGTTCACCTTCGGCAGGATTACCTTCTGGGCTTGCATTTAGACTGTAGTCGAATAATTATTTCGACTAAGTGTTCAGACGATTGCCGCCTCAGTTACCCGGACTGCCGTTGATAATCCTGCCGCGCTTCAAGCGCGACTACCGAACCGCCCGCGAACACCCGGAGATTGGCGCCGAAACGCTCGAGTACGGGTTCGATGTCATGACAGAAACGCCGTCACGCCTTGTGCATAGCACGCCTGCGCAAATGTCCCCGTCACCGCCATCCGGTCATAACAGAACAGCACTCGATGCAAGCGATTCTCGTACCGTTCAACGAGCGACTGTGCCATCGGTTACACCACCACTCAGCTCGGACATACGGTACGTCTCCCTGTTTGGTTCCGGCTATGCCGGCTTAGGTGTTTCTCGAAATGCGCGTTCCTGTTGCGTTGTAGCCCTCCTCTGCATGGCACCCGCGTTGGCGTCAGCCGTCGAGTGCTCGGAAATTCAATTTCGCGGCACGCGCTCGACCGTTTGCCGGGTGGACATCCATACAGATCACCTGCAGTTGTTCCTCAACGACGACTCGGGCAAGCCGTTCACCTCATTTCGGCGAGTTGCGCAGTCGCTGGCAGCGCACGACGAACACCTGGTGTTCGCCATGAACGCTGGCATGTATCGCGAAGACTATTCACCCGTGGGCCTCCTCGTCAGGGATGGCCGTCAGCTTCATCGACTCAACCTGGCGTCCGGCTTCGGTAATTTCTATCTGAAACCCAATGGCGTTTTCGTTCTCTCAGCTTCCGGTGCCCGCATCGTCGAAAGTTCGGAGTACCGTTCGTTGCAGGACCCCGCGCTACTCGCCACCCAGTCCGGCCCTCTACTGCTTCACGGCGGCCAGATCAATCCGGTCCTCAATCCTCAGGGAGCGTCGCGACTCATTCGCAACGGCGTGGGCGTTATCATCGCCGATCAGGTCGTGTTCGCGATCAGCGAAGAACCGGTCAATTTTTACGAGTTCGCCCTGCTGTTCCGCGATCGGCTCGATTGCACGGATGCGCTCTATCTGGATGGGAACGTGTCCAGCCTCTATGCCCAGAACCTGGGACGCGACGACGAACGAGTAGCGCTCGGCCCCATTATCGGAGTGACGGTATCGGAGTCGCGGTAGATACTGGTGCAAGGTCGCCCCGCGGCTGCTGACGCGGGCGGCACTGCGGTCCTACGCGACGCGCCGGCGTTGTTTCGATCTGAGCAAACGCTAGCTTGAGCGAGTCCGCGCAACTCGCGGGCTGAGCAACGAAGGCGTTGCAAGCTACCGGGCAGAGCTCGTCAACCACTGCTGTCGGCACCGCTTGAATCTTTCCAGAAGCCGCATGTACGTGACCTCTTCGGTAGGTCCGACGCCGATCCATTCGATCGTCATTGTGTCCAGTTGTGCTTCATCGGCGCTGACGCCTTGGCCCATGCTTTTTATCAGCCGCTGCACTTGATGATCGCGCCGTAATGCCTGGTCTTCGGGTGGAGTGGGCATGTCCGTGAGTATTTCGGCGCGGATGCAGAGCTTTCTCAAGGCCCCCTCATTTGCTGCGAAATCGCTGGCGTCTTCCCTCGCGAGCTCATGTTTGATCGCTCTAAGGCCGCCCTTGGGCCACTGGCTAACTCCAGCAATATAGTCTTCCGCTGCCCGTCTCAAACCGTCTCGCTCCGCCACGTCTGCATTTCGAGCGATTGCCAACCGATAAGCGCGTACCCGGTTTGCGGCGTCGAGCAGATCGGTCCAGCTACGCTCCGCAGCGCGCGCCTGCTCCTGGGCGACGGCCTTGTCACAGTGCTCCAACGCGCGCTCGAACCTGCGACGAAGCTCGCGCGCCCCTCCCTTCGGAAATTCACCGATTGCCTCGAAGGCGAGCCGTAGCTCCGAAAGTTTCCCCGCGTTCTGCAGCAACTCTGGCCCGGACAGAGCTACGATCTTCTCGAGCTCTTCGCACACAGTGATGGCCTTGGATTTGTTGGCCTCCAGCCCCGCGGCGTAGTCGGAGAATTCCTGCTGCCGCTTTTGAAACACCGCATCGCAATACTGCCGAAACTCGTCCCATAATTGCCGGCCGTCATCGCGCGGCACCAGGCCCACGGCTTTCCACTTCTGTTGCAGGCCCTTCACATCGTCGATGGCTTTACGGCTGTCCTCACTGGCAAGCAGCCGCTGGGCGCGCTCGATCAGCGACCTTTTCTCTTTGACGTTGCGGGCGTATTCGGCATCCAGACGGGTCTGCAGATTCACCGTGAGGGCATCGAACGTCTCCTGCAGAGCTTTGCCCGCAGCGCGGTCTACGGGAGAGTGCCGACGCCAGTCCTGTTTGGACTCCCGCAGTGCCGTGATCACTATCCGCCAGTCAGGTTGCTCCCAATTATGTTCAGCCTCGAATGCAGCCAGCCGCTCGAGTAACGCTTGACGTCGCTGAAGATTTTCCTGTCTCACCAGGGCCTGTGCTTCGAAGTACTCGCGGCACGGCTGATACGCTTTTTGAGCCGCTTCGTGAAAGCGTTGCCGGTCGGCTTCGAGATTCTCGCCGGCACCCTTGCCAAGCGTCCGCCACTCCTCCTGCAGGTTTTTGATTCGCTCAGCGAGCGTGGCCGGCTCCAGCGTCGAGCCGACGAGCGACTCCATTTCCTCCATCAGCTCGACTCGTTTCGGCGTCACGGAGAAGCTCTTCCAATCCCTGAGCTCGTTGAGTTTCGTATCGAGCTGTTGCAGCTGATTGGAGAGATAAGCCGGCAGCGGCGGTGCGGCAGGCAACTTCTCCTCAATCACGCGTCGCAACCCAGCCGCCCGTCCGGTGCTTCCTTCGTTCAGCGCGCCATGGGCCTTACGCACCAATCCACCGATCTGGCGAAGAGCAAGCGCCTGCGCCTCCTGTTTCTCGGCCTGCTCTTTCCTTTCCGCTTCCAAGATCCTGGCTTGCTCGGCGGCGGCGATGGCGACTGCCTGCTCCTCCAGGTCGCGCAGTCGCTGCGCCTCGGCTGCGGCATTGGCGGCAGCCAGCTCACGCGAGGCCTCAACCGCGATTTGCCCTAGATGCTGCGCGATCACCTCTCGTGAGCAGTCGACCGCACGCTGAACTCTCTGCACGACGTCCGGCTCGGCATCCGCGGCTACCGCTTTCCAGCGATTCTGGAGCTGCTCCAGAGTCGGGGTGAACAACGGATCATAGGGCCGTTGGCTGTGCCGCTCGATCGCGATCGAGACTGCACTGATTTCGGCCCGGAGCTGCTCGATCTTATGTGCCTGCGCGACCAGTGCATCGCGCTTGCGCGTGAGAATTTTGTAGACGCTCTTGTCATTGCCGCCGCGAGCATCTCTGATGAGCTGTCGAAGCCGTACTGGGTCTGCAATTGCCTGGGCGGCCAGCTGCCGAACTTTGGTGGATGTGCCCTCGAGGACCAGCCTGGCGATCGTTTGGGCGTCGTGGCTGTCGATCGCTGCCTTGAGCGCCTCTTCTTCTCTCGCCGCGACCAAGGCGCGATCGGCGACGCTCTGCTCAGGCACGGTGTCGGCATTCTCGGGTGGCCCTTCCTGGGACAAAGAAGGCGGGGCTAATGGAGGCGGCGGCGCTTTACGAAAAAAGCGCGAAAACAGTGACATCTATTGGCCCTCAGCTCTCAAAATCCATTCTTGAGCGCCTATTCTACAGGCGGTGGCTTGTCGAAAGATCTCTTGCCCGCCCTGATCAAAACTACGGCTGCGCTGGACAGCCACGGTTCTCAAGCGCTTATAGACAAATGCACTTGGCGGCGTGCATCAACTGGCCCAACGACATCCGGCGTCATTTTCTGCTGATAGGCCGGCTACGCCGTCCGACCCCTGCGGATCGAGGCGCAGTCCAGCGCGCGCTCAGTTTCCGACCTGATCGAAGTATCGGACCTGGGCCGCGCACTCGACCCGGTGTCACCACTCCCGATAGACTGCGGGCCTGAACCACGTTTCGGGGCGCAAGGGCTGCTGTTACCGCCGTATGGTGCTGCCCAGAAGAACAAATGTGTCGGGAAGCCACTATGGCAGCCGCGCCGCCGAGCACAGCTGACAGTTTCATCATCGAAACGCGCCACTTGACCAAGGAGTTCAGTGGCTTCGTCGCGGTGAGCGACGTCGACCTGCGGGTGCGCCGTGGTCAGATCCATGCGCTGATCGGCCCCAATGGCGCCGGCAAGACAACCGTCTTCAACCTGCTCACCAAGTTCCTGATCCCGACCCGCGGCCAGATCGTCTACCGCGGCGAGGACATCACCTTCGAACAGCCAGCGCAGGTCGCGCGCCGCGGCATCGTCCGCTCGTTCCAGATGTCCGCCGTGTTTCCCCACCTGACGGTGCTCGAAAACGTACGCGTCGGCCTGCAGCGCTCGCTTGCGACGACGTTCCATTTCTGGAAGCCCGAATCGAGTCTGGCGGTTCTCAACGCGCGGGCAATGGAGCTGCTGGACGTGGTGGACCTCGGTGCCTTTGCCCGCGTGGTCGCGGTGGAGTTGCCCTACGGCCGCAAGCGCGCGCTCGAGATCGCTACCACGCTGGCGATGGACCCCGAGCTGATGCTGCTGGATGAACCGACGCAGGGAATGGGCCACGAGGACGTCGACCGGGTCACGACCCTCATCAAGGAGGCGTCGGCGAATCGCACGATCCTCATGGTCGAGCACAATATGCAAGTGGTCTCGAAGATTGCCGATACCATCACGGTCCTGCAGCGAGGCCAGATCATTGCCAGCGGCACCTACGCCGAGGTCTCGCGAAACCCGCTCGTGACAGAGGCCTACATGGGTTCGACTGACGCCGAGCTGCGGATGGCGCACTGATGGCCGCGGAACTACTGCGCGTGGCCGGGTTGCACGCCTATTACGGCGAGTCCCACGTGCTGCACGGCGTCGAGTGCCATGTCAACAGCGGCGAAGTCGTGACGCTGCTCGGCCGCAATGGAGCTGGGCGGACCACAACTCTCAAAGCGTTGCTCGGCCTCGTTGGCAGCCGGTCCGGTTCGGTAATGATCAACGGTCGCGAGGCGATCGCGCTGGCGCCGCACAGGATCGCCCGTCTCGGGGTGGCGTACTGCCCGGAGGAGCGCGGTATCTATTCCAGCCTGTCGACCGAGGAGAACCTGCTGCTGCCACCGCCAGTAGGCCCAAACGGGATGTCAGTCGAGGCGATCTACGCTATGTTTCCCAACCTCAGGGAGAGGCGCACGACCCGGGGAAGCCACCTGTCCGGCGGTGAGCAGCAGATGCTCGCGCTGGCGCGCATTCTGCGCACCGGCGCCAGGCTTCTGCTGCTCGATGAGATTTCGGAGGGGCTCGCTCCGGTGATCGTGCAGGCACTGTCACGGACCATTCAGCGGCTGCGGGAGCAGGGCTACACGATCGTCATGGTGGAACAGAACTTCCGGTTCGCCGCCCCGCTGGCCGATCGTTTCTACATCATGGAGCGCGGCCGGATCGTGGAAGGTTTCGCCGCGCGGCAACTTCAAGACAAAATGGCGATGCTGCACCAGTACCTTGGCGTCTGACGCTCAAAAGCAACACGAGGAGCAGACCATGAGACGACGGATGTTGGCGATTGGAATGGCTGCGGCGCTCGCGACCGCGGCAGGCCCGCGCGCAGCGCTGGCCGCGGGCGATCAAGTCGTGATCGGTGACATCGATGACATGTCCGGCGTGTATGCAGACGTGATCGGCGCGGGCGGGGTCGAGGCCCTCAACATGGCGATCGCGGACTTCGGCGGCACGGTCCTCGGCAAGAAAATCGTGACGCTGACCGCGGATCACCAGAACAAGCCCGACATCGGGGCATCGAAGTTCCGCGAGTGGGCGGACCAGAATGGCCTCAACGTACTGCTCGACGGATCCAACACCGGCGTCAGTATCGCCATGTCCAAGGTCGCGGCGGCAAAGAAGCTGCCCCTCTTCGTTATCGGCGCCGGCGGCGCGTCCCTGACCAACGAGGACTGCACCGCCTACACGGTCCACTACGCCTACGACACGACTGCTCTCGCCAACGGCACCGCGACCGCAATCGTCAACGGCGGCGGCAAGACCTGGTTCTATCTGACGGCGGACTACGCGTTCGGCACTCAGCTGCAGAACGCAGCTTCCAAGGTGGTCGAGGCGCACGGCGGCAAGAATTTGGGCGCGGTACGGGTGCCGCTCGGGGTGGCGGACTTCTCCTCCTTTCTGCTGCAGGCGCAGGCTTCCGGCGCGCAGGTGCTCGGCCTCGCGAACGCCGGCACCGACTTCAGCAACTCGCTGAAGGCCGCTAACGAATTCGGGATCACTAAGACGATGAAACCGGCCGCGCTGCTGGCGTTCATCAGCGACATCCACAGCCTGGGTCTTAAGACCGCACAGGGGCTCTACCTGACAACCGGGTGGTACTGGGACCTAAACGAGGAGACCCGCGCGTTCGGCAGGCGCTACTTTGCGAAAATGAGTAGGGAGCCGACCATGAACCAGGCCGCTTACTACTCGGCCGCGATGAACTACCTCAAGGCTGTCAAGGCCGCCGGGACTACTGATTCCGACAAAGTCATGGCAGAACTGAAAAAAATGAAGATCAACGACATGTTCACCAAGGGCGGGTATATCCGCGCGGACGGCGTGATGGTCCACGACATGTACGTGATGCAGGTCAAGTCGCCGCAGGAATCCAAGTACCCGTGGGACTACTACAAGGTGGTAAAGAAGATGAACGGCGAGGAGGCTTTCGGTCCGATCACGGGTCTTTGTCCGCTCGCCCCCAAGTAGCCGTGCGGGCCCGCCCCGGCACCCAGCCGAGGCGCGCTCTGCCTGCCTGAAAAGCGCCCCTGTCCACTCAGACCATTCTGTGACCGAGATCTTCGGCTTCCGCGTCGCCGTCATACTCGGGCAGCTGATGCTCGGCCTCGTGAACGGTTCGTTCTACGCCATGCTGAGCCTCGGGCTCGCCGTGATATTCGGTCTAATGGGCGTCGTCAACTTCGCCCACGGCGCCTTCTATACCCTGGGAGCGTTCGCCGCCCTCCTCGGGCTGCAGTGGCTCGCAGTCAACTACTGGGCCGCGCTGGTGCTCGCGCCGTTGGCGGTCGGCCTGCTCGGTATCATCGTGGAACGGCTGTTCCTGCGCCGTCTCTACGGGCTCGATCCGCTCTACGGCCTGCTGTTGACCTTCGGCCTGGCGCTCATTGCCGAGGGCTCGTTGCACCAGGTGTTCGGTTCGACGGGGCAGTCCTACCCGGTTCCGCCGGCGCTCGCGGGAGTGCTCGATCTCGGCTTCATGTTCCTGCCGCTCTACCGTGCCTGGGTGATCATCGCCTCGGTAGTGGTCTGCTTCGGCACCTGGTTCGTCATCGAGCGCACGCGCCTGGGCGCGACCCTGCGTGCTGCCACCGAGAACGCACCGCTTCTGCAGGCCTTCGGCGTCAATGTGCCGCTGCTGGTCGCCCTGACTTATGGCGGCGGCGTGGCGCTGGCCGCACTCGCGGGCGTACTGGCGGCGCCTGTGGTCCTGGTGAACTCGCACATGGGCAGCTCACTCGTGATCGTCGTATTTGCGGTGGTCGTCATCGGGGGGATGGGATCGATCCTCGGCTCCATCGTCAGCGGCCTCGCGCTGGGCCTCGTCGAGGGATTCACGAAAGTCATCTACCCCGAAGCATCGAACATCGTCGTATTCATCATCATGGCGCTGGTGCTGATCCTGCGGCCCGCGGGTCTGTTCGGGAAAGAATAGAGCAATGCGCACCATCGGAGTGTTCTACGCGCTCGCCGGCCTGTTCGCGCTGTGCGCGCCATTGCTGGGGATCTACCCGGTGTTCATGATGCAGCTGCTGTGCTTCGCGATGTTCGCGTGCGCTTACAACCTGCTGCTCGGCTTCGGCCGCATGCTCTCGTTCGGGCACGCGGCTTTTTTTGGCTCGGCCGCGTACACGACCGCGTGGCTGGTCACCTCGCACCACTGGGGGCCGGCGGCGGCGATCCTCGCCGGGTTCGCGGTCTCCGCAGTTCTCGGCCTGGCGATCGGCGCAATCGCGATCCGCCGCCACGGCATCTACTTCGCCATGATCACGCTCGCGCTGGCGCAACTGGTGTATTTCGTCTGTCTGGAAGCGCCATTCACCGGCGGCGAGAACGGGCTGCAGGGTGTACCGCGCGGAACCCTGCTCGGGGTGCTGCCGCTGAAGTCTGACCTCGCGATGTACTATGTAGTGCTCGCGGTTTTCTCGGCGGTATTCGTGTTCATCCGACGCCTGGTGCACTCTCCATTTGGCCAGGTGCTGAAGGCCATACGCGACAACGAGTCTCGCGCCGTCTCGCTTGGCTACGAGATCAACCGCTACAAGCTGGTCGCCTTCGTGCTCTCGGCGACGCTCGCGGGGCTCGCCGGGTCGCTCAAGGCCCTGGTGCTGGGCTTCGTAACGCTTTCGGATGTCCAGCAGTCGACCTCCGGGGAGGTGATCCTGATGACGCTGCTGGGCGGCACCGGGACCTTCTTTGGCCCGATAGTCGGCGCGGCGGTCGTCGTTACTTTGCAGCAGTACCTGTCTGACATCGTCGGGGGGTGGGTGACCGCCATCATCGGCGCAATCTTCGTTGCCTGCGTGTTGTCGTTCCGCCGTGGCATCGTCGGCGAGCTGGCGGCACTGCGACTGCGCCACGGAAACGTTATGCGAACGCCGCCCGCTGCACCAGTGTGACAGCGGTCGCGAGCGGCACGTCATCGAGCGCCACCGCCCGTGCCTCCGGGAATGAGGACTTCACCAGGTTGCTGAGCACTTCTCCCGGCGGCGACTCGACAAACAAGCGGCAACCCAGCTCATACAGCAGCGTTATCGAGTCATGCCAGCGCACGGTGCGCGAGACATTGAGGATCAGATCCTCGCCCACGTCCGCACCCTCGCCAGCGATGCGAGCGCGGTGATTGCTGACATACGGCAGGCGCGGGCGCCGCAGCGGGATGCTTTGCATCGCTTCGCGCAGGCGCCTCGACACTGCGTCCATCAGAGGACAATGCGAAGGGATGCTGACGCGCAGACGGCGCAGCTTCACGAGTCGCAGTGCATCGGAGAAGCTCAGCGTCTCGCACGCGACAGCAGCGGCAAAGGCGCCCACCGAAAGACCCGCGACTGCATCCGGAACCAGGCCGTCGGCTGCGAGCGCGCGGGCGATCGCGACGCCGGCAATCACGGTGCCGAGCTGCACCGCGGCTGTGAATTCCAGTGCCGTGATGCTGTCGAGCCCTTCAAGGTTTTGCCCAAGAACCTGCCGCGCCTCCTCGAGTGTCGTGTGTACCGCGGGATGTTGTGGCAAGCGCCGCAGAAAGCCCGGTGTCTGTGCGCCCTGTCCGGGAAAGAGAAGCGCGACGCGCATCACGCGGCAGCCACTCTCGCCCACGGCTCTTCAACCAGGCGGGGCCCATCCAGCGTACGCAACAAGAACGGCGGGCGGGCGCGGGCGTACTCGGCCAGCGCCATCGCTCCGTGCCACATTTCCAGCAGCACATCCGCTTGCACCGCTAGCTGCGCCAGCCCGCTAAGCAGCGCCGTCGCGTCGCCGATCGACATGGGCTGATCGACGTGCACGATCAGGCCGATGGCCGCAGCCATGCCGCACAGCGCTCGGCGCGCGCGCGGCCGCGCACGCCCACGGGGATCAGCCCGTCGTGCATGTGCGTGCGTCGCACGACGACCCACGGTGCCCGCTGCAGCTCCGCGCTCACCCACACCGGTAACGGAGTCTCGCCCAACAGGGTGTCAGCGCCTGCGATGCGCAGCAGCGCATGCGTTTCCATCTCAGGGCGCATCCCATTGCTCCGTCAGTCGCCGGCGCACTGCAATCGAGGCGGCACGGGTCTCGCGCGCAGCGGCCGAAGTCAGGCGCACAGAGAGGTCCCTGGAGCCAGCGCGCGCATCCTCGATGGCAGCCGCCAGCTCGGCGCGCACACGTACGAGATCGTCTGCGCCCGGCGCATCAGCGTTCACGCCTTCGATCAGCCGGTGCAGCAAGCCGAGTCTGGCGAAGGCGCGCACGTCATAGGCCATCGGCACGATGCGCTCGCCCAACTGCTCCAACGCTTCCAGCGAACGACGCGTGACACGCGCGGCGGCCTGCTTGCTCATGGCATGCACCAGTACTTCGGGCGAGTCGAGCGCCAGGATTCTGTTGGCCTGATAGCCGTGAGCCAGAAAGGCTCCCGACATGGCCTTGCCGACCAGCAGCGCGACGAGCGGATGGCCTGCCAGCCGCGCGCCGGCGTAAGCATCCGCCGCAGCAGCGCACGCCAGGTGGATGCCCAGCAGCTCTTCGCGGCGGCCATAGGCCTGGCTGCTGACATCTACGATCGCAATAACAGCGCGAGCGCGGGCGCCCAGATCCTCAGCGACCGTGCGGCGCAACTGCCGCGCCAGGGTCCAGGCCTCCTCGAGTCCGAGCTCCCCTTGACGTGCGCGCGGAAAGCGGTTGCCGGGATCCGGCACGACAGCGATGAAGCGCGCAATCTCCTCCCCGAGTCGCGAGTCGGCAACCCGCACCGTGCGCGGTGCGACGTCCAGTAGACCTTCCAGGCCAGTCAACGCCTCGAACCAACGCAATCCGCGTCCCGAGACGCTCAGATCAGTGCCCACCGGCGTCCTCGCGTGCCCACAGCGCACGCAGCGCGCGTGGCTCGGGCGGATTCCCCGGATCGATGCTCGCCAGGCGTTCGAGAAAGCACTCCACTTGCTCGCTGCGTGGCGAAGCCACGCGTTCAACCGCACTGCGCACTTGCGCGGCAATCGCCTCGGCGTCGTCGTCCACTAGCGCGTCGGCCAATCCGGTTGCATGACGCTGTTCACCGCCGACCAGGCTCCAGATCAGCGCATGGTCGGTGGAATCCAGCTCGGCGATGCCGGCTTCCTGTTCGATCACCTCGGGGCCGTTCATGCCCAGCCGCGCCTGGCGCGTGACGATGAGAGTAGTGCACAGCGCGGCTGCCAGCGACATGCCGCCGAAGCAGCCGACCATCCCGGCGACCACTCCAACAACCGGCACATGGCGGCGCAGCGCGACGATCGCGGCGTGGATCTCCGCGATCGCCGCCAGCCCGAGGTTTGCTTCCTGCAGGCGCACCCCGCCGGTCTCCAGCAGCAGCAC